>JACLAC010026005.1_pt1 | contig 11743 bp, 6 predicted proteins | sample 8027881 | NCBI WGS metagenome assembly JACLAC01 (sample SAMN15725517, study PRJNA655200) | protist metagenome | isolation source: fluorescence activated cell sorting (FACS) single amplified genomes of... | place: Spain: Blaines Bay Microbial Observatory, Mediterranean Sea | collected 2016-01-19 | reverse complement strand
AAAGATAATGTAAAAACAAAAAGTGGTTTAAAAGCAATTGATATTGCACAAAAATGTGTTGATAACTACCCAAAAGAAGCAACTAGTTGGCTTTATTTAATTGATGTAATGCTTCATAATTTACAATATGATTCTAGCCCTATTGCATTGAATTATATTGAAGAAAAATTTCAACAAGCTGTTAGTAAAATGTTACCAAAGTCTAAAAACTCTCTAAATGTTGAGTTAAAATGGATGCAATATAAGGATGCAATGAAAAATACATTGAGTGAAGTGTCAGATCACATTATAACTCGTTTAAGAAATGGTAATTTGGAAGATACAAATAAAATTGTGTTAGCACAAAATTTTATCGATTTAATCATTGAAAACAAAGAAGAGAAAAATCTATTGTATAAATTTATCAATGAAATCATAAGTAAAAATGATAACGTAAATGCAATTTTTCTAGTCTGTCCATGGGAAATATTTAAAATTGCAATTTATACGGAAATGACAGTAAATGGTTTAAACGCAAATGTTGGTTTTATACGTAAATTATTTGAAAGTGCTATTGTTAATGGTGCAAATAATGAAGAAATGTGGCTGGATTACATAAGGTTTGAAAGTCAAAAACCTGGCGATGTTAGTAAAGTTACTAATATAACATGGAGAGCGAAGCAAAATTTAACAAATAAAGATGAGTTTGAAGAAAATTTAAGTAAAATGCAAGCGGGATTACTTTAAACTTCTGTGTGAGAAAAGGAATTTTGTGTGTGAGAGCGTGTGATTGTGATAAGGTGCTAAAAAAAATACGAGCACTAAAATACATATATATATACAATATTGTAAATTAAATTATATATATACAATATTAAAAATAAAACCTCCTCCTTATATCTCATGTTTTGCACCAGTCTTGCTTTTACTCCTGTATGCTGTTGCACGTTTTTGCCATTTCTTTGATGCATTGGCCTTCCTTTCTGCCAAAGCAGCTCCTTCAATCCATTTATTGGTTGCAAACTTTTTATATGTTGTCATTTCCATTCTGAACAATATGTTATATTCCATTACAGTCCAAATATGATTTTCACAAATACTCTTATCATATTTATCATATGCATTATATGCACTTTTTAACATGTCAATTTTCATGTCTTGATCATCACTACAAGCAACATTGATAGATTTAATGTCGTACTCTAAGTCCTCTAATGCCTTTTCAACTTTATCTATCACACTATTATTGTTATTACTACTGTTGTCAAAACCATTATCATGTTTCTCCTCCTCTCTAGTTTCTGGCTTCTTACATATCTTCTTCTTTTTTGTTGAAGCACCATCATGCTTTTTCCGTTTTAAAGATTTCTTACTTGAATTTGATCCATTCACTTGAGACAATGATGCTGATGCATTGCTTGTAGTTGTAGTAGTAGTAATAGTTGTTGTTGTTGTTGTTGGATTTTCATTTGATGAAGATGATGTTGACAAGTTGCTGGAATTGTTAGAATTGGATCCACTATTTGATCCAGATGATGATGCCAAATTGCTAATAGCAATTTCAAATTCATCCCAGCCAATATTTTTCTCTGTGTCTGTACTGTCTTCTTTGTATAAGCCTTTTGTAGGCATTTTAAATAAATTTCCTCTCTGATCCTGCCTATATGCTGTATATCCTATGCCAACACACTCATTGTTTGAAAAATTACCAATATAATATTTGCCTGCTGATTTACCTGCAGTATTATAAAAAATTCCTTTACCTTCAAACCTTGCTTTGCCCTTTTTCCAATCTGCTTGCAAGGGTTCTGTTATATTCCATTCACCATCATATAAATCTCCATTTGCCAATTTTATTACTGTTCCATTTATATTTCCAGTCCAGTTTGGACTTCCTTTTCCGGTTCCAGAGATACTTTTGGCATCATTAATACTGATGCGTTCATGCATAAAACTGAAATATAATTTTGGCCAATGCCACCATGTTTTTTTTCTATTTTTTAAAAAATCAGATGGATATGGTGTCCCATCTGCTGCACAATTAGCAATCCTTGATGATTGACGAGGCATATCCTTTCATACATATAATATAGTATTTCTTAGTTGTTTGTTGTTAATGAAGGTAACTAGATTAAGATGACTATACAGATATATGCAGTTGCATTTATTACATAATTATTATAATAAATATCAAGTAAATAATTATTATTCAATTGTATTTACCTGCTACCACCGGTATACGTAAAGGTGCCGGTAAATATTATAAGATAAAACAACAACCCCCCCCAACAACTGCAACACCATAACCACAGCAGTAAAAAAAAATGTAAAAAAGCTATTAATTTATTAGCTATAAATTGGATCGTAGGCAATGCTGTGTCCATTGCAATTGCAGAGAAAGCAGTATATTATATAGAAAAGCTTGCAAAATGGATATAGATAAGGAAGAATTTGATACCAAATTAAAATTAAAAATGCAAAAAATAAAATTCAATCCTTCAACACATATTGATTGTGTAATGTGTAAATTTACAAGTAATACTTTTGTGTTACTCTCTCTCTCCCTCCTTTCTATTATACATAAATCCATCATTCCACCGACCACCACCCACACATTTAATTATGTTAATTACCTTTCCTGCTCCTTTTTCGTTTGACATTTATTTGAAAATTTACTTTTAAGATCTTCGCGATATACCCATCCATATGCAATTAAAAATGAAGATATAATTGATACAGAATATGCAATTATCGTCCATATTCAGTTGCATAAATGGCATAATATTTACTATATATAAATATTTTGTGTCTTTTAGACTTCAAAATCATCACTGGACGATACAGCATTTGTAGCATCATCATCATCTATCAAATTTATTACTTGTACATCATTACCATCATTATTTTTTACAATATGTTTTTCTTTCCTTCTTTTCTTTTTATCCTTTCCCTTTTTTTTACTATTGGCAGATGATACTGTACTGCTGCCGCTGCTATTATTCTTACTGCTACTACCACCATTATTTTTTCTTTTTTTTTTACTACTAGGAAAGCTTTCCTTTCTTTTATTATTTGGATCTAGAACTATCATCAATGCGTTATTAGGATTATTATTGCCACGACTAGAACTACTGTTGTTGCTATCAAAACGACTATTACTCAATGATTGTTGTCGTCCTAAAAACATAATTCCCTTGTTGCTTACATCAACATAAACATTCCAATTATATAAATTCGCAATAAAAATTTCTTCTAAATAACCTTCCGTCAACATTTTTACAATAATTTTCATTAAATTACTTTTATTATTTGCAACTTCCTTTTTAGGTGCTTTTAATTTTACAAGCGCAGTATCATCTACAAACTGTTTCAATTCTTTTATAATTTTACCATTCCCCAGCCAACTGTCTAACAATTGAATCATTGAAATATTTTCTCGCACATTATTCATTTTAATTAATTGTAATAATTTAATTACCTGAATAGCTGCATTTGTAGCATCGTATTCTACAGAATCTAGATCCTTTGAACAACATATATCACATAAATTGTTGCATTTAATATTTTCTGGTTCCTCTTCCTCTAAGACTCTAGCCATTGAGATTCTTCTACAAGTTTTTCCATCATATTCACAATATTTACAAATAAAATTGTATAAATTTCGCTGTGCGACATCTTTATTATTGCTATCATGTATAAGTGAGCTTACTTTTGCTATATCTTCTCCACGATAAAACAACGTGCAACGTGACAAGTTTCCATCTCTACCAGCTCTTCCAGACTCTTGTAAATACGTTTCCATTGATTTTGACAATGTCGAGTGAATAACAAAACGTACATTTGGTTTATCAATTCCCATACCTGTTGAGCGTAGCGTATGAAAGAATGAGGTGTTAGAGAGGAAATCTTTCATTGGTGTAGGGGAATAGAATTAACTTACCAAACGCAACAGTTGCTACGATGATATTTATCGTTCCATCTCTCCAACTTTCATGTGCTAACTTCTTCGCATCATCTTCTAAACCAGCATGGTATGGCCTACTCCTCAAGTGATAATTACTATTCAACGTTTTTGATATTTTTTCTGCATCACCTCTGGACAAAACATATATTATACCACACGGATCAATATTACGATTGTAGGTTGTTTTACATATATTTATTTCATCTATGATATTTGAGACAAATTTATCATAATTTGAAGGTTTTTCCTTTACGGAATAGAATAGATTAGTACGGTTAAAACTTCCTAAAAACAGTTCAGTGTGTTTCATTTTTAATATCTTTTGTACATCATTTCGAACGTTTTTCGTTGCAGTAGCTGTTAATGCTAATATAGGTATTTGATCAACATCTTTGGACGTTCGCAATAAATCTAATCGACGATAGGCTGGTCGAAAATCGCAACCCCAACTACTAACGCAGTGCGCTTCATCAATAACAATGCGAGTTAAATTTTTTAATTTAGCTGCTACTTGGATTTTCTGGAAAAAACGTTTGCTCTTAACAATTTTTTCTGGTGTTGCATACAAAATCTTCATCATTTCTAAATTATAATCAACATCACGATTTTTTTTATTGATAATCATTTCATTAAATATATTTTTGACTTCCTCCTTGCTTGTTGACGCATCTAAGACTTTGGCATTAATTCCTAATTCTTGTAAGTACAATGATTGATCATAAGATAATGAAACTAATGGGGAGACAACAAGGGTAAATCCTTCCTCGAGTACTGCAGGTGCTTGAAATATTAGGCTTTTTCCACCACCCGTTGGCTTTACGACAAATGTATCCTTTTTTGAAAGTACTGCATTTATTGCCTCTTTTTGATGCTTACGAAATTGATGAATATTAAATATATTTCTTAAAACTTCTTTTACATCGTTATCCCAAGGAAACTTTTCTAAAAATTTACCTGGCCTACTCGTTGGTAATAATTCAAGCTCGTTTTTTTTCTTGTTTATAATATCTATTAATTGTTCTCGCCTTGATCTCAATGGTCTTAATTTACTTTCGTATTGATTGATGTCTTTGTTTACTTGTTGTAATTGTTTTTCATAGTGTTTTATTGTTAAATTCAAAGTGGTATTATTATTATTATTATTGTCATCATCATCATCATCATCATCATTCAATAAACTAATTACATTATTGGTGGTGGTGGTAGTGGTGGTGGTGGTGGTAGTGCTGCTGCTACTTCCGTTCATCATCGTTCTGCTATTTGAAAACTGTATCTTCTTTCGTCCAGTTGTTTCCTCTTTGAAAGTTGTTGTTTACTTTTCAATTTTTTATATTGAGAATTGTAGTATTAGATGGAAGAAGATAAAGAAAAGTGCAAAATGATGCCCTTTTTTCTTATAACTTATAAGAGTTAGTGAGTTTAAGGTAGAATTATACAAGACTGCCGCGCCAGACGACTAGAGCTATACTGGTAGTAGGTGATTTGACGCGACGACATATAAAAGATACACACGACATAAAAGATACACAATGCATGGATGGTTTACAAACTGTCGTATATATATATATATATCGATATTTGTACGTATTTACTATATCCATGTTCATATAGTTTTAGTTCTTTAATTGAATTACCATTATATATTTACATACATATAAATATATATATTATATGATTATTGTGTGGTAATACACCCATTTTATTCTGTATTATTTGAGATATATATAGTATATATACCAAAAAATGGCAAATACAACGTTACAAGATAAAATGAAACTTGCAGCTACTTCGTTTGCTTCGAACGATTTCAGTGCTGCTCTAACAAGTTTTCAAGAGTGTTTAGAAATGACCACCAATGAAAAAGCATTAAGAATTATTCAAACGAATATTGGCGCTACTTATCAGCGTATGTCCAAGTTTGAAGATGCGTTGAAAGCATTTGATAGTGCATTGTCCTATGATGATACGTATTTACAAGCGTTGTTTAACAAAGGTGTAACATTAAAAGCATTAAATAAGTTTAACGAAGCACTTGAAACATTTAATAAAGTGTTAGTATCAAATAGCACATATTATCCTGCACTTTGTGGTAAATGTGAAGTATTATGCAGCCTTGATCAGTTTGACGATGCCCTGGAGACTGTAAATGCCGCAATTGAAGTGGAACCAAATAATCCTATAGGCTACGATGATCGTGCTTTCGTTTATTTAAAATTAAAAAAATTTCAACTTGCGATCGATGATTATAATAAATTTGATGATAGCAATAAAAATCCAGAAAAAAAAAACTTAAAAGCTATTGCAATGACGTATCGTGGTCATGAGCTTGGAAGGGAAGGAAAGCCACCAGAAGCAATACAGATGTTTGAAGATGTTATGAAATTAGCGCCGACGGAGGAACGAAGATTTGGCTATGCCGTTTTATTATATAAAAATGACAAACATGATCAGGCCGGAGAACAATTTCGGGAAATAATAAAGACCAACGAGAATCATTTTAAAGCATGTGCTGCGCTTGGTACAATGTTGTGTGAAAAAGGAGAATATGCAGAATCAAGTAAATTATTAAGGAAAGCATATGATGGAAAAGAATTTGATCTATTTGGACAAGGTCCTTTAATGCAAAATTTAGCTGTCTCCTTAGTCAAAGGTGGTAAATTAGAAGAAGGAAAGCAGGTATTTAAAGATCTAATTGAAGTAGATCCATCAAATGAGATAGCGAAAAAAGCATTGGAATCATTAAACGGTACATCGATAAAAGCTATTGAAAAAGTTGTTAAAGAAAGTGATAAGCAAGTTAAAGAAAAGGAACAGGCTAAAGCTGAAGCTGTTGTTGAGGCTAAAGCTGAAGCTGTTGTTGAAACAACTGCGAAAAAGAAACCTATTGCTGAAGAAGTCAAAGATGTACCTGCAAAAGTAACTGTACCACCTCCTGCACCTGAAACAGCAATTAAAATGGCAAAACCAAAAATTAATAATGCAGCTGTTGAAAATGAAAGAAAAGTTTCAGTTGTTAAGCGTAAATCTGGGCGATCTTCTATCATTGCAGAGGAATATTTGGAAAAAGTTGACAAAGCAAAGCAAAGTGTAAAAGAAGAGCAAGCTCAAGAAAATGAAAAGAAAATTGCCCCTGTTATGAAAGATAATAGTAATAAAAACGAAAAGGATGATGACAAAAACACAACAACTACTACTGCTACTACTACAACAAAATCACCATCGTCCCCTTCCTCTGGTTTAGTATATTCAGTAGAACAATTGCAAATAGGTAAATGTCCTGCAGGTATTGATATGGCTAGGCGTGAACAATATTTATCAGATGCTGAATTTAATTCTACATTCAATATGTCAAAAGATAAATTCGATGCATTACCAAAATGGAAAAGAATAAGAGCAAAGAAGGAAGTTGGACTTTTCTAAATAATTGCTGGCCCGGTAAATTTTTAAATGATGCCGATGTGATGCCGATGATGCCGCATGCGTTAGCATAGACATAGCATTACAACCCAAATTTTAGAGTTATATTTTAGGGTTTAGAAATTTGAAGTTACCGAACTGACTATTCAGAGTCGGATAGGAATAATAATATCCGATAATTGATAATTATTTATCAGTTTCATTAATTTATTTGATACTTATTTTTATATCATAAAAATTCTTAAATGTTATTGATTTTTTTACGGCGGCATCATCGGCATCACATCGGCATCATTTAAAACTCTGCCTAAGGCTGGGCCTGGCTGGCTATAGCACTATAACTATACCTGGTACAGTATAAAAAAAAAAAAGAAAAAAGAAAAAAATGTATTATTATTTTAAGGTATAATATTTTTTACGAAATTCTGAAATTCTCTCTGGTATGGCACTATGATAATACAAACATTTTTATCATATCATACACAAAATACATATGTACACAAACGTACAAAGTATTTTAATATATATTACACGAATTCGGTACAACAAATTATATAATTTTAACGAATATATGACACACAAAATATGTATATTACGTAACGGTTTCGTACATTTTTCTCGCGCTCCTTTTTCTCTTTTCTCTTTTTTCTCCCTTGTTTTTTTTTTTTTTTTAATAAAACGAAACAATATAATGTGGTTTGCCTGCTGCTAATGTTTTGACATCTTCTTCAAAACCTAATCGGCCTAAATTATTTAATTTACCTAAAACAATATCAGGATGTAAACCAAATTTACGTGAGAAAAATTCTGCTAACGTCCTACGATAATCACTGACCGCGACGTAATGATATACAAAAACTTGTTCGCCTATATTAATAGCATCTGCAGGGTTGGCACCATCTGTACCTCCTGGTGCTGCTGCTGGTTTATTATCATCAGCAAGACGATTTTTACTATTACTTCTTAAAATTCTAGTAGTTTTTTTACTTTCCTCGATAAAACTGCTTGCACCACCACCACCTTGTTTCATATCGTATTTGATATCGCCACCAACATGTGGTGTTGCACTATGTACTTTTGGTGCTACTAATGGTGACAATGGGCGACAGGAAGGAGGTGATTGTACATTTAAAACTGCAGTTGGGGCTTGAACACCATCCATTACTGGAAAAAGTAAATGTTGACGTAATGAATTGAATGGATTGAAATATATCGCATAAAAAGCACTTATAACACCTTCAACCAAACCTTTTCGAACTTTGTATTTCTCTGGTGCATTTAACATACTTTGCAAATGCTTGCAACCTACATGCTTTGGATCAATGGACAATTTCAACAATCTCCTGCGACCTTGTGTATCAAGTGGATTCCAACGTTGCAACAAAGGTCCAGAACCAACTATATTTGCCGCTTTAAACCACGCTTCAACGGCTGCTTTATCGGAGCACATTGAAAAATAATTTTTTCCACTTTGCCCCATTTCAGTTAAATATTGCTTGAAAAAATTAGCTATATCGTCCGGTGTAAATGGATTACCAATGATTGTTTCTATAGCATTTAATACGTTGATCAATTCACCAGCATCCCCACCGGGTGTACCTAAACCAGCATATGCTGCACGTGAATCCATGCAAGAGAAAAAATGTTTCGTTGCATCTTTCATTGGTAAATTCACGTTATTCATAATGGTTCCTTGCAATGCATTGTTTTCCACACAATTCTGTTTATCCATGGGTGGCAATTTATCAGCATCTGCTGGGTCGTTTGGGTCGTATTTATGACACCAAGTCACGTGTTCCAAGCCAGTATACCATCCAACGTGATACAACGTTTTGGCTAGTGATAAACCACCAGCAACTTCATCTTGACGTCTAATAGATATAGTATTCATACGACAAGGTTCAGGCGGAACTTGCTGTGGTCTATCCAAAGGTCCTCTAATCATGTATCCATTATCGGATCCAAACCCACCTCTAGGGCCGACGCCACGTCCATATGCTTGATTTGGTTGTCCACTGGCTGTTATTATGAAACTATTAAAATATTGATTATTCGTCTTCGTATTCTGTATACTATTAAAAAAAGTTGATATCAATATAATCACATTGACATATAATATTGTATGTACATATATAAATTTTATATACCTCATGACTGATTGAAAGTAATTTATTATATTATTATTAGTGTACCGTACCTCTTTTCATGTATAAATATAAATGTAATATATATTATAGTTAAAAAATAAATAATATTATTTCTTTCAAAACAATTCACACCAAATTCTAATTCATCTTCACATCAAACAACAGACGAACATATATATTGTGCTATTTTATGCATTAATTATTTTTTTCGTCCCTTTTTTTTTTCCTTTTCTTCTTCCTTCGATGTTGTAGTCATATTTTGTTACTCTAATTTTCCATTTAAGTATAAATTATATCATTTGATAGGAGAAACTTGTTTGATTGGGGATTTGACTAGGTTACAATTATAGGTACTTCTGTACGTATTTTGGTTTTTTCTGTAAGTATAAATTACGTAAAATTAATACCTTCAAATCGACTCATAACCACTTTTTCGATGCTATTTCCCTTCTATCTTTAATATCTTAGGTAAATATATTGAGTATAATATTTTGTATTGTAAAAAATGAAAAAAATTATCTATGAAGTGTGTTTTTTCCGAAGGGCAGAATAAGAAAAAAAAAAAAAGGGGTGCTGTGTTCATGGTGGATTTTAAAATAAATACAGGAGGAATAGTATATTGTAATTGTATAATAATATGTGTGAACATAGATTGATTGATTGATCTAAAGAAAATAGATATGGAACATACACACAAGGAACCTAATGTATGGAAGGAGACGACGGATTATAATAATTCATCATTGTAATCACAACACCACGATAGATAGATCGTAGCTGATACATATTTATTTATATAGATATATATAATATATATACATATTTATTTATATTTATTTATTTACATTTAGCAATATGAAGAGTATTATGAATATTATATTCATCGTTACACTTTTAATATTAACAACTATATATATTGCTCAAGCGAAAACGACGGATGAGTTAATTAATGATGTTGAGAACTTATTAAATAAAGCACCTGATGCAAAGAAGAAAGAAGCAGTAGTAGCAGCAGCAGTTGCCATTAAACCATCAGCATTGCCTGCGAAAATGCCTATGGCAACTCCTATGGTTCCACAGTCAGCTGCAGTTGCTGGTGGTAACATGCGCTTTCAACAAACACCACCACAACAACAAGGTGGTGTACCTAATAGTCCATTTGGTGGTTCAGCATATGCTGCTTTACAAGGTAGTCACATGTTGAATAATGTAATGAATATGGGTGTTGCCACGCAGCAACAACAGCAGCAGAATATGCCATCGCCGCAACAACAAGAATTGCAAATGATGCAACAACAGCACATGCTAGCTCAGCAACAAATGCAACAACAACAACAACAACAACAAAATATGCCAAGAGCAAATATGAATATGGATAGTCGAAGAAGTAGCTGGCAACCTCCTCCATCAAAGGAAACAAATTTGAACATTCCTAGTTCCGGTATCCCTGCGCCAACATCATTAATTCAAATGAAATCAAAAGTTGGTAACGATGTACGTGGTTTGAATCAACATGCATGGAGCCCTGAGGCAACGGTGAATAGCTTATATAAAATTAATAAAAATAAAATAGCTAGAAATTTGCCACAACACTTAGACCAAGAAATAGTGCCAGAACAGCAACCAGCAATGGATTTGTTAGAAACTGCTTCAAAAGTTCATGCAAAATCACATAGCCATTTAAGGCACCACTTAAGACATCATATGAAACATCATATGAGACACCATGCCAAACAACGTCATCATATGCAAGTACAAAATGAAGCTGCAAAAATAGAAGCAGAAGCATATATGAACGCAAATGTTTTTGGTTACGGTCGGGCTAAAGAAGTTGGTAGTTCATTTGGTATTCGCTCGTTCGGTGAACGTACAAATCCAGCACCAGTTCGTGCTACCCCAAAAACAGGACGCAGAGTAGGATCGCCTGGACAATACAACAAAGTGAATGAAATTGCAAAAGCAGAAGCATGGGAACGCTCTCAAAAAGCAAAGAATATAGTAGCCAATGCAGCCGCTCCAGCTCCTCAACAACAACAGCAAAAGATGACAGCACCGCTTCAACCACGTTTCCGTGAAATTTTTCCACAACAAGCAAATGATGTCTCACCATTTTACAAAGCACATATGGTTGGTAATAAGAACAACGATATCAATGCATTGCATAGTAGTTTAAATGATTTAGATAAAATACCAGATGTTAGTAGTAATAGTAATAGCCGTGTGAATACTGATAATA
>JACLAC010023982.1_pt1 | contig 11743 bp, 15 predicted proteins | sample 8027881 | NCBI WGS metagenome assembly JACLAC01 (sample SAMN15725517, study PRJNA655200) | protist metagenome | isolation source: fluorescence activated cell sorting (FACS) single amplified genomes of... | place: Spain: Blaines Bay Microbial Observatory, Mediterranean Sea | collected 2016-01-19 | reverse complement strand
GCGGCGATGGCCGCCATCTCGGTGATATTAATTCCACTGGCTTTAATTCCGTCGGTGAGGTGGACTACCATGCCAACCAAACTTATCCCTGCCAGGTGCCAGCCGAACGGCACGAAGTCGAGAAAATGTTTGGGGCCTTCGACGGCCTTTCTGTGGCCAATTCGATCCGCACCGATGCACTCTTCAGTGACCGCTGCGAGGTGGCGATAGGGAGAAACCTGGTGGATGTTTCTGCTGCCAATGGCCGCACTTCCCGAGGAACCAGCATTTTGTTGTGCTGGGCTGGGGTGAGGGCAGCTCTGCGCTTTTCTCTGGCGAAATCACGTAGTAGTTGGGCAGCGTCGTTGTGCTGCGTATGGGTCTCCACGTACCCAACGATATCGTCGGTTGGCTCCATCATGCGCTGGCAAGCCGCCAGCCCCCACATGGATGGATTTCCAGCGAAGAAGGTGCGGGTAGTTCGGTTACCCAGAGGACGATCTTGCTCTTCTGCGGCGATCGACTTCGTCCTTGCTTTCCTTGGCGAGCTGTTTCTTCTTCTGCTCCATGGCCTCCTTGTCACCAGCCGTGCCCTTGGCGGGCTCTTGTTTGGGAGTAGCGCTGGAGGCGCTGACACTGGCTGCAGCGGGTTGGGGTGGCTTTTCTCCTCCTTTTGCTGCGGCCTTGGCTCCTCCGTCGGTTGCCTTGCGCTTTTGTTGGATAGCCGCTCGCGGAAAGAGTTTGCCTCTTTCCGTTTAGCGTCGAGGGTCTGGGCAATACTTCCAAAAGCTGTTTGCACGGCCGTGCGCAACTTTGTGGCAAACTCGTCCTTGAACGTGTGGTACTTTGCGCGCTCGTCGTCAGTGATGTCCAAATCAGCAGTCAAATCCAGCAGGTCGCCATCGTCCAGCTCCAGCGCGTCGGGCGTCGCCGAGTCCAGGAGCTGCGATAGCTTGATCGTGGATTTGTTGGCACTTCCCGCGCCTGTGATTGTTGACTGGACTTGAATGGCACTCTGCTTGAGCTCCTCTTCTGCTTCGATGAGTTTCCCGGCGAGTTCTTCCGCCTTTGTTTTGGCCATGCTGAACAACCCTTCGCTTTTTTTTGTTGTGAGGTGTGCCACCGCCTGGCCATATTCGGTTTTGGAGACGCCTGACTTTCCCGGAGACGCGCGACACGTGGAGCTCGGGCGAGATGGCGTCGTTGGCTTTTGGGTCCTCCATTTCAGCGAGGAGAAGTCCGGCTGTTTTTCGTTCCATGGCGAAGCTGTGCCTTCGCGGGCCTTTTTTAGCTCCTTCTTGAGCTTAGCCAGCTCGCTTTGCTCCTCGGCTTCTCCACGACGCTTTTTTTGTTTCTGTCTGGCTTGTCCTTCTTTCCGTTCGGAAGTGGGTATGCGACTCAACCGGCCTTACATTCTCGACCTTCCTTGCGAAGATGCCGAAAGATCCAGCCTTCGGAGCAGCTCGCGCAGACCAGGTAGGGTCTATTGTTTTTTGCATGCAGCCATTGCGTCGTCTTTCGACAACCTGCCAATCACCGTATGCCATAGGCTGCTCGAATCAACGCCACGCTGGGATTAAGCGCGGGTAGTCGCACCCTCGACACGATGAGGTCCGAAGGGGTTCGAGCCAAAAGAGCGACTTGAGCCAATGTGGCTTGAGCCAAAATGGCTACGGATGATGCTGATGGTGATGATGCTGATGCTGGTGCTGGTGATGAGTATGATTATGATGATGATGATTATGATGATGCGGATGATGATGATGATGATGATGATGCTGATGATGATGCTGATGATGATGAGAGAGAGACTCTTGGAGCGATGCGATCCTCGTAACATCCGCAACACTAACTAACCGGCCTACTATATCGCTCGGAGGAAAACGCAACCAGATTGCATCTCAGTTGATTGTCGAGCCACGGCACTGATCAACGACATGTTGACTCTGGCCTGGCTCAGGAACTCAGAAACGGCGTCACGTCCGTAAGAGTCCTCAGCCTGGCAACGGGACTTGTAGCCGCTGCCGAAGTTGGACTCTCGCTCGACGCACTACTCCGAATCGTTCTTCTCGTACTTGGCCAAAATGCGGCTCAAAATGCGTTCAATCTCGAGTGCTGGCGCTCGTCCCAAGCGTTTCTGCGCGCCTTGAGCACGAAGGAAAACGTTGAGCGCCAATTCAACCTTGTCGTCCATCACGCGCCATTGTAATTTGCGAAGCGTCGCCTTACTTGTTTTTGAGAGGCGACAAAATTTCACCACTGCGCAGACGTCCTCGACCGTCGACTTGTCAAGCCAGGCCTTGTGAGCTTCGAGCACGTCCTTGTGACCCTTGTCCACCTTGGCGAGCTCGGCCTCGCCCAGCTTTAGCGCGCCCTCCACGACGCCTGCCCACGCATGTATGTGTGGTGGGCCGAGTGCGTGCCCGCTCCCATCTTTCTCGACTCCTCTGCTGTACTTCGTCGTCTCCATCTTCGCCATCGTCGAGGGCGGCGAATCTGTCTTCAACAATGCCGTGCTGAAGATCGCCGACGTCACGTCCCGCATGACCTGGGAGTTCTTCAGGGTGAGCTTCACCAGCGTCGGGAGCGCCTCCTGCAGCGCGCTCAGCAGCTGCTTGTCGTGCTTCTTCTTCTCGCCGGTGCGCTGAGCAGGAGTACTCCCCGCTTCCCCAAACACGTCTGCCATCTCCTCTTCCTCTTCGTCCCTCGCGCGTCGAGCCGACTTCTTGGTTGCTTCGCTGTCTTTGCCGTCGCCCGACTTCCTGCGCTTGCCGCCGATCGCCTCGTTCTCCGGAATTGTCTCTGCTCTCCACGACATCGGGCCAGAGAATGAGGTCGGGGGCGTCAGTAGGCGCGTGGACGCCTGCAATATGGCGTTGCAGTTGTGGTAGATCTTGAGCCGTAAAGCCACAGTCTACGGGGCAGTCGAGTGCGTCTGGTGTTCGTGGCTCAACTGCAGAAACCGCCAAATCGCAGAGACATCGTTGCTGTGCATAGGAGTGGACGACGTGGGTTCTCGCAGCGTCTTTTGATCGAAACCATGATTTGCACCAAAAACATTGAGATGTTATTACCAACTCTCGAAGATAGATTCGAAACCCATGAGCTGTTCTTAGGTGCGCACACATTGCAGATCGAGTTTTGAACTTAAGAGAACAGACACGACAGTAGTGCCAGACCGCATTTTCGTCCGTAGCACTCGATTCCGATTCCGCTTCGAGATGTGTGCCAGGCGGTGGAACCGCCACAGACCAATACTCGCTCGTGATGGCGTGCGTGTCGAAAGACATGAAAGCCTCCCTCGTCTCGGGGTCAGTGAAGAGGCGACGCAAATCGTTCTGCATAAGAGCGAGCACCGAGAGGCCGTCGTCATACTTGTTCAACGACAGAATGTCCTCCTCGAAGCGAAGTGCCCATGGATTGGCATCTGGGGCCACCCGCCCCTGCACCAATGTGTCCTCGCTCTCGAAGGCCATTGTACCGAAGAGGATCGCCAGCACCTGGAGGTGATACTCAGGTTCTCGACATAGCTCTTGGTACCAGGCGATCCGACGTCGACGTACCTCCAGTGCCGTCGGTACTAGGCGCCAATAACGCCATACTTGCTTCGTGCGCATCGGCTTGTACGCTATCTCTGTCTTGCCCTCGTCATTCACCGTGCGTACAGCGCCAGAAGCAGCGCCCTTCATCATGACCCTCAGGTACTTCGATAACATTTTGTCGTAGATTCGGTGCACCGTGGGCGAGCTGTTCATCACCTCTTGTGCCGTGAGCGCAGGAGCCTGCACTCTGCTCATGAAGAAAATACGTTTTGTCGAGTATGGCACATCAGACCACCACAGTGCACCCATCGCACGCCAGCCATTGCGAATAGTTTGGCAGCGCACCGCCTTCTCCTCTGTCACCGACTGCTGCATATTTATCATCGGGCCCAAACACCTCCCAGCATTCGAGATCGTGCCCTCGAGCCCATTCTCGTTCGCATAAAACCGGCGTGTGTTGTACTTGGCGCCAGTGCCAACGATCGATGGCATTATCAGCTGTTTGCTCTTGTTCTGGACCCATCCGCCATCCTCCAGCGTCTCGTCCAAATATTCGTTGCTCGTGCTAATCAGCGTTTGTAGCGACTCGTAGGCGCCATGGTCCTTTTGCATCGCGCGTGGCACACTCAGCTCTTTCGCCAAATCATCGGCAAACGTGCAGAGCGACACATCGATTTTCTTGCCTGTGATCCCACAGGTCGCCCAGCCCATCTTGCCACTCTGGTACGGGAGATGTCGTGCCATGCGCAGATTCCACAGAGAAATCTTCGGGTTGAAAGTGCCAGCGAACATCTCAGCAGCGTTGCGCTCGCCCATCAGACCTCCGGTTGTGTTTCGCACCGCCAGTGTTGTTCCGTCGGCTGTTGTCACGATGATCGTGGCATTGACGATGCGTTGTACATAATACCCCGAAGAGGGCAAGGTCTCGACGGTCTTGCGCAATTCCTCGTGGTGTGTGCAGGCGAACGCGTTGGTCATGTCGTCCAAGAGCTTCGTTGAGCTGAGGCCTGCTGCACGTGCTCGCCAGCTGATGCCTTGTTGCACGAGAATCGCCTCCTCGCGCCGCCGCTTGCTCCTGTAGCCATAATCCCAAGGCATAGCAGGCAATCGTCCTTCTCGAAGAAACCTGACTCGATACCATTGTGACCCAAATGTGTCCATGATGTGTAGAAGCCTGACCTTGTTACCGTTCGGGACGTCCACCGCCTGGCTGCAGTGCCAGTCGATAGGTGTGAAGCCACTCCAATTGATCAGCTTCAGGATAGCGTGAATGAACTTGAAAAAAGACCGGGTTGTGTAGTCGCTCCTCGTGCTGCTCGTCCTGAGCAACTTCTCGCTTCTGCTTGCGCTCAGATGTTTGGTCAGGCTCCACCACCTCGTTCTGCGTCGCATTCTTCTGCTCCTGCAGTTTGGCCGACATAGCCTTGAGCAAAGTACCCAGGCTTTGCTTCGGAGCAGATTTCGCCGATGCGACCATTGCCTCCATTTCCTGCTGCGCCTTCACCTTCAGTGTCGAAGATGACCACCGTTCCTCCAAGCGCCAATTGGGCCAGAGCAGCATCGTCCATATTTCATTCGGTAGACTCCAGCTTGGCGCCATTCGTCTCTTAGAGCACGAAAGGAAGGCCCGTCGTATTTCCTTGAGGTCGTCAGCAGCGACCTTGCCATAATTGACATCGCAGTGTGGAAGTGCGTCTGCCTCGTTTATCCAACTGTTGCGCTCCTTCTCGTAATCGACGATAGTCGCACTCATTCCGCTCTTCGTCGCTGGCCGTTCGAGCAGTTCTTTCCATTCAGCTGTGGTCTTCTTGATCGGGATTGCTCGATAATATCGTCGTCGGGGTCCGAGTCCTGTGCCTGCCACCAATCGGCAGAGCTTTGCCACGTCAAAGTCTCGATGCTCTCGCCATGCTTGTTCGATCTCCGCCAGTCTGTGCGCCTTGATCTTTTTCGTCCAAGCTTCCCGCGAGCGTTTGCACTTGATCGAGATCGCCTTCAATCTATTCTTCTGAATCATCAGCTGCTTCTCGTCGCAAGTCTGAAGGTCGAATCGCGCGTCCCTGCGCAACTTCAGCAGCTCGAGCCGTTCCTTCGACCATTCAACATACAGTGGGTCGTCACTGCTCTTGCGTGCGAAGATGCCCAAGGCAGCCCCGCGAAGAGCCCGCACTCCATTGCGCCATAGTTCATCAGGAAGACGACAGAGTTCAGGCTCATGCTCGTCCAGCAGAGGCGTGAGGGCTTCCTCACATTGTTGCAGCAGTTCCTCTCTTGTACCCACTGCGCAATCCCATGGCCATCTGGCCCTGGTCCCAAGTTGCCACTTTCTCGCGAGGTATGGCCACGCTTAGCGAGTACCGGAAGACGAGCAGTATGGGTATATGATCCCGAGGTCTCGAGCTCGCAATCAATTGTAGCTTGCGTCGGCTTCGCTCGAGAGGAACAATACGTACCTCAGCATGCTGCGCCGGGTAGATCAGCTCTCCGTCGTCCTCACTTCCCTTCATCATCGACTCAGGGATCCCAAAGAAGTCTATCCTCGTACTCGTATTCTCGGCGAACCACGTGTCGCCAATATCGAAGTGCGTGTTCGCGAGGGTCATGGAATGACTATCGAAGATACCACGAATCTTCCGTCCAGGTTCACCTTCGCGTCGACCCTGATAAGCACCCACTGCGTGCTGAAATTGTTGAGGTAGGGCTCGTATTACGTCATCGTTCAGATCGAAGGCAGTCACAGGAGTGCTTCGCGTCTTGCATTCATCCAGCACTTTTTCGATCCAATTGCCCAAGGCGTTCACAGCCTTGACGTATACCGAGTTATATCGGCGAGCCTTTGGGCGAACAGGAAAGTATGCTCCCAATACTGTGATGTCCACTCCACGCCAGCGCAGGCGGAGAGCGCCTCCACGACCTTGCAGTGCCTTGTTGGGAGAGTGCACCGTGGCCACGTGGTATCCTCGACATCTTTTTCTATTCACCAGGATGGTCAGCCCGCAGGCTTTATTGGTGAAGGGTCCACGTGCATATCCCCAATGGTAAGCATCGAAGTTCGCCAGCCGTTGCTTCGTGACCTCTGGAGGCTTGAGTCCGACTTGCGGCTGCCTCATTTGAGATCCAGGCATCACCACCACGTCCATGTTCTGCAGTTCGTCGTCGATTTCCTCCAGGCGGTAGATGCCAGAACAGCTCATCGGGTTCCACAATACGATTTTCATTGCTGCCAGTAGTAGTGCGACTGCGAGCCGCGTTTGTCGCGACCCGACTTCTCGTGATTCGAGTATCGCGTCCATCAGACGATCACTGTAGCCTCATGCCACGTTTCCATTCTCCCTCCCATTCGCAATCGTGTTTCGAAATGGAGCGGGCGTCGGTTCGGTTTGATCAAAGATGGCGCTTTGATGATGATGATGATGATGATGATGATGATGATGATGATGCTCCCGCCACTTAGTGGGCCAGCGTCCGTCAAGCGTTGGAAGCAGCGACCGGCGCTGATTCCCAAACAAGTTTAAGTTGTTTCGTTAAAGCCGCAGACGTCTTCCTATACTCTCGCGATATATCACGATGGTACCGGACCAAGCGCCTACAACGTTGGCAAACTTCGTCAAACAAAAGGACTTCGTTTCGCGGGCTGTCACAATCTGATTGCGATGCCCAAACTTCAGAGAGTGGTAGGCTGCACACGCAACACTCCATCCATACACAACAGTGCGTCCTCCTTCAAGCCCACATAAGTGAAGACACGGCGCACCCGCAACAGACACACTAAACTGACGTTGGAGTATTTGGTTCATATGTGGGCATTGAAGGTAGTGGGCGACGTCGCCTACGGCATCGCACCCAAGCACGCAAGACCACACGCCGTCTTCATGCATACGCGTAGTCGTGCACCATCCATTGAGGATTGTTCGCAAAAAGTAAGCCCGTCCATTGCCCTAACGCGAAGGCAAAGCGCAACCACACGTCCCACGGGATTTGTTTTGCCGAGACTTCAGGCGTGCCCAGCACTCGCGAGGCTCGCCGGGCACAGAGCAGAGACAGGGACCGTGGCAGGAGCTGTGGGAGAAGAAACCCGTAAAGGGACTTGTGAAGCCGAACCTCAGGATCAGAAACAGACAAGATGCTGCCCAACTCTTGCCGCTTTTCCTGAGCTAGCAATTTACCAGCACGTGCATTGGAAAGGTTGGAGGCCAAGGACGGGTGGTCCCAAACATCAGGCCACCATTGTTCACGAACCGAGAAAGTCACTGGCAAACAGCCAAGCGCAACACACTTCATTTTTGAGATCCATGACTCCCATCCTTGCACAGTGCGGGCTGCAGTGCGGGCTAGGGAAGCTTTTCCCAAGACCCTACAGGAGACAATGTGTGGCCCGCCAAACTCTCGAATCCTGAAGCGACCATCCCAATTCGCAACGTTCGGGGGAAAATGCAAAACCTTGTGCACCAAGTTACTCTCATGCTTCCAGATGGATGAGGGAATCGCCAGGACCTGCGCTAGATATTGCAGAACCGAAACCGCTCTACTGTTGTAAAGTGGAACACCAAGCGATGGCGCGAGCTGGCCAGACGCAATCGTGAGCGCACGGCGTTGCCACTTGGCAGATGCTGCACGCCACTGAGACGCTGCAGCCGCAGGACCAAGCACGACGCCGAGATATGGCGCAGCGGCTTTCACCGAAAGGTTGGCCCCACAATGGAACATTTGAAACTAACCATTGCTTCACACGCGCACACATTTGGTTGGGCAATTCGGCAACGAGGGGAATCCGAACGCCCTTCTTAGTCTTGAGGGTCAGACCTGTGACTATGTTTTGCCGCGGCGTAAATTGGAGTCAAATCTTTGAGAGTGCTAAGGCGGAAAAGGGTGAAGCCCACATCATCCGCGCAGGCACGTCGAATACCTTTGACTTCTTTCACTAGGCAACGTATGAGTCGTCGGAGTATGGGGTCAATACACATGGCAAAGATGCTGCCCGAGACTGGGCCACCTTGTATCGTTCCGCTTAGAATCCACATGAGAAAGTGAAGCACGCCGCCCAGCGAGAGCAGGGCAAAGCTGATCCAGTAGAAACCGAGCAAAACGTGGCGAAGGCCATCAGGGAGCAAGTGAAATACGAGTATATGTTCGATCCAGACATGCGAAACCGACGGGAAGGCAGAAGCGAAGTCCAACACGAGCAGGAACGGTGTGAGGCCTTTTCGCAAACAAGTGGTCGGGGTCGAGCCCCCACGTGCGGCAAGACGCAATTCGTGCCATCGCATCTCGGTCGACAACGTTGCTAAGCAGGCTTCTACCAGCAGTGAAGCCTCGCTGTTCAGCCACGACAGAGCGGCTGAGGGTCGGGGTGAGTGCTTTGTTGGTGACAGTGCCTATAAGTTTATTGTCCGTGTCCTTGAGGCTAAGGGGGCGAGTGTCTTCCCCGAAACGACACAAGTCATTCTGATCATCCTCCTCCGCTCCTTTCGGGATGAAGATGCCTAGGGACTCAAAGAAGCACAGGGGCATCATGCGACCACACGCCATATGATTGTGGACCAGCCACAGGGTCTCACCAGCAGCCAGACCACCTCGTGCCCAACACTTGTGGGGGATACCGTCTGGACCAGGTGCAGAGTGTGCCACTTTTGCAGCTGCAAACGTGAACGCCCGTACCGAGGGGGGGTCGCATTCATGAAGTCGAATTGTTCACCCCAATCGTTGAAGAGCAATTTCGCTGCCTTCACGGAGGTTTTGCTAGCAGAGAAAACCGGCGACCAAACTTGACGGAGAGCTGCGGCCTGGGCAGCAGGGGCTCGGGCAACCGAGTAGCCACCAGACGCAAGGGGGACACGGGCACCGCAAAGAACCAAGCGACGAGCATTGACAGACCACAGTCGGGCCAACCGAGCTACAGCAAGGGCTCGATTGGAGCGTTTCACACGGGGCGATGAACTTGCGAGCCGACCTTCCTCTTCCCAAAATTGGCGCTTGGTGTCAAAGGCAAGCACATCAAACTCGGAAAGGGGACTTCAGGCGCACAAAAAGATGATTCGGCCAACAAATGCTTTTTTTCGCAATGAGTGACTTGCAGCAGCGGGTCTTGGCTAGTTTTATGTCCTGGTGCCAAACCGAACGGGCGATTGATGTGACAGCAGTCGCTGTGGCATATGGGGTCACATGGTTTTCTCTTGAATAACGTGTCACGCACAAGTTGAGCCGCTTCTCGTATAATACTCTTGTGAAGTTGCCCCCGGGCTACTGGAGAGAGACACTGAAGCTGGGCTTCTTTGCAAAGTGCATCGTGATAGGCAACAAAGTCTGGCGCTTGAGCGATGCGAGGATGTATAGGTCGGCAGTCGGGATCGACTGGGGCTCGGGCGGCAAAGGAAACATGAACTGGTGCATGGTCGCTGATGTGATGATGGACAAGGTCTTCAGGATTAACGATAATTGATGCCCGACAAACAGGGAGTGAAATAATCCACGACGGGGCTCAGACGTAGATGCGGTCATATCTTTTACACGCCATGGCGTGAGAGTCAAAATACGTGGGTAAATGTTGTTGAATTTCGACCAGCCCCTCAAGAGCTCGTCGCCACATCTTGTGCATCGCAGGGACCTGATTCTTGACGGGCACAACTCCATCAGGGGGCGCGGATTCGTAGCGATGCTTGACGTCACCTTCCGCAAGAAAGTTGAAGTCGCCTCCGATCACCAGCGCAAACTCAGAAGGGTTAGCGCAAGCCCGAGAAGCGCCTTGACGAAAGTGTCTCGCCGCTAGGCCAAGTTGGTGAGTTCCGTAGCCGTGAGCATGATTGTTGACCAACTCCACCTCCGAGGAGCCAAAACAAATACGAAGCGACAAGAGCCGCCCCGGGATCCAAACCGTAGAAGAAACCGATGTCGACGCCGCCAGCCACTGCGTTCGTACAAATGTGCGAACACCTCCAGCAACATCATTTTCGCAAGACGAGCCAAACAGACGGTGGGTGCGGCATTCGAGCGCAAAGGTCGCAGCCCATTCCGTACTGGAGCCGTGCGCTTCTTGGACAACAAGCCACGTCAGCGTCGCGAAGTAGCCGCCGAAGCCATCAACGTTTGTCATCACGCGTACGCCGGTCTCGGCAAACAAGTGCTCGAGCGTTCCATGTGCCCACTCGGAGCGATAGACACGAGTCCCGAAAGAGAGCCCACGGGGCGTCAAAGACTCCACGAGACACGCGATGTGTTGAGTTCGCAAGCCTTCCGAAATAGCTCAAGAGCTTTGGGCTTGTCGATTTGATGCTTTGCCACCACCTCGTTGTCCCACAAGACATCAGGCTCATAATCTCTGTCCTTGCAGGAGACAATTGCCACATGCTGCCATCGAACCGTGACCACCGCTTCACGTCGAAGGAGGTGGGCAGTGAGAGTTGGGTGGGCCGTCTGCACCGCCATGAGGAGTTTCTTCCCCAGTCGCTCGGTCCTGATTTGCTTGCCATTCGTGTCGGGGGAAACGAAAAAGGTTGACCTCTTCACCAGTGGCGTGTTTGGCATGAATCTCGAGTCAACGCAATGCTTTCGTGGCACGGCGCGCCGCGAGCTTTCGTTCACCAGTGAAGGCCAAGGTGTAGCTCTTGGACAGCCCTTTGTCGCTGCCGTGGAGGGTCCACGTGGTGTCGGGGAGGTCCATTCCGTCAAGCCATGACGGGATACCGTCAAGGATGGCTGACTTTGCCACGAGGAGGTGAGAGTTGATGCGAAGGATGGTGGGGTCAGGATCCCTGGTGAACTCATCATCAACAGGAGGCAGGGGAGCATCCACCGTAGACTCAGCCACTGCCAGTGCCTTGCTAAGCCGAGCAAGCTCCGAAGCCATGTCTTTTTGCTTGGATTCCACCGCGGCCTGACGCTCTTGCACATCTTTGAGCGAGCCCTCGACGTCCCGAAATTGACGTTGGATTTGCGAGTCGTACTTACGGAGGAGCACGCCAGTCTCACCCTGGACCTGCTGCGAGATGACGGACGAGATCTTCGCGCCCCATTCGGCAAGGAGGGATTCCATGTCAGGGCCATCGCCGGTGTCTTCGATGACAACTTCGGCTTCATCATCCTTCCGGGCCGTTTTCTTCGGGCGTTGGGCCGCCATAGCAACGCAAACACAAAGCAGACGAAGGGTCAGTATGAAGATTGTAGACAAGTGCTCAATGTTAGTGGTGCCCATTTAACTCGGAGAGACAGGGTCATTGCACTAACCT
>JACLAC010017417.1_pt1 | contig 11744 bp, 14 predicted proteins | sample 8027881 | NCBI WGS metagenome assembly JACLAC01 (sample SAMN15725517, study PRJNA655200) | protist metagenome | isolation source: fluorescence activated cell sorting (FACS) single amplified genomes of... | place: Spain: Blaines Bay Microbial Observatory, Mediterranean Sea | collected 2016-01-19 | reverse complement strand
TCGCTTTTTATGCTCTAGACATACAGCTAAATTAGTACAAAACTTGCTCCCAACTGTGTGACAGCTCCCCATGTGAACTCTTACCTGTTGCTGCTGCTGGTTGTACGGGTCCATCTTCCTCATAATGCGAAGCGCATCTGCTTCCAGCAAAGCAGAGCCAAGGACGAAGGTTTCGATCAAATTTTTGTAAGCCATATTTGTTGTAGTTTGTTCTTGTCTTAAAATTTGTGTGATTGTAGTTTTCTACTTATTTGGTGTTTGATCTTAGAGATTTAACCTTTGGCAAAGGTGCGATGTCAATGAGACGTGGATGATACTTTCTTTTTTTCTCTTCTGTGTGGTTGGAGACAATTGGGACCTCATGTCACTACTACCAGTACTACTTTAATTAAGCCAGCAAACCCTTTCGAAAACGCCAACCACCCAAACACGAAGCTTGCTGATACAACACCTACCATATCTTCTACAATCCAACTTGGGAACAACGCCCTCAGTGACAGATGAGACGCACTTGCAGTTGTGCCTCTTCAGTAATGAATGACTACCACCAAGTACCACCATCAGCTGTAGAGAAACCACTATGAATGTACCTGCATATCGAACTACCTGCGACCTACCAGCAAGTCCTACGCAACAGATTTTGATTGAACGTCTGCGCTCACATCGACTCAAGGACTTATCACCAATAATAATGCCTAAGATATGTATGCGGAACAGAGTCTGGGATAAAAAAGGAAAGAAAAAATGCACATTCTATCAATGGATTCCTACGAGCGATTCAATTATTACTTCTAGAAAAGCAAGGGCGACACTACTGGAAGCCTCGTGCAAAATATCATTCTAAAATCGACTGAGAGTCAACAATCTTTGCAAAGCAGAACTGGGAGATTCTGCTTTATCTATCTCTTTCGTAATATCAATGACAATGTCCTAGAGATCCCCACAACCGCCGCTCGTCACTTCGAATGCTATTCGACGAGCGACCTCCTGAATCCAAAATCTCTTACCAAGGATGGAACTGTATAATCACGCTCATCACAGGAAGAATTTTAATGCTCAAGAAACGAGTAGTCGCGAGAATAGAGGAACTTGGGCCTCAGTTGGACAACCCCTATCACCCATGATGTCGACCTTCCACTTTTGAATCGCACGAACTACGATCACAATCGAAGAACTCGGATCCGATTCTAGGCCACGAAACCCCGAGATGGCAGAGAATCTGCATTCCTCCGCGACTGCTCCCGGCAGCGATACTACCATCTATAAGGGATTGCACAGGACCCGACTACTGTTACCAGACAGCGACATCAGTCGCACTTCAGAACCCGAATACACTGCTGCTAACGACTATAAATATTTCTACGATGTAACTATTCATGCTATCAGTACTATCTACGCTATCAATACTATCGATGTGTGTATTCAATACGGCCGCTTTTTGGCCCCCATTCACCAGCATCAAGCTCCGCGACGGTTCCATCGATGCATGTATAATGACACTTTCTCGTTGGATTGGACGAAGACTCGGGATTGAACTGGTACGACGATATGCAAAACCTGCAATTAGAGGACTCTAAGAAACACGCAATCACTATAGTAATAACCGGTTGCAACTCCGGGATCGGCGACACCAGAGTGTCGGATTTCTTAAACCCTAAGACTTATGGTGCTCACGACTTATCTGAGTGCTCTTGACTGATGCAACTGAAATACGAAAGTCCTATTGCCATTGGTATTGCTTCCAACGGCAACCTGAAGAGAACAGCTGGGATGGATCAAGGAAATTTTGACATCTTTCTATGCAAGAAATTCTTTTACATCGGTTTTTGAAGGACACGTTTTAAATCGGTTTTTGAAGGACTTGCTGCAGACCCTGGTTGATGACTGCTTGATTTCCGGACGTTTCCGGTTTCCCCAAGATTCTGATGGACTTCTGCAGCGCGTCCTTTTGATGCTCCGGTATCATATAGCTGTGGCTCCTGTGTAGAATTACCCTCCTTCTTCAGTCCAAGACTACAATGCAAGATAGCATTTGATTCTACGATCAAGATTACAACTATATTAATCGTCTGACACTAAAAACTTTTTTCATTGCAAATTGAAAACCGATGTTTCCCGAACAACATTCGACATGACCCAAAGAGCCATGCCGAACAAAAAAGAGACACGCGACAAAATGCCAACCCAGACCATAACGTTCCAGGGACGTTAGTCCCATCGCCGAAATGGTGGTTGCCCCCAACAACCCCTGAGCCCCACACTATATAGTATATAGTAGAAATACTATATAGTGGAAACGACCCGCCGTTCCACAGCTCAGCCTGGATGCGTTCTCGATTATGGCCCCATGAACACGGGCCGATTACTTCATATGATAGAATCTATCCCCCAGTTTTTCCACGTCGTTACAATATTACACTCGATGTGAGTGCAATTTAGTGTTATTGATAATATTATTATTGTGGTTAATATTACTGTTGTTATTAAGATTGACATCGCTGGTCGGGCCTTGCTTGCCGCCCTAATAAACCTTCCAAGCACGAGACGAACGGACCCTCTTAAACATTCGCCCGAGAATAGTTTTTCTCCCAGACTAACCTTCGCGCAAAATATTTTCACATGCTCTTGGGATGTCCTTTTCACAAGGATGTCCTCCGCCACTGGGAACAAACTGATGCAAAGAATTATTTCAACGCAGCGTTCAAGTTGTTCTTCTAGTTCTTCTTGCCCAACTGTTTGAGAACTACGGACTTCCGGTACAGACTTTGCTGGGAAGTGAAAAAGACGAGCTTATTTGAGCTTGACTGAAGACAGAAGAGAAAAGGAACCCTCGGCTCCTTAAGAGCCTCTTAGGGATCCCAACCGAGCAATCAAAATACAACGACCAAATAATGATTGGTGCAACGACCACGACGCTATTCACAGACAACACAACTTGATTGCTTTTGGCTGCAATCTGTAAAAAACATTCCTGCAAAATGCTAGCATAATACTAGCATAATACTAACCAATAGCACGACAATGTGCTAATCTATACTATTCCTACTTAATGTAATGATCAGGAAGCCATTTTGTACTATTTATTTGCTTATAATGATGTCATTGTGGGAAGAACAAATTAGTGTAATATTGATAGTAATACTAATGCTAATGATGACAGCATCAACTCAGACGCGCACCACTGCTGATGATCACAACCGATGCCACATGCGAGGTCGAAACCACCAAAAATCAGCAGTGCGCAAAACACCCACCCAAACTGTGTTTGTGATGGGTTTCTGGATGAGTTTCTGCATGTCCCGGATGACATCAATCGACAACGCAAAAAGACGATTTTGACTTCAAATGGACGCTGAAAAGAGTGAAAATGGCTGCGCCACCCGAGCTGCTGCCGACGCAGACGTGAAAATGGCTGTCGCGCGTCTTGGGGCCCACTGGCCCAAATGCCCGTGATGTGACCCTGACGCCGGAAAACCCCGAAACTGCTCAGACCAAAAGATTTCAGTCCCACGAACATGGGGACCTCACACCTCTGGGCCAGCACCGTTTTCCGCACAACATCGATGCTTTCTGTCACACGCTGACAAATTGCAACACTGTGTGCGACGGACGCCCCGGCTTCGCGGGCCGTGAGAGAACGGAATGGTCGGGTAGGATTATTTTTTTTGCGCAAGCCTCAGGTGGAAGCGAAGCGGAGATGGCAGGGCGCAGCGGGGACAAGGATGGCGCACAGGGGCGTCGAGGGGCTTGATGCACGCCAGCCCCAGGCTGCCGATGGAGGGAGACCAGCGGGTGCGGAGGCAAGGCGGGAATGGAGGAGAGGCCGAAAGGCGATCATACTAACAGATAGACTCAAAGGATGAAAACATCCTCACAGTACTAGTAATCACGATGTCAATGCCAATGGCATTAGTATTAGTATTACGAACGAGCATAGACTGAATTCGACGAAAGGGATTCAGATCCGATTGTTGAGGCAGTGCTTCTCCCAGTTCTGCCGCGGGCTGGGAGTTGAAAATGCCTACAGTACTCGGCCGCCACCAGGACGATGAGAATTAAAATGCTACGAATAGAGGGGATCATCACACTGCGATGTCACGGTCGAACACAGGGAGAACAACTTCTAGGCTACGGACACTGCTCCGAGCGTCACGAAAAGACTAAAAGCTCTGATGGCCGCAGGACTTAGTCGTCCACGCTTCATTATTTGTCAGTAAACCACGAGGCGAAAAAGCGGTTCTAAGGCTCATCCATATTTCTAGTCGTTTCATGTACAAGGACATTCGACTCTTGATGTTGACGAATTTTACTATTAGCGCTCTTTTCCTTCTTACATTCACGTTAGGGTAGCTCTTCTTGCCCAACTCTGAGACTTTGAGCGTCTGCTTCAGATCGTTTTTGGCAATCGTCTTTGACTGCGCAGGAGATATCGATGGTTGTAGGGTTTGAATTCAAAATTGGACAACGTGATGCTCTGTACAGAAAGACTAAGTGTCTGCGTGGATTGTCGCGAGGGTACCATGACGACAATAATGAGAGCGACCACAATGATTATGTCAGTGATTCTCATGATGACGACGACAAAAATCACAAAGGGTGGCTGCGACACAACCTCTGTCTTAAACCTCAGACAGCCTGAGACAGGCGAGTGCTTCGCCTGACCCTGTACCCACTGCGTGGTTGGCGCGACGAAACTGAAACTGAAGCGAAATCACAGATGCGGGGTTTTTTCCAGGTCCATACGCGGCCTTTTTCTATCATTTGTGTCCATGTGATGAGAACTCATCGTGTTTGCCCCCAGATTTGAAGATCCGCGACCGATTTCAGACCGGCTGAATATTTCGCAAACTTGCGCATTTTCCTCGTAGACCCTTCGAGGTCACTGACGACTTTCTCCTCTCTGGACGCAGGGACGCAGTCTTTGATGCTAACAAAACCTGAAGACTCGGCCTTGTGTCCTACCCTCTCCTCCCCGTGCTCGATTACCTTTTTTAAGACATTTCACCATCAATCACTCTCGCGACAGTCAGAGAAAATCCTACTGGACGATGAAACCTGCTCATGATTGCTGCGCAGCGGCAAACCCTGTTCCCCTTGGTGACACCGACACGCCTTGCAGCTAAGGACGCAGAAAAAGCGAGAACTGTGACACGCACCCAAAACATAACGATGATCATGAGGTAGTACTAAACATCGTGTTTGCGAGTGCTTTACCGGAATTCGTGGCAGAACGCCTCATGATTCTGAAAGGTTTTGGAAATGAGCTTCGAGCGATCTTGGGACTTTGGGTAGCCACTTTTGAAATGACGCGGAGCTGGCCTACTCTAAATTTGAGCAGACGCGGTGTTGGTTGCGCGAGTTCCCCGGAAGCGGTGTTGGTTGCGCCACAACCCCCATATCCGCAAGAGAATCCGAAGACCGCCCCATCTAACCGTAACCACCACATAAACGCATCCTGATAACATGCATTGCATGTTGCATGTTGCACATTGCGCGTGCTGCACATTGCGCATGTTGCACATTGCGCATGTTGCACATTGCGCGTGCTGCACATTGCATGTTGCAGATTGCATGTTGCAGATTGCATGTTGCACATTGTACATGTATATATTCAAATTACGCATTTTCACCATCTGGGATTCCTTCACATTCTGAGCATGCTTCCCCTTGTGCTGAAGAAGGGTGCGATGACGATGAAAACACAAGCAAGGAAAGAAATTGACAATTTGATGAGAGTACATCGACTACTTTCACAAAATCGCATCTCAGTATTGTCATGGATATCACGTTTAGCATTACTATTAGTATTGCCATTTCGAAATTGTAGCGCAACCTTTATCCTGACTTTATTGAGGTGTATATAGCCTCATGGACAGAAGTAACGCAAGACCGATAGAATGCCCCAAGGACAGTCAGAGAGAAATACTCTAACCGCAAAAAAGCGGTGAGACCACAATTAGACGAGATCCGGGGCGAATTCAAACTTAAAATGGGATGCCAAGAGCGCCCACGATGACCAGAAGCGAGGCAACTTGGTCAAGACAACGCAGGCCTCAGAGTCGTACTGTGACACGTGCTCTGCCGATAGACACTCGGTAGGGGAGCATTTTACCAGAGCTCCCAATCACAGTGCCCATGATGATGCACTGCAAAAAAGGAACCGAACCCTCACCGCCCGAAATAAAGAGTCAATGCTATCTGGTGTTTCTTCTACGAAATTGAGTCCGTCAGAAGAATTCCCACCCGCTCCATCGGTTTTCTTTGCTTACCAACTCCGTCAAGTTTTTGTAGCGCAGATCTTCTTCCCGTTCTTGCTTCATTTCCCTGAGAAGTTGCTGGTCCTGCAATTCCTTGGCGAAGCTTTGCAGCTGATCTACCACCCCTTCATACTCTTGGGCATTTCCGCGTTGCAGGAGCTCCTCCCTCACTAGAGGGGCATAGTCGTTCGCTAGAGATTCTCGCCGCTCCATAGGCGCTTTAGACATTAACGTTCCAATGAGATTGACATAGTACTCCCCCTGATGAACATTATGCGGACGATAGAAGATTATGCCAAGGAGATCGTGCGGAGAAACTGAGGACACAATGTCTCTAGTCCAGTTCGAACAATAACTTGTCTGAATACCGGGCGAGCAGCATCTCCCCTGCCGACCTGGGACTGACAGACATCAGTAAAGAAAGAAATGACAGGCAAAGTACTAATAGCAATACTAATACGAATACTAATAGGATTCGTGATTCATTAATTTAAACCGCCTTCACTTGGCATCTGAACTCCCTTGCTCACCTTCGTCTGGAGCTCCACCTGAAACGTCATGATAAATCATAATGAGATCAATCTTCCGTGATAGATGTGATGTAACAGACCTGTATGTCAAAAACACTCAAACAGACGGCCATCACTTTCCTTTTCCCATGTCTCATGGTCATTCGACAATCACGCGGCTCGAGATTGAGCTCAGGAAAATCGACACAGGATCGTGAACTTCGAACAATTTCTGACAAATCCGCTTGCGATCCTCTCTGTTTCTTCCGTGAACGCCATTCGCCGATGTAATGAGGACGAATTTAAAATCACCGACGCAGAAATGGAAATTAGCGTATTTCCGATGTTATTTATTAAAATTTTCATTTCTCATTCCCTTTTCCAAACATTCGAGTAGTGTTATCGCCGACCAACTGAGACACCTAACGATGCTATCTGGTGTTTCTTCTACGAAATTGAGTCCGTCAGAAGCGCTCCTACTCGCTTCCTCCACTCTCTTTGCTTACCATCGTCGGGCCTTCGTAGCTCGCCGGACTTTGTTTACTATTGTTCTGTCCAAGAGTCAGATCTCTGGTGCTCTGCTCGCTGATGTCCGGGCTTTGCCCCGGAGTCGGTCCCCCTTTCACAATCGACGAGTCCTTGACCGTCGGCAGCATAGCTCGTTGGCGCACATTTTTCCTCAGGTCCTGGAGTGGGGAGCCATTCCACGTTTGTCCTCAGAACCGGATTCAGCAAGGATCCTCACTAGCAAAACACAGTTAGCAACCCACATGCGCCAACATTCCAATGGGCCTCCCCCCCAGAGTCTTCTATTAGTTACCATTTGTATGATCACGCAACATTCGGATTCCGTTGTGACCAGAGACTATAATCTAGTCCTAATGATATCTATCTATAATCTCAGTTGCTAGTACAGTGTGCTACCCGAGCGTACTCTGGAACCAGATATTCATAGTCGACATCTTGAAAATTAAATGTACTAGCAGTTTCCCCGAGAGTTCCTGAATAATCATCAACGCCCTGCGAACTACCAGGAAACAAGTGTGTGACTGTTAAGGTTACTCCAGAATCAGATCACCGTAATCTGTCTATTCAAAGGTACATTGCGGCTCGTGCGTGCTCCGATCTTAAAATGGGTACGGAGAAACCGGTCGCAAGCACGGACGAACCACGTCCAATGCGAGACGAGCGCAGCCGCCTGCGTGTGACAGCATTGCAAGGGAGATCTTGTTTGACAACACAACACTGCCGTTCTCAGACATCCAGCGCAAAGAAGGCCGCTCCTGAATCTCGGGACGCGGGGGTTGCACCGTGTACAGACCGATTTTGACCCATTTGTAAAATCATGCCCAAGCTGCGAAAATTCTGAAGACTTTTAGTCACTTGGTCTCCGCTGACGACGGGAAAGAATAGATATGTTGCAGAGATGAGAATACAGATGTTAAAACATGATGAAAGTGCAAGCGATCCCGAACGGAGCTTGACCACCAGTCACACAGAGCTGGAACTGCCACAATGCAACAGCGCCCTCCTACTGATTTTGGCGTCAAATTACTTACATTCATTTCTTCATGCTTCAACACGGTACCCTTTTGGTGTTGTACGTGACGGGCGGCCTGGATTTGTTAGTGGAGAGGTCGCAAACTCTAATCGTCGGTGCCCCCGCCCCGACCAGAGGAGTGCTTGGATGACTGTCGGACATTCGGGATGAATAAGCGCAACTTCTGCCAATATGAGCATATTATCGACAACAATTCATAGGCTCCACGCCTCGATGAATGGGACACACTAAGATTTAGCATACCAAGACCTACCAGTTCTAAAAATGATGCTTACACTCGGCTCCTCCGCCTTTTGCTCTCCGAGTCCATGATACGCCTTAAGAAGATGGATTCCCTGGAAATGATGCGATTACTGGACATTTCGGGGCTCGGATGGCCAGAAATTTCAGGATCTCGTGACTCTTGCCAAAAATGAGCTCCACAATTCCACGTCCTTTGGTGAGTGCGACCGATTTGTGTCTCACAGTTTCAGTCGCCCACAGACTGGGATGGAATGACGCAAAAACGCATGTCCAAATCCCACAAATGAATGGGATTTTTGTTCGAAAGTGGGGTAGTCAAAGTTGTGAGTTTTCTCGTTTTGGGTTCCGATTTCCTGGATCGTGGATTTTTCGGAGGCAGCCTCGTCCAGGCCTTTGTGCTTGTCTGGGTTCGGGATGCTTGCGGTTCGGGACGTTCTGGATCCTGGACACAATTTCTTTGACCCCGACCCCGTGATCATCACGGGGCCGGAGCCTCATGCCGATCTTCTGACGTCCGAATCTTCTGGCGTCAGGGTAGTCCGATTCGGGTTTTCAAAACTCATGGTCTTCCTGAACCGAAAGGTCCCGCTTTTGTACCATCGTTCAGGATGGGGTGGCAGACTGTCTCGATCCCACAAGGATTTGAATTTTCTGAATTAGGCGCCTCACTCTCTTGGTGAAGGAACTCCGTTTCCTCGTGATTCTGTGGTTTTTGGGACCCCCCGGTCCGAGATTCTCTAGCTTCGGAATTCTGTCGGACTAGGACTCCCTCTTTTCGAGGTTCCCTGGGTTCGGCGGTCCCTAGTATCAGGATGCTCTGGCATGTGGGCTTCCTGGGCTCGGGCACGTCAGGACGCGGGATCCCCCGGTGTCCGGAATCCCCTGGGGTTCTACTGCTAGCCGGAATTAAATAGACACTCTTCTAATAACAACACCAATGCCAATGGCAATGTGAATTTCAATTAACCTCACCACCATTGTCGCGACCATCAACAAATACCACACCAGCACCCATAAACATACATCCAGGGTTCTTTTTTTTCCAGTCGCAAAAAAAAATAATGCCAACGACAATGCTGTTAAAGCATGAACTGAGACCATGCAATGTTTGCCCACATTTGATTGCGGGATTTGCAAAAAGGAGAACAAAATGAGAAATTTCAATAATTCCCATCGCATTGAATTTGTGACTCTGAATCTTACGTTCAGATTTGCCTGGAAGTTCCGCAGCTCCCTTGCCTTCGTGGCCGAAGATTTGAACCTATCACGGACTAGCGGCGCCTGGGTCGAACGAGAACGCTAAGACAATGTCAATAATAATATTGATAAAATCATCGAGCATGTTTACGATAATCACACCGTACCATCTTTACACCTGACAGTGAACCTCCCACTTCTGCACCGAAACGTCATCTACGTATTAAAAATTAATTTCACTGAAGAGGCATCTCGAACGCCTCGGATCGATCCGCTGTAAGAAGTCAAGTACAAGCGAACGCGCATCGTGATGTCGTGATGGCTGCATGAGACGCAGCTGTGGGTACAACATTCAAGATAATGCGACCCAGCACTGAGCTGTCACCCGGAACAAGTCACCAGACAAGCACATTGAACAGTTGGGCCACTGCCCACTTGACAGACCGTGAAACAAAAATGCGCCGTCGCTTGCATCAGTCTTTTCCGGAATGATGTTGCATCACGCATTGGACCACATCCTGTTAGATTAGACTGGATCACAATGCTGGGGAGCGACTTCAGCTGTGTGTCAAGGCTCATGTTTCTGCGTGCTTTGTGATGGCCGCAGTATCATCATTAATATGTATGACTATTGACATTACAAATGCGTTTCAGCAAGATACTTCATGGAGACTGGTCGTCCACAGATCAGCAAAACAAATCCGACTCACCTTCGCCCCGAATTGACCAGGGTTGGTCACGCCATTCCGCGAATTGGACTGTGAGAGTTTAAAATCACTCTCGACTGTGAGGCGAGTGCGGCGAAATATATTGAACGTGTCAGTAGCCCTGTTTTTGTAGTGTATCAGAAGATTCCCCAACCCAGTGATAACTGCATCGTACTTCTGAGATTTACTTTTTTGGTTTTCCACGCCAACGCGGCGCATCAACTCAATGAAATATTGGTTCCAGCGCTCGTCTTGGATATCCACTTCCTCTTCCGGGGTCGGCTCCCTATCTGTCGCCTTGATCTTCTCTTCGTCGATCTTCACATATTGGAAAACCCCTTTTTCGACATCGTAGTCTTGAAGAATCTTTTGCGCCTCTTTCACTGCTTTAAAAGCTGCATCCCATGGCGTAATAAAGGGTTGTTCTTGCTTGGGGTCCTTCTCCTTCCCCTTCACCGCAAGGATGTTATGCTTGACGTAGTCGTTCGAAGCAAAGCTGCGCGTGTTCACATCTTGTCGTGCATATCGGGGTCCCAGTGTCCCGAAGGCTACCTCCTGGTTGTCCTGACGCGGACCTCCGCCGCGCAATTTGAGAGTCTTGTTCGCCGCCATTACCTGATGATATGTGGGCTATATTGCAGCTCAGAGCCAGAGATTCTGGGATTATCATTCCGTAGAACGACTGAAGACCGTCGTGGACCCACTGCACTGTTACTATTAGACGTTGAGAGAGCGTCCTCCCAGACCCGGACCCATGTGTCTATGGATACTATTGACATTGTCTTGCAGGAGATGGCGTTCCGACAGTAGATTGCCACCGAGGATGCTGCCCGCTGCCACTGGTTTCACCAGACACCATTATCGCACTCGGATCATTCCACCAACAAAACCTGGATGAAATGAGTCTATCTGATTTCTATGTAACTCCGCGGACTCCCCTAGCACTAAAAGCTAGACCTCACAGAGTCACATTGAGATGTTCTCGCTTGATTCCCATAACATCATCTGAACTTCTAGCCCTTCTTACATGTTTGACTTCGCTGAATTGAGACGTCCTGACTCCTTGCTTCTGAATCTGAATGAGCGCGGAATTGTGTGTGCAAACCTGACATGCTAATTCATGGACACGGACGAATTATAGATCCCAAAAACGTCTCGCGATTCAGCTGCAAGAGGCACGCAACTTCAATACCTTGTGGAACCACGTCCGACATCTTGGTTTTCTTCCACCGTCTAAAGTTCTCCACCTCTGGGAGCGGATCCTGCCGAG
>JACLAC010001624.1_pt1 | contig 11744 bp, 4 predicted proteins | sample 8027881 | NCBI WGS metagenome assembly JACLAC01 (sample SAMN15725517, study PRJNA655200) | protist metagenome | isolation source: fluorescence activated cell sorting (FACS) single amplified genomes of... | place: Spain: Blaines Bay Microbial Observatory, Mediterranean Sea | collected 2016-01-19 | reverse complement strand
TCCGTTTCTGTTTTCTTGCATTTTCCATATCTTTTATATATTGCTCTTTTTTTTTAATTCGCTCCATTCGTTGTTCTTCCTCTCGGTGTATAGCATCGACGCCTTTTTCAATTCGTATCAGTGTCTCCTTATTTAATTTTCGGTATTCAATATAATTTTTTATATATGCTGGTAAGGTTTCGCTTTCTAAATGCTTATTTTCAATATTTACAGCATCTAAGGTACGTTCGCCCTGCTCAATTTGACGATTTAAATTTGCAACTTGTTCACCTGCCATTTGAATATAATCTAAATTTTCTGGTCGATATTTTTCACATAGTTCTTTCAATCGATGGAAAAATAAAGTTAACCACTGTTGTACCATCTGTTTGTTCCCTATATCTTGTACCTTTTGTTCGACGTGAATTATTCCAGGCGAAGTAGCTTTGCCCGTGACTGGATCGATAGTGACACCACTATCCACTAAAGTTAAATCACGTATTTCTTGTGTAGAAAGACGGATTTTATTCTCCAGCGTCTTGACAAATAATTTTTTATTACTCAATTCACGTTGTTTCTCTAATATCGTTTCTTGCAAAATTTTAACCATTTCTTCCTTTTGGTCGTTTGCACCATATTTACCCATTTTCAAGACATCTAATGGATTTGTTGGCACATCGTCCTTTGTTAATAATCTTGGTGGTGAAAACAATTTGCTTTTTTCTACTTTCTTTTTCACTCCTTGCAGGAATCCACCGCCCGTACTACTAGTAATACTATCGCTGTTTGTTGTAGAACCTTCCTGCATTTTAAAAGGTGAATTTTTTTCACGAGATTTTTTTTTCTCAGTTGACGATACTAATCTGCTTTTCTTCTTCTTGTTACTGCTTCTTCTCCTTGATGTTGGGGTTCTTCCATTTTTACTCTTACTGCTTTTTCTACTTAATGGTGATTTCACATCCGGTAATATGGTTTTTCTTGCGTATTTGTTGTTGTTATCAATAACCGATTGAGAAGATGCAGCAACAACCGCCTTCTTAAATACTGTTGCGCCTTTAACAGAATTAATCATTAATTTATATGGCAATTGAACCCATTTCCAACGTTTTAACCAGGTTGCAAACCTTGCTGCATCGCCTACGTAATGGGTGTCTTCATCGTATTCATAGTCAGCATTACTTTTACTAATCGCTGTTGGACTCCGTGATGCTTTTGGTGATAATGCTTCTTCCAACGCATCGGATATGGAGCTGGCTCTTCTTCTAGATCCAGTGTTTGCTGTCATAATTTCATTCACTTCATTGGATAACATTAAAAAAGCATCATTTGGATCTATTACATTTTCTCGATCAAATTCTGGATATACATGTGCATCGGTGTATCTATTGTGATATAGCATTACACATGCATTAAAAAAACTATCTATATCTTTCATCACTACAGACGTACTCTTATCTGCTGCATTTTGGTCGCCATTGTTATTTAATCTAACGCGCTCCCACCAAACATCAATGGAATTTACATATTCTTTTATAATATCAAATCTAGTATCCAATGGAGCTGATGGAACGATGGAAGATTTTGCGCACCACAATTTGATCAAATCTCTTCGATTTACTCCTCCTTCTGATCGCCAATATTGTAAAAACGACGATATTTGTACTGTCAAACGTTTTAACATGATCCAATTTTCTGTAATCAAGCCATGTAATGTTAACTCTTCCACTGCTCTTTGCTTATTAGGGTGATTATCGAAATATAAAGACATTGCGTTGTGAGCTGCGTATATTACTTTTTCATTTTCTGGAGAAAAAAACATGAATGCTTGCCAAAAACAGCTAGAAGATGGAAAGGTCATTAATTGCTGATGCCACATCGTACTTCCACTTTTTGTTTGTATATACCACCAAGGTTCGTTTTTCTTCTCTTCGTGTTGAGTCTTTATTTTTCGTGATAAATTTTTCAACTTTACAGCTTGAAACAATGACAGCCCTACAATTTGATTGTCATCCTTTTCTTTTTCACTTTTTGAAGAAGCATCATCAAAAGTATCTGGATCTCTATGGTTATACAAAATGGACATTACATGGAAACGTAAGGTCCACATAACAAACGGTCGTATTTTCCCAATTTCGTTTATATGCCATTCTGGGTTTAATTTTTCCATGCAATTCCACAACTCAACTTGCTGCAGTCCAAATCTTGATGCGCCAAGTAGACTAATAATGGCTTGGAAAAAAGTCACCTTCAACGTGACATCATCTGTTCCATCTGCAAATTGTGGCTTTGATAATCGTTTTAACTTTAATTTCACGCAACCACGTATAATAGCGTTGTGTATTAATTCATAGAATCTATTAAATAACTTTAACCGAATTTTTTCAGTTAAATATTTCTTATTTTCTTCCCAATTCATAGAAACGATATCAAAACAGTACATAATATCTTCATGAACATCTTCTGCTGATGCTAAACATGCAGCTTGTAATAAAAGTGACATAACATGTGGTGAACCAGTAGGACCCGTTTCTCTACATAAACGTTGTACTTCATGTTTTGCTTTTGTATGACGAAACGATGGCCGTGAAACAACATTTTGAAATTGTGGTTCATTTTGAGCTACAAATTTATTATAATCGCTAGTACGTTGAGTTAAATAATTAGTGATGAATTCGCGCTGCTCATGCATTGTCATCTTTTCCAAAGGGTAGATAAAATACTTTCGTCGCCAGCATTCTCCAAGAGTTTTGACACTTAATCCTATATATTCCGGTCGAATATATGAACTCATTTTAATAATCCGAAAGCATAATTGTTCTTGTAAATGTGCCGGTAATTTTAATAAACTTTTTGATACTTCTATTTTTTGACTATTTGATCTTCTCTCTTCTAACGGTGCAGGCAATGATAAAGATAAAATAACAGATACTCGTTTTGGCAACTTCGTTGGTAACCATCGTAATGACTCGGTACCATCTTCTAAACGCATCAAATCAGCACCATCTACTACCAATATAAGCCGTTGTTTATCCCGCGGTTGCTCTGATATCGTTGATCGTGTTTTACTGCTTTCACTTGTAAATCCATTGTATCCTCCTTTTCCACTAGGTCCTCTAAAACCATTTGTAAGCATGGTGCAAAAACGACTAAAACGTTGCATTAATAACGCTTCACTAGTAGTTCCCTCAATCAAACTATCTATTTGTGGATGTTCTCCACTTACACGCATGTACCTTCCCATTAACCAAATCCATCGTTCTAAAGAATGTGGTATTTTTTTAGCTTCATCAGAAGCTTGTGCATGATGGTATATAATAAATTCTTCATCGGGATATGCTTTTCGTCTTTCCTCTGTCCAATGCGATAAAATTGTTGACTTGCCACATCCTACATCAGATCCAATCACTAATGTATTCTCTGTTTCAGATAATTTATCATTTGCATCCACAAATGCATCTAATGTATCCATTACATGATGCGTACGTGAATCTAAAGTAGAATTTGCCATTAATGATTGATGATATGAAACATGATGTGATTCCTCCCTCAAAAATGCACGTGCTATATCTCCACCCCCTTTTTGTTTTTGCTCTTTCGTAATAAACGACCTTCTCGACATACTTAAATTATGGGAGGTTGCTTACACTCGTTAGTTTCTCTGTATCAATATTTATGTGGAATATTTGTTAATGGTGTTTGTTATATATGGAATACATGTATTTATATAATTACATCTCTCAGATCTCAGCTTGTATTTTCGTTTACGCATGATTACGAAATATGATGTGGTTGCCACATGTGTTGTGTCGTCTCGGTGTGTGCATTTTCCCAATTAAAAAAAAAATTGCAACGGTACCTAGCTGGCTAGTATAAATAGTGCTATTACGAGGCTATACTACTATAGTCAAGGCTATATACCGCTATACCTGTTGTTTTTATATTATTATTTATCCGGCAACATGTGAAGTGATGAAGAATGAAGAATATGTGGTGCAAGTGTGAAAAAAAGAAGATATGTGATATACATATTATAGTATTATATTATATATATAAACCAATATATATATTGTATCTCAATAAGCTTGTGAATATTATATTAATAATATTTGGAAATACACACACATTATTATTACATATTTTAGATGTATGTATACACTTATCTATGATACAATAAACATACAACACATCACAATACAAATGCAAAATAATGGATCATCGTTTACTTCATTATCATCATGATAATGACAAAAATAATAAGAACCATAAACATATTACCGATGATGATTTAAATTCTTTCATTTTACAACAAGAAAAAAATAACAAAAAAATTAATAATTATATCGAAAATGCAGTTGAACTGTCTGAACGTGGTGAGACAAAACAAGCATCACGTAAATATAAAATAGCCAAGGAAGCTATCTTAGCAAATTTAACTCATCAAACGAAGCAAAACATAAAACAGATTACTAAAAATAGACCACAAACCGCATTTGCAAGATTGGAAAGGAAAAAGAAGATAAATAGAAAGAATACTACTAGTAATAATAATGCTGACAATATTATAATAAAATCCACTAATATTAGTAAATCAATAGAAGCGAAAAAACTAAATAAATTAAAATGTAAATATTTACCTATAAATAAAAATGGTCTAAATATTAGATATTTGAAAACATTGAAAGGGCAATACTTTCCGTGTGATCAAGCGCATGCCAATTTTTTACATAAAAAATTTGTTAAAATAAATAAAAATTGGCAAAGTAAATTACAACTGAAATTATCGATTGCTGATGAAGCCATCGCTGCATTTGAATTATTAAATAATGATGATGATCAAAAAGCGGAAGAAATCTTACTTAAAGCATTTCGTTTAGAAAAAGAATTGTTACAAACTAGTAATCATGAAATTCTTGCGCGCACGTTGCATAATTTAGGTTGTCTCAAAGCTACCCAAAATCAATTTAAAGAGGCGGAAAATTATTTTAGTAGAGCTCTACAAATGCGCAAATGCGTTTTTAAAACATCTCAAAAACCATATCGCTCATCTAAGAATGATGAAGAAGAGACATTATCAGAAGTAAATCATATCGAAATAGCAGAATCATTAAATGATTTAGGTTGCGTTCGTTTATCATTAAATGTACCAACAGAAGAATGCGAGAAAGATTTGCATAGAGCATTGAAAATGAGAGAAAGGATTTTACATCCACTAGATCCATTGATAACAGAAAGTTATTTTAATTTAAGCATGAGTAATTTAAAAGGAGGAAGAAGATCAAACGCACTGTCATATATGCGCAAATGTTTATTGTTAAGAAAGCGGAATAGAGATACTGCAGGTGTCATTAAATGTAGTATGGCATTGTCTGATATTTGTGGTCGTGATTTACATTTATATCGTGAAGCGTTGGATTTGTTACTAAATGCTAGTACACTTCAACAAGATTTCTTCAATGATATATTGGTAGAAGCAGAAATCTTCCATCGAATATCTCGCCTTCATTTTTCCCATCAAAAATATGAGTTAGCAAAAGAATATGGACAAAGAGCAATTGAAAAAATTAAATTAATAAGTACTCAACAATCTCGTGTATATCAAATAACCATTTTAAATGATATGAAACTAATAGAAATGAGACTTGAAGCAAAACGTTTATACTTAGAAAAATTGGAACTAGAAAAACGATTACGAGAAGGTCATGCGGGTAGAAAGAAGAAAAAGAAGAAGAAGAAACGACGCAAGAAAAAGAGATCAGTATCGCCAAAACGACGTAATAATAGAGGGAGAAGAAATAATAAAAGTCGAAGTCGCTCTCCTAAAAAAAGAAGTCAGTCTCCAAGAAAACGAAGAAGTCCATCTCCTAAAAGTAAAAATAGAAGAATTTACTCTCGACCAATGACTGCACATCATAATCGTAAAAAAATAACTTATAATAAGCGACGACCTCAAACTTCAGGTCCAAATAGAAAAAGATTAAACAGAGCGTTAAAATTTTCAGCATCCCCATCAAATAGAAAACATCATCGTAGTATTGAATCACTAGGCAGCAGTTTGCCATCAGGAACATTATCACAATTTACAATGTCAACTGAATTATCAAGTCAATCAATTATAAGAGATAAAAAGAAAAAACCTATGAGTGCAGACGCGATGAGAAAAAAAGAAAATCGTAACTTTGAAAAAAATATGCAATTAGCACGGAAAAGATATGAACATGCAGAAAAAGAACGAATAAAAAAAGAGGAAGAAGATAAGAAACGCAAGGAAGAGGAAGAAAAAGACAGACAAAATAGCAATGGTCCAAAAATAAATAAAACGAAGTACATATTGAAAAAAAATAAACAAAATGATATTGGAAATATGGTATGGATATCTGCTCCACAAATTATTATAAAACCACCTGGATATGTTAATAGTGATACCAGTTTTATTTTACGAAGTAATTTGACATCAGGAGAAGAATCTAGTGAGTTAGTGCAATGGTAAAATGTATGTTAAAACGCACCTATGATACCCTTTTTCATATTATTATATCTCATGAAGGTTAAAAAATAAAAATATTATATTTTAATAATATCATATCGTACTAATAATCTATTTTTTAATTTACTCTCACATGATAATTTTTACAAACTTCGTCGTACTCTCCAAAAGAATATAATGTAAAATGAGATTGATATTTTATATATTATCATATCGTTCAACGAGTGCAGGAAGGATAGAAACCTACTCGTGCTTGTGGAGTATTAGTTTGCAGACGTGCATTAGAGCTTCACTATAGTAGGATACAGAATATTTATTCTCGAGATTGAGTATTGAACATATTATTTTCCATGAGAAGTAAAACTATTATATAACTTAGATTTTAACCAATATTATATTATCATATATCTATTACGTATCATACGTACTACGTATTACAAACGAAACTTATATTTGATCATTATATATTGATTATACTCCGTATATTTTTTACACGTAAATTAAATTATTTTTTTTACACAAGACATAACAAAATTTATTCGTATAAATATTATATTATATATGCGTAAATTAAATTATATTTATGATACATGTTATATGCGCCTTTTTGCACTGGTTGGTCTTGCGCTCCTTGGTCTATTTCGTTTACCAGTATCTTTTGAAGCGCCAGTCACTGTATATGTCAGGTTTCTACCTAAATTAGTATTTATACTAGCGTCTAGAGCATATTTTTTAGATCGTTTTTTCGATTTCTTATTGCGCTTTTTTGCTTCTGCTTCTCTGTCTTTATAAAATCTTGATTTTGTTTTAGGTACATTTTCCTTATTTGCTATTTTACGTCTTGGTGGTGTTACATCTGCTTTTCTGGCTTCATTTACTTTGTATTGCGTAATAAATTCGTGTGCTTTTGCAGCTTCAAAATGATGATTTCGAATAAGTTGTATGCGGTGAAATGCAGCTGACACTTCCATTTGTAAATTTTCTTTTCTTTTTCTTTCACGAATTCTTGATAATCCTTCATCTCCATTCCGCGTTGCATCGTTTTGTTTTTCTTTTGTTACAATGACCTTGCGTTTTATAGGCGGTATGGAACTACTACTAAGGGCCCATTTAAATATCTTTGTTACAGGTAATTCTACGCCCTCCGTCCATAACACTGTATGTAATAACCTCATTGATTGTTTTTCCGCTTCAACTTGACGATTAAAACTATCACTTCGTGGAGCTGTTTTCTTTTTTTTAATAAAATGATTTCCATGTTTTCCTCCTGGACGCTTCTTTTTTCTCCTATCATGTGTTGGATGTTTATGTGTGATACAATCATCCGCTCCTCCAGCGATACAGAAATTATGAGTACCCCCGATAGACATTTCGTGTGCACTTGCTAATGCCTCTTTCGACATTTGTTCTATTATTGAGGATCGTCGTTTTTCCATTCTTTTCCAATACTCTTCCCCAAGTACTTGTCGTCTTAATGTATCTCTAATTTTTTCTAGTGGTTGTATTATACTTTTATATTTTGAAACGAAAACTCTAAATTGTTGGACGTTCATTTCGCCTTCAAATTTTTCTAATTTCTTACCAACCCTTCGTGCGACTCTAGAGGATGAATATCGATCTCCCCATAACGCCTTTAGTAATTCGATAATTTCTTGATTATCCAATATTCCTGATGAATCTGCGTCGAAAATTTTAAAACAACAATTTTTTAAGCCCTGGTTGCTAAAAGTACATAGATTCCATAACGTTGTAACAAACTCCAAAAAGTCAACTCCTCCCGACCCATTGTCATCAAAAATTTGAAAAAGCTTTTTTGTAAACGGAGAAGATTCTAAATGAAATTTTTTCATAAAGGCTTTCATATAAATTTCATCTCTATTATGAAAGTCTATCTCTTTAAACAAAGTATATAATAAATCTCTTTCAACAGATGATATTCCAAGTATACGTAAGGTCTGTATGACTTCAGGTCCATGTCCTGGTTTTGTTTTATCTTCTTTCCATCTTGCACCAGTTCCATTGCAACAAAAATAAAAAAAATCTGATATTGCAATCGATGTATTAATAGCAAATTCTATAATGCAATTTTGTTTATTTGCTTCATATTCCCGTTCTTTCCTTTCTCTATATAATTCAGCTTGAGTTTTTTCTACTTTACGTTTCTTCTTCTTCTTCTTTTTCTTCTTCTTTTTTTTTTTATGGCTGCTACTATGTTTCTTCTTGTTTTTGCTACTACTGCTACTATTATTATTATTTATATTAGTATTAGTAGTATTGTTCTTATCAATATATTTTGTTGGCGTTGTTATTGTATTTTCCTCCTTTGGAAAACCAGTTATATTCATTATATACTTTTTAAAAATGTGGTTCTATAATAATTGTAACAAATTTGTTATATATTTTAAATGAATTATTGCAGACGTGGTTGGATAATACATAGATATATATATATATAAAGATATGTACTTACAAATAATGGATGTGTGTTTGTGCGTCGTCTTGCTCTTCGAAACGGATTCTTTTTTCGAAATCATCACATCGTCGCTTCTTCTTCATATCGCTGTAAAGCTTAACATTTGTATTGATAGTTATTAATATCACTTTTAGTATAATAAATATTGTACTTTATTCTGGCCTTATAATAATTACCACCGGTACGAGGCGTACTTCAGCCAGCCAGCCAGCCAGGCCTTTTGCAATCTGGCAATCTGGCAATCTGGCAATCTGGCAATCCAGCAATCCAGCAATGGCCACTACTATCACTATAAGTTGGAATACGCTCTTCCATTATTCATAAACGTTATAAAAATATATATAAAAATCGAAGAAAGACAATAAAAATATTGTACAAACTATTATACCATAATATAATACTCTTTATATACACATTTGCATCATTTAATCACATATCTTACACAGAAAAATACAACAACAACAGTAACAACAATAGCAAACATGTATAACAATAATGACATGTATGATCGTGCTAAAAATAGCATGAATGTTACTTATAATCAAGATAAATATATGAAGAAACAACGTCAAGATCAAGAGTCACACCAACGTATAGCTATTGTTGCATTCTTTGTAGTATTGTTACTTGGTGGTATATATTCTATTTGGCCATCTACTTTAACAAACGAGGAAGAAGCTATAGGAAAATGCCAATATGCATGTAGTAACACTGTTAAATTTGATTGTGAAAGAACATGTAAGTCTTTTGAATCCATGAAGAAGAAACATAAACGATGTGTAGATGGATGTCATACTTTTTATGATGAAGGGTGTTATCGAGGATGTAATAATGAAATGACAGTTGAACAATGTATTGAAAACAGTGAAGAATGCCATTCTGAATATAAGGGTTTGTGTTCAGTATTTAAGATTGTAACAAAATCAGCATGTGGGGCTTCAAATGAACGGTATAAAAATGAATTATATAAAATATTGCATCACTAAAAGAAAGAGAAGAGCATATGAGATATTATATGGTAGTGCGAAATGCGAAATTATTTATATATATATATATGCATATTTATATATTGTACATGTCGTAAAATATTTTTTCTGATAATATCACATCATATTTTTTATATTCCGTACGAGTATTTGATTTTAAAACATCACAAAAATATACGCGTATACGTACATGCTTTGTACATAATTTTCTCTTACTCTCATATATTACATAAATTTCTTTTACACTCCCATAAATTAAATCTCAAATCAGAAATGATGGTGCACAAAAATACATCTAATTTATTTTTATTTTTTATTAAAATTTAAATTTAAGAATTAATTTTACGCAACACCAAAACCTGGTAAAATGGATACAGAATATCTTCGTTTAGATTTTTTCTTTCGATTAGGTGTTGACGTACCATTACCATTGTTTGGTGCATTTAAATTTTCAAGACGATATGAACCAGGTACATCTGTTCCGTATGTATTTGTATTCATAAAATAATTGTCATTCTTTCTAATCATAGAATTTTTTCTAACAGGTTGTTTATTATTTGTTGTTGGGCCTGCAGTTCCATAACTATTAACACTTAAATCATCCTCTTGAACGGTTGCTAACAATATACGATTATCCTCTCCAATTCTTTTTTTCGTACCAAATGATTCAGAATATGCTTCAGGGTGTAAACTAAATTTAACAATGGATGCCCGCCGTATTAATGAACGTGTTGAACCTGCACGAGTTCCTGAATTTCGTCTATTTAACTTTGTTTTAATGTCATCTTTCTCTAATTCATACGATGGCATTGAAAATGATGTTTGTCTTGTTTTTGGTAATTGATTTAAATCATAATCACCATCACCATTATCAGTGGATGAGATGGAATTCATATTTTTCAAATCAACTCCCATTTTCTCTAATTTAACAACTTCATCACTTTTAGAATCATGCATTGAAGAAATAAAAACACCAACAATAGTAAGCAAAACGCCGCTTAGAACAATAAGACATTGTTTCCATGCCATATGGTCAAAATCACCAAAATATGATGCGCCTCCACTGACCTGACCAATAAGCGCTAAAACAAAATATAATGGTATTAAAAACAATGCTTTTGTATTACTTTGTAATCCTTCGTTTAATGCACGTACACTTGCTCCACCACATACTATTGTCAGAAATATGACGATCCATGTCAATGGTTCATCGAATTGATTATCACCTAGGCATGTTCGTTTAATTAATTGAGCTGTAGACTTTGAAAAAAGTACCGATAATGAACCAAACACCGCTGCTAAAAATGCATACAAAGGCCCAGGTAAGACTCGATTTGTAAATTTCCCTAAATACCAACGATACAATAAAACACTCAATACAGCAAATACAATAAAACACATTAATACAATGAAAGCTGGTCTATAATATAATTCTTCTAATTGATTTGCAGTGAAATCATGCTCTGCATGACTTGAATTAAGGACTACAATCACAGCACCTGCAATAATCAATATCATGGATATAATATGCATCCATGATAATTCTTCTCTTAACAAACATGGTGCAAATAAAGTATTAGAAACCAAAGAGAAAGCACCTAATGTGGCTAACATAGATTGAGCAGCAAATGATAATGCAACAGCATTTAACACTTGACCTAAAATAAATAAAGCAAAACCTAGCTTCCATTGCCAATGTGACGATTCTACGATGGACGCATCTTCCCCTCCAAATTGTACTCCCTCAGTATCTCCAATTTCTCTTTCCACACGTTTTGCATGTATTATAAAATCAAGCTTTTGAAGAAGCATTCCTATATTT
>JACLAC010001791.1_pt1 | contig 11745 bp, 4 predicted proteins | sample 8027881 | NCBI WGS metagenome assembly JACLAC01 (sample SAMN15725517, study PRJNA655200) | protist metagenome | isolation source: fluorescence activated cell sorting (FACS) single amplified genomes of... | place: Spain: Blaines Bay Microbial Observatory, Mediterranean Sea | collected 2016-01-19 | reverse complement strand
TAAAGTACAAGTGGCCATTCGACTCATCCCAATAGGTAATATTTTAATTTGCCCATCTTCAAAATGATGTTGCATATCTATTGCAACTGCTATTAATGAAATTAATAGAACCAAAAAAAAAATCAGGTCAAACAAAAGAAATATATAATAAAAACCAACATACCACTATCTTCATTATATATAAACTGAAAAAAATTAAAAAATGATTCGTGTACATCATACAAATGGTGCAAGTGAAAAAGTTGTCTTAACAAGTATATCAGGGCGTGTATATATCATCACATTGAACCGTCCAAAAGCATTAAATGCTATTAATGATCAACTAACAAGTGAATTAAAACAAGCGATGATGAGGAGGAGGATGACGATAAAAAAAAGAAAAAGAAGAACAAGTCAAATAAAGATAATACGATTGAATGGGAAGTTGAAGCATTATGTAGACGAGCAAAAATGAAAATATTAAAAAATGAACTAGGCAATACGTATGAACGATATGCAACAGAATTGACACTATTATTTCGACGATTTAGAGATACATTAAGCCGACCATCTACTAAAAAACGTTCTGCATTTTTATACGATGATCTTGAAGCATATTTAAAAAGTGAAGCAAAGCGTGAAGGTAGAGAGAAAAGGCATAGGGAAAAAGAACGCATGAAACGGTCTAAACCATTTTCCTTTAATGCAAAGGGTAAAATTGAGGAAAACGATATTAACGATTTTGAAAATGAAAACGTATTTCGCATTAGTGGAACCTCTTTATTAAAATCATTGTATTTATTTGCTGAAGAGATTGTAAAACAATTGACAGGGCATGAAAAAGCTATTTTACTTGCACATTTTGATACCGATGGCAAATCAACTGTTGATGTAGATGAATTCATGGATAGTTTAAGGCCGGCATTAAATGAAAATAGACAAGATGTAGTGGACGGGATCTTTAAATTATTTCAAAATTCAGAATCAAGCCAATCATTGCAAGAAAAGGCAAATGAAGTCAATTTAGAAGACGCAAGATTACCACAAATTGATTTGATCGATGGAAAAGATGTTTGGAACGCTTACAGTGCATACAGAGACATGGTTTTGCCTGGTGATCCAAAAGGACACTCTGCTTTATCTGTTTTGGACCATTACATCAACCCAATGTCGGTGGAAAAAGCAGAAAAAGATGGTTATCCAGCAATTGCAAAACAAGCGTTAAATCGTGATGAATGGGAAGCATTGCATCGTGCAGTTTCCATGCGTGTTCCGAATGATAAAGTATTTAATAAATTGATGAAATCTGTATGGATCTTTGCAGAAGAAGTGACGGAAGATGGCAGAAAAAGTGAACATACACGAGAAACGATGATAAAGAATTTAGAAGCACCTGTATTAAAAAATGAAAAAATTTGGGAAGAATATTTGCATGAGGAGGATGGCATGACAAAGCCATATTGGTTCTGTGCAGAGACTGGTGAAACCGTATGGAAAATGCCAAAAATTGTGAAAGACAATTTGATTATAGAAGCAAAACGACGCGCGATAAAACGCAAGATGGAAGCAATACGAGTACTTGATATTGCAAGGCTTGATATCGATAATCGTATAGACATTGTTCAAGGTCGTTTCGAAGTGCCTGGCATTGAATCCTACCCATTGGCATTGTCTGAATTAGATATAATGAATGTACCAACATTATTAAATAATCGCCGTTTTACGCATATACACTTAGATGGTAACAATTTCGGGCATAATGATGAGACATGCGATAAATTAGATCGTTGGTTAGAAGGTGCGCGTAATTTAAAAGAATTATCGCTTTGTAGAAATAATCTACGATGGTTACCAACTGGTGGTGGCAATATATCTGCATTTCGCAATTTAAGAATATTACGAGCAAATCGAAATTATTTGAAGAAATTTCCAACACCACCTGCGTACAATCGTAATAATAATAATGCCAATGTAGTTGACAATGAAATTGATCAAACCATTTCAAACGATGTTGAAAACAATTATGCTTTATTGAGTATTGTTGATTTAAGCGAAAATGAACTAGTGGAAATTACTCCTTCTATTAATTTGTGTAAATCAATATGTGAATTAAATCTAAGTGGAAATCAACTAGGAATGTTGCCAGATGATATTGGTGCATTGGCAAATTTAGAATCATTGAATCTATCGCATAATCGCTTGAAAAGTCTGCCAAATACAATAAACGATTTACATAAACTAGAAAGATTAGACGTGCGTGAAAATCGGTTGGAAGCATTGCCTAGTAATTTGAGTGGGTTGGTTGCTCTTGCGTCGCTTTATCTTTCAAAAAATTTAATTGGCAAACGCGATCCGATTGGAAGTCTCCCAAAATCATTTTGTGAATTAGTCAATTTAGTCACATGTGATTTAAGTTGCAACAATTTAAAGAAACTCCCAAAAAAGTTTGGCAAATTGTCAAAGCTAAAACGTTTAGACTTACATTTGAACCAAATCAACGATTTGCCACAATCAATGTATTATTTACATGCATTGGAGGAAGTATATTTCAATGATAATAAATTGGAATATTTGCCAAATCCACCACAAGGTAAAGAATGTTGGAAATCTATTAAAGTATTATGTTTACAAAAAAATGCATTAAGGGCATTAAATGGAGAATTATTTAGTCGTATTGGCGAAACGTTGGTTTCATTGAAATTGCATGCAAATCGTATTGACGAAATTCCAGAAGAAATAGGATATTTGCATCGATTAGAACAATTACATTTAGCAAATAATGATATCAATACGTTGCCTGCATCATTTGGAAAATTGAAATCTTTGAACGATTTGACCTTGCTATACAATCCAAATTTATCGCAAGGGTTGGCACAAGTTGTTAGAACAGGCAATTTCGTCTCTGCAGAAGAGGTACAATTGAGACGATGTACATCGAAATTATTTGATGCTATACGTTCTCGATGGCCTGAAGTTGAAGAACGATTGAAACGCGCGAAAAAAAAAGCAAATAAAATTGGAAATGCTCGCGGGCGTGTTCCGAAAGACGATTCAAAAGGTGGCGATGTGGCAAAGAAAATTGCAAAGGCGGAGTTCATCAGTGAAAGTGGCGGGGATGGATCTGGCAAAAGTAACAACATAACACGAAAAGTTAAAAGCTTAAGCGTTTCATACAGGCGTTTACGAGATGCGTTGTATGAATTTGATTCTGATCAAGGTGGTAGATTATCCAACAGTGAATTTTCAATTGCAATAAGTGCAGTTGGATTATTTCTATCGGAAGATGATTGCGACATGTTAACCGTATATGCTATAAATCGATGTCTTGATAGAAGCTTAAATAAAATTTCCATTGATGCATTTGTGCAATCATTGCATCAACCACAATCAACTTTGGGAGGCGTTGCGCAATCCGTAGTGCGTTACTGTGAAGCAAGCGCATTGAAAAAAGCAAGTTTAAATGATTACAAATCATCAAAACGACGTGGAAGATCATCTGTTGAGAGAGATTTGGAAGTTAAAAATGAACAACTTTTAACAAAAAATCGTGAATTGGAAGCTAAAAATCGAGTGAAGGAAAGAAAAGCGCGTGCTATACGTATGTATTTAGATGGACGTGGACCTGATCCTAATGGTGGTTCAATGGATAGAGGTGATGATCAAGATTTTAAAAATGTCATTATTGAAATTGATGAAAATGGTTTACCAAAGCGTGATAGGTTAGTGATTAAACGTGCTGAAAATGATCGTCTGGAGAAACAACGAAAGTTTTTAGAAAATGAAATTAGAAGGAAAAATGCAGAAGTACGACGTTTAGAGCGTGAAGCAGAATTAGAACGGCAACGCGTTGCAAGTGAACAAATTTCTGGTACTGCTCCTGTTGAAAGCCACCATTCTGCTACTAATAGTAATAATAACAACAGGCGTATGGGAGGCACATCCCGTAATAATAACAGAGGCAGGCAAAGGCCTTCATCATCATCCGATGTAAATCGTTTAGAGAATGAACGCCTAAGAAAAATGAAGAAACAATTATTGCATGGGGAGGATAAAAATGGTAATAATGACGATCTAATTGTGGAAGTGCCATCAGAATCAAAGGAGCGTATGAATGACAAATTGAAATCAAGACGCAAGCAAGAGCAACGACGTAAAGATTTAGAAGAAAAGAAACAACTTGCGTTAGAAGAGAAAAAAAAGCGCCAACAAGAACGAAAGGAGGAGCGTTTAAAAAAACAAGAGGAAGAACGTGAATTACGTGAAAGACGTGAGAAAGATTTGAAAATATACGAGGCAAAGAAAAAAGCAATGAATAAAAATTTAGACGATGATGCATCTACGGGAAAGAAAAAAAAGAAGAAATCGACGAAGCGAAAACAATATAAAGGACCTGGTAGTTTTGGTTCAAATAATAAAGGGAATGTTGAAAAATCATTACCGATGCGCATCACAATGATGATTATGGGTTCCCGAGCAGCTCCATTTTCAATTGTTATTGCTCCAGATGAAACAATCAGTGATTTAAAAGCAAAAGTGGAATTCCGTGAAGGCATTCCAGCTAAAAAACAAACATTGTTCCATCGTCAAAAAAGATTAGACGATGATAAAATGACTGTCAGAAAAGCAAAATTTAAAGGTGGCGATACGATACATATTGTTTTGCATAAGAAGGATAATTGAGATGTATGATTCGATATATATAATCATCTTACTATATATAGAGGAGAGTAAAATAACATATTTGAATTTATTATTACTATTTACTCTTGAGCTCTGAAATATTTTATAATACCAATATTATAATACTATTCCTATGCTAAATAACCACCACCAGAAAAAACAAACAAATGAGGCATTTTATAAAAAAGAATGTTTTATTATAATAATAGAACATTCAATACATTGTTATAATAGTATAATCACAATTCTAAATTACAAACTACTTCTGATGGAAGAAGAGAAATATATTTTACATACAATGGAGTTCGTAGAAAACCATGATGACCATCAACAAGAGCTATTTGCTTGGTCGCTTGGAGCACGTTTAATTGCATTGACAATGTTTATCTCTTTATCATCCATTCATACGCAATTATTATCATTATGTGGTTCAAAATATGGGATAACCCCAGTAGAAGATGTGATGAATAGGATGCGAAAAGATTATCCTTCCTTTATACAACGATTTTTATATTTTCCAACATTGTTATGGTTTTTAGGAAAGCACGATGATAAGAAATTACTTATGTTAAATCGTATAGGGATGTTAGCTGCCTTCATAGCCATGATAGGAATTTCGAATAATCAATTGCTTTGGTCATTTTTAATGTTTTTATCTTTAATAACTTTATTGTCTTTTGACATAGCATTAGACTTATCGTATCCATGGGACTGTTTGCTTTTTGAAGCTGGTTGGCTTGCATTATTTTTACCAGCGCCGCAATTTATTTATGGTAATTTTCTAGTCTTAGAGAAACCTTCTTTGTTGCTATCATTTTTATTTCGTTGGTTATTATTTCGTGTAATGTTTGGGTTTGGGAAGTTGAAATTCGTTGGTCATACAAGCAGAGATAATGGGTATATTAAAGGTTTTTTAATATATCAACCGATTCCATCTATTTTTGGTTGGTTAGGAGAGAAATTGCCAATACTGTTTCATAAATTTGCTTTGATGGGAATGTTTTTCATTGAAATTATTGCACCATTTTTATTATTATGTTTTCCAATATCCAATACCTTTCCATTTCGACCAATTGCTGCAGGATCATTTATTGCATTAATGATTGGTATCCAAATATGTGGTAATTTTGGACATTTCAACGTTTTAACAATAGGTTTATCGATACCATTTTTATTTGAAACAACAACAACAATCGGCAATGTAACAGAAACGTCATCGTCATTATCATCATCATTGTTGCTTCCATCTTTCTCATTATCGTTACATGATAATGATTTTCGGTATATAATATTGTACATCTATGCCATATGTTTTGTTTTTCCGTTATCAATATCAATGTTGCCATTCAATTCATGGGTTTCGCAAACGTGGATATGGTGGCCAGCATTATCTCCAAAAGCAATGAAAATTACTTTTTTACGCAACTATGCCAAATTTATACGATTTATGGCCCCTTTTCGAATATGTCATAGTTATGGTGTGTTTGAAACACGACCAGGGCCAACAATTCGTTGGGTACCAGTGGTTATTGGGAGTGTAAACAATGGAGCAACATGGATCGATTATGAGTATAAATATGCTGCATCAAAGGAAACATCTATGCCTAAATTTGTTGCACCGCATCATCCACGATTAGATCATCAATTATTGTACGAAGGTCTAGGATATGATGTTGTTAGTTGTGCTAATTTAACACATTCTGCATCATGTAGAATACCATATCGTTTTACAAAAACAACGGCGATGGAAAGATTATTATTGCGTATGTTGGATCCAAAATGTTACCCACAGATGATTGGAACTTTTTTTAAAGAAGATCCTTTCAAAACGTTATGTTCCAAAAGAGAAAGAGAGACAAAATTACAATTGCAAATAGTATTAGTAGCACTTGAACCTTGTACAATTAAAGAAGGTAATATAACACGTGCATGGGACAAGAATAAAAAGTATAATTATTCAAGTTATACACCAATAGCGCGAAATTTATTGAAAAGTGATGATTTAGGAAAATCATTGACAAAGCGAAAGTATTGGAAAAGGCGTTTTGTTCATGTACATTCTGAGAAAGTTGGATATGATGATGGCATTGTTGTTGTGGAAAAGCCAGCGGCGAAAAAGGAGAAAGTATCAGTTGATTTGGAATATATAAGATCAAAAATGAAATCATGGTTAAGTAGATCACCTGATTATTTTCACATTGATTCTTGTATAATGCGCAATGAAACACAGCTAGGGAAAGTTTTATATAACTCATATAGTAATATCGTTCATGGAATGGATACATCATCGGATGAGCAAAAGGCAGACATGTGGGAAGACACATTGACAATGACATTTAACAAGTTTAATGGTAGAAAATATAAAAAAGGACAAGCTTTATTTTCTTTCTTCAATGCTACAAAACAAATTAAAAAGTGTTTAGTTTCTAGGCGCACACAAAATGGATCATGGAAGAAAGACGCAGGTGAGGCTAAAATGAATATGTCGATATTAAGCGAAGCTTGTTTAAATAGTTTTAGTCATAATAAGACTCCATTACATTTTGAAGCGGAAAAGGAAGCGTTTGAATTAATTTTTCTACGATTACGATGGACCCTTTTATTAAAATTTGAACCAATGTGGTTCAAGAAAATAAAATTATTACGTAAAATGTGCCCATCATATTTTGAGCTAGGTCTCTTAATGGATTTATTTTTATTAAATTGTACAAAAAAGGAAGAGTATTTAAAGGTAATATTAGATAGAAATGTTTCCACTTCATTTGAAGCAATACAAGAAAAATGTTTTGGTCAACAAGATTCAAAAGATTATCTATATGGATATGGTACATATTTATCAAATTTAAGAAAATATAGAAATGATGAAAATGGGGATGAGGCAAAAGCTTTTAGACAACATTCATCACATTATCAGGGTGAAAATTATTGGCAATATTATGGTTTAATATTCCATGCAATGTTTTACAAGAACCATGTTATTACAGCTGGAAGGAAATTTCGTGTGTCGGAAAGAATTAATAAAACCCGTTTACAAAATGAAAGAAGTATGACAGAAGCAGATGTTGATACAACAGGTACACTTCCTGGTTGGATGGCATTAGCTGCATTGATGAAAGATCAATATAAATCTCCAATTTATGATGAGGAAGTATTACCATATATTACACAAGATAAAAAAGATGGTCTGAATTGGACAGTGAAATGGTCATTTCCTGCACGTATTTAAAAAATATTAAAGAGAAAATATTATCACACGCGTAAATTACACACAGTAACGAGAAAGAGAGAGAGGTAAATTTAAATTCGTAAAATCTTGAAAAAACAAATTATTTTGTACACACTGTGTGGTAAATATTTTTATTAAAAATATAACATTTTGCTCTAGTGGCTCTCTCTAAGGTAAGTGTAGCTTATCATTTTACGTATCATCAGTGCATCATATAATATGCATATCATTTTCGTAGTTTCGTAGTCATTTTATAATATTTTGAATTCATATTTTTTTTATGAATGAGACCATTTTGGATCACGTTTATCAACAAAAGCTTGCATGCCTTCTGCTCTATCATTTAATCCAAATGTTGTTCGAAAAATTTGCCGTTCAACTCTTATTCCAGCTTTTAAATTAGTTTCAAATGCAGTATTGACAGATTCTTTTGCTAACATTGCAGTAGCACGTGATTTTGATGCAATTTGATTTGCAATTTTCATTGCTTCATCCATCAGCTCTTCATGTTTTACAACACGTGAGACTAAATTATATTTTTCAGCTGTTACAGCATCTAGCATGCCCCCTGTTAGGGTTAACTCCATTGATTTTGATTTTCCAATTGCTTTTGTTAGTCTTTGAGTACCACCAGCGCCTGTAATCACACCTAAATTTATTTCCGGTTGGCCAAATTTTGCTTTTTCAGATGCTATAATAATATCACACATCATAGCAAATTCACATCCTCCACCTAATGCTAACCCATTCACAGCTGCTATTATTGGCACTTTACAATCATCAATAGCATTCCAATTTTTTCCAGGAAATTCATCAATTACAATATCTCCTAGACTTTTTTCTTTCATTTCCTTAATATCAGCACCTGCAGCAAATGCACTTTTAACTTTTCTACCTTTATATACAACAGTGTCAGAGCTATCAATGGCATAATTTGTAATTTGTCTCCATTTTTCACTTGTCAAAACTCTCAATCGACCAAAAATACTTTTCATTTTAGCACCATTAAAATAGGCATTGCCACTTGAATCCTGGGCATATCCAGCTCCTAACACAGTTAACCTGCCAAAAACACTATTTAATTTTATCCATCGCTTAGTATTTTTAACACCATTTGCGTAGAAATAATCATCAAAATTATTTTTGAAATAACCTTGACCTAATGATTCATAACCTTCACTTTTATATGAAAGATGTCTAGCAGTTGCATATTGCGGCTCATGACTATCTTCATCTAAATTTACAGATAACTTTTCCCCTTTTTCATTTATGCCAAGACGCAATTGTTGCTCTTCCGTATAGACAGCAGCTACCCATCCACCCATATCTTTTTCCCCTTCTGGTGGTTCTATCATTCCTCTTGTCCATTCTGGCCCTATTAATCCTGTACGCATTAAATTCCTCTTCTTATTCTTGTTGTTATCAATCGATTGTTGACGATCTATCATACGCCTACCACGTGATTCATATATTTTACTTTCGTCTGATGTTGCTGACCATAGATTATTTTGATGATTTTTTAATATACGTGGATTGTTTCGATTATAATGACTTATTCGTTTCAAACTTGGAAATGAAAATGTTAAGTGTGATTTTTTATCAATAATTTGCTCATCTTCCTCCTCATCATCATCATTTTTGGATAATCTTCTTCGCATCTTTACATCTTTGCATTTACATGTTTTTGAACAACCTACACACTCTTCAAAACAACCAACGCATGAACCAACACAACTTTTTTGGTTTGAATTCATATCATCCCAACCATCATCATCGTCAAAAGAAACACCACACTTTTTTTTACACATAGTATGATGGTGTTTATCAACAGACGTCAATCTTCTTCTTCTTCTTCGCCTGCGATCGTCATCAGTAGATACACCACACCTTCCTCTACATTTCATGTAACTACTGTATCCTAAGTTACGACCATGTAAATTCTTTGTAATTGCATCTTCGCTTTCCTGCAATCTCCTTCTACGACGACGACGTCGACGATCATCATCAGCATCAGGACAATTTCCAGCCTCACATTTTACAACATCACCATTACATTCAAATGTAGCTTTACAACCTCCCCAAACTTTAATTTCTTTATTTCCTTGGTTATAATTCCAGTTTATACCTTTTTCACAACTAGTACCATCAAATAAAATTGTTGCATCATTACTTGGATTCGATACTGAGGCACCACTAACACAACATGTTCCTTTTAAACCTTGATTTTTACCATGGGCCATAAAATGTTCATATGCATTTAAACATTCTTCATTACCACCACTAGGTACTTTACCTTTATTTCGTTCCATGTAACAATAACAATTGAATTCTCGTTTACATGGAGGTGCTTTCACATTTGATCCGCCAATCATTGGGTCCACAGATTTAAATGCATATAATTCTAATGTTTTCCGCATTTTTTCAATCTCATCACTACGCAATCCACGTTCATTACATTTTCGTTTTGTGCCACCACCACTACCGAAGAATCCACCTTTCTTCGTTTTAGTACTTACACAAGCACGTGGTTTAATGATCCAACCTTTGCTTTGAATATTTATATAACCAATGTGTTTCACTTTGCCATCTGGATGTGTTTCAACAGTTGCTAACTCAAATTTATATTCGCCGGTCCCTCTATTTGTTTCAGTATATACATGTATATCTACAAATTTCCCCTTTTCCATCAATGTTGCCATTTCAACTTCGTCTAAGGCACTCTTTGTAAGCCCCCATGACTTGAATAAATTATTTTTTAACTTTTGGTAAGTATCACTACCAGACCAAGATTGAACTTTATTATTCATATTAAATGCAGGAGTTTCGTATATTAAACAATTTATAGGTGATTGGCATCTTCCACCAGCACTTTTTTGATTTCCATTCTTATCCCAACAATCATAATGACCAGGGTCGCGTCCAATTTCAGTGCATACATATTGTTTATATTTTGATAAATCTTTTACTTTTTTATCTACATATCGTGTCATGGAATCTTTAATACTTTGTGGCACGGCATGTACTATATTATTATTTACATATAAATTAACATATATGATGCATAATAATATGATAGCTTTGTTGTATAATGGTTTTGTGGATATCATATTTATATATATTGTGTTCTAAGCTTTTTTTTTTTCAAAAAAAACCCAACAATTTCTATCTTTGTTATATCAAAACACTGTTTGTATTAATTGTAGATATATTGTTTATTTCGATGATGGAAATATATATCTCTGTAACTTACATATATATGTAAGCTTAAATGTATTACATATATTTCCTTCAATATAATAAAGATACAATTCAACATACTGTGCTGTGTGCTGAAAGGATTATACCAGGGATTATTAATAGGACACACATCAGTACTCTACACTATTAGTACAGTATCATGCTATGTTTTTTTTTCTCGCATACTGGTGCACTGTGTACCTGTGTATATTAGTATTAGTATAGGAATAGTATTGTAACCCTATTAGGAACATGAAAAATGCAAGAAATCCTCCTCATAATTACCATTAATAAATATTGCACCAGGTGGAAGTGGCCATTGTCCGAATTCCTTTCCGGATTCCATGAAAGCATTGAGAAGAAAGTTGCGGCAATGTACAACTTAAGTTTACTTGTACCTCAATACGCCCCATATGATGCCCTTGGCGAAAATGGCCAAAAAGTGCAAATAAAGTGCACCAAGCATGTCCGTGACACCAACTTCTGTCGACCCCACATCATTTGATCGGATAATCTTATAGGGCGCAGAAAATGGCCAAATAATGGCCACGAGCTAGCATGACACAGCACTCACTAAAATTTGCTAGCATACACACACTATTAGTAATGCTATTCGATGCTAG
>JACLAC010010579.1_pt1 | contig 11746 bp, 10 predicted proteins | sample 8027881 | NCBI WGS metagenome assembly JACLAC01 (sample SAMN15725517, study PRJNA655200) | protist metagenome | isolation source: fluorescence activated cell sorting (FACS) single amplified genomes of... | place: Spain: Blaines Bay Microbial Observatory, Mediterranean Sea | collected 2016-01-19 | reverse complement strand
AATAGACGGGTAAGCAGAGCGCTAGCAGGCCGCCTGCGATATAGGCATCGGTGCATGCATTGGTGGTCTTGGATTCGGCGGTCTGGGAGGTTGGCAGATGCAGGAAGCCGAGATAGAGCAAGCTAAGGGCCCACAGCGCATGCGGAGACCACAGCACGGTCAGGTAGGGGAAGATATGGGTTAGCGGGGGCCACAGCGCGGCGAGCCGCAAGCCGAGCAGTAGAGCCGTTAGCAGCGTAGCCCGCTGCAAGCGGTCTTGGCGTTGGGGATCGGCGTCAAAAAAATGGTAGCGGATCCAGCAAAGAGCTAGGGCCCCGAAGGACATGAGCCAAGGGCCAAGGGGCCATTGCAGTTGCCATGCTGAGGTTTGCACGACCAAGCGCAGTTCCTTAGTGGAAGCGGCCACGACCGGAGCGAAGCCCTGGAGTGCGAACCAGGCGCAGATCACGCTGGCGGTCAGGCAGAGGTCGAGCAAAAAAGGTCGGTCGGGATTGGGGCGGATCAGGTTGTAGATCTGACTCACGAAGGATTGCTCTCGGTGTCGAGGGCTATACGGCTGCCGGTGGTGTGGCGCTGCCCTTGGTATTTACCACTGTAGGGCTTTGCTGCGACCTGATCCATGCGCGCAAAGACCAATTGACAGATGCGCCGTCCCGCGATCAGGCGGATTGGCAGCCGGTTGGCGTTGAATAGTTCTAGGGTGATATTGCCTTCGAATCCAGGGTCTACCCAGCCCGCGTTCTGGATAAACAGACCGATGCGTCCGATGGAAGAACGGCCCTCGACAAAGGCGGTGACGTCGGCGGGCAGGCGAATATATTCACAGGTGGTTGCAAGCAGGAAGGAGTGCGGTGGGATGATGATTTCTTCTTGGTTCAGCTCTTCGTACTGTATCTCAGCATCAAGGCGAATGACGTCGAGTTTATTTTCGTTGACCTTGAGGAAGTGGTTGCCCAGGCGCACGTCGATCGAGGCTGGCTGGATCTGTTCGTCGCCGATCGGCTCAATGCCCAGTTCGCCACTGTCGATCATTGTTTTCAGGGTGCTATCGGAAAGAATCACCGTTGACCTAGTGGGTGGCCATATAGGCGTCGAAATCGATAATTGCGCCTTGCTCCGACGATGCGCTGAGGGCGTTGATTAGGCCCACCGTGGCCAGGTTCTGCGGCCCGGAGAAAGACGGTTCGACATTGTCGAGCACATAGTCGCGAAATCCGTCGAGCAATGTTTCTTCTGGATGCGGGTTCTCATCCATCGAAATGATCTCGTCGGCATCGGCACCAGGGCGGCGGATCGCGAGACCATCGGCGATTTCTTCGACGGTGCCCTTTTCGCAGTCCAGCCGCCAACTCGCGCCGCCTTTATGGGCGGCGAAGGTGCATTGGAAGTTGAAAGTCGTATCGTTATCAAATTCAATCCAGCCGTCGATGGCTCCGCCGCCGTTGTAGGGACTCCAGGGGGGATTGAAGCTATTGCAGAAAAGTCGTTTTGGTTCGGCGTTCAGCAGGTGCCGCAGTTGGTCGAAATCGTGAATGCCGCGTTCCCAAAGATAGGCGTGCTGGTCGGTGCCCGAATGGTGGACTCTGGGGCGCCATCCGTATTTGGTCATCAGGCCGAAAGCCGGTCGTCCGAGGTCGCCCGATTGCAATAGGCGGCGGATAGTCATGACCGGTGGATAATACCGAGCGTTTTGCGCCACGGCGACCTTGAGCTTGCGCTCGTCGGCTTCGGCAACGATTTGCCGCGCTTGGCGGAGGTCTTTGGTGAAGGGCTTTTCGACCAATACGTGCTTGCCGGCGCCGACTGCTTCGAGGCATTGATCTGCGTGCAGGTCGGGTGGGGTGATTACGATGACGGCATCTGCTTCTACGGTGGACAGTGCGTCGGTGAGCGAGGCGAAACAGGCCTCTTCGCCGAGACCGGAGGTTTCGCGGGCGGCGGCGAGATTTTCGTCGTTGACATCCACTAGACCTACAGCCTGGAAATCGTCTCGCTCTTGAAAGCGCTTCAAGGGCCAACGGCCCCGGCCGCCGGCGCCAATGTGGATCGTGCGAATCGTCATTTTTTGGGGCTCCAGTCGAGGGCTAGTTGGGTGAGCAGGCGCACGCCGAGGCCGACGCCGCCTGGTGGTAGATAGGATTTGTTGTTTTGTGACCAGGCGGTGCCGGCGATATCGAGATGGGCCCAGGGGTAGTCGGTAAATTCGGCCAATAGGGCGGCGGCGGTGCTGGCACCGCCCGGGCGTCCACCGGAATTTTTCATATCCGCGATGTCGCTGTCGATCTGTCGACGGTATTCGGGCCACAGTGGTAAACGCCAAAGGCGTTCGCCTGTAGTCTCGCCCGCGGTTAAAAGACGATCCGCGAGATCGTCATCGTTGGCGAAAAGGCCCGAGGCATGGTGTCCCAAGGCGGTGACGCAGGCGCCGGTGAGGGTGGCCAAGTCGACGACGGCGCAGGGCCTGTAGCGACTGGCGTAGGCAAGGGCGTCGGCGAGGACCAATCGGCCTTCGGCATCGGTGCTGAGAATTTCGATCGTCTTGCCCGCTAGGGTATTCAACACGTCGTCGGGGCGGAAGGCCGTGCTCGAGGGCATATTTTCGGCGGCCGCGATCAGACCTACGACGCGGTGTTTAAGTTGCAGAGCGGCGACGGCCTGCATCGCACCGAGCACGGCGGCCGCCCCGGACATGTCGGTTTTCATATTGCGGATCCCCTCGACGCTTTTGAGCGACAGACCGCCGCTGTCAAAGGTGATACCCTTGCCGACGAAGATGAGTGGGGCACCGGTTTTGGGTCCGTGTTCGAGGGCGATAAAACGCGGTCTGTTGGCGCTGCCTTGGCCGACGGCGAATAGGGCGTTCATCCCCAGGCGCTTAATCCCGTTGTCGTCGAGGATCTGGCAGCGCAACCCCTGGTTTTTTGCCACCCGTCTGGCGGTGCGGGCCAAATAGGCGGGAGTGACTTCGCTACCGGGGTGGTTGACCAGGTCGCGTGCCAGGCAAGTGGCCTCGGCGATGGCACAACCTCGACTCTTACCTCGTCGAGCCTGACTGATTTTACTCGGGTCGAATTCGATGATGCTGATTTTTTTGAGGGGATATGTTCTTCGCTTGTTGCTGCGATAGTGGTCGAAGCGATAGGCGGCCAAGAGCGTGGCCTCGGCGACCGCTTGTGCTGCGGCTTCGACGGGCAGTCTGCCGCCGCCAGTACCGTGCAGGATGGTCGCCGCGGTTTTGGCGCCTGAGTTGATCAGCGCGGCGATGGCGGTACCGGCGGCCATACGGGCTTGTTCAACACCGAAGCTTTCGGCTTGGCCCAGGCCGATGACTACAACGCGCGGTGAGGGAATCGTTCCTTGAGTGTAGAGCAGTAGGGTCTCACCCACTTCACCCTTGAAGTCCCCGAGGTCTATCGCCGCGGTGATTTGCCCGCCGATGGCCTTGTCCACGGCACCACAGGCACCTCCCGGACGGACCCCTGAAAAGAGGTTGACGACCAGGGCATCGGCGGAGCATTTTTGGATTTCTCCCTGCTGTACTGTAATTTTCATATTTATCCATTCTAAACGGGCGAGAAACTATACAAGCCCCTAATCACTGTCAAGGAACCCATGGACCTATTTTTGATCCGCCACGGCGAGTCGAGCAACAATGCCCTCGCCGATGCAAGCCAGCGCGTCGCCGATCCCGAATTGACCGATAAAGGCCGAGAACAGAAAGATTGCGTAGCCAAATATATCGGCGAGGGCCTCCATCTTTACCCGGCCGAGCGAGAAGAGGACCGTCCCTTTCTCGACCGGCTCTATTGCAGCGCGATGATTCGTGCATTGCACACGGCCGAGCCGATCGGTCGAGCCTTGAGTTTGGCGCCAGAGATCTGGGTCGATATCCACGAGACCGGCGGAATCTTTTTAGACCATGGCGGTGAGCGTGGCAAGGTCGGTTATTCGGGGCAGACGCGGGCGGAGATCGCAGGACGTTTTCCCGATGCCATCGCACCGGCGGCGATTGGTGATGATGGGTGGTGGAACAAGGGTATGGAAGAGTGGCACGAAGCCCATGGTAGGGGTATTGCAGTCGCTGCGCAGTTAGTGGCGCGCGCAGGAGACAAAGAGCGCATTGGTCTGGTGACGCACGGCAATTTTATGAACCTTCTGATCCGGGCCTTGGGCAACCAACTGCCGCACGGTGGTGCAGTATACGAACACGACAATACCGCGATTACCCGCATCTCCATCGAATCGCAAAATTTCATGCTCGTCGAATACCTCAACCGCACGGAGCACCTGTCCGACGGGTTGAGAATGCCGCGGCGTTTCCCGATGGCGATGGTTTAGGAGAGCTACGTCGAGATGGATAGTTCATATTTGCTCAGAGATCTCGCGACCTTTCTACGCGAAGACCAACTGTTGTCTTCGGCAGAGGACGTGAGCGTCTACGCCTTCGACGGCACGGCGATGTTGCACAATCGGCCGGCTTGCGTTGTGTTTCCGGAGAGTGGGGATGAGGTCGCCAAGATACTCGCGCTTTGCAATCAACTTTCGGTGCCCGTAGTGACACGCGGTTCGGGCACGGGCTTGGCGGGTGGTGCCGTACCATCCGAGGGCGGACTCGTACTTTGTCTGGTGCGGCTCAATAAGATCCTGGAGCTGGATGCGGCCAATTTGGTAATGGTCTGCGAGCCGGGCGTGTTGACGCAGAAGATCGCCGACGAAGCGCTGGCGGCCGGGTTGTTTTATCCCCCAGATCCGGGTTCGATCAAAATCTCGACGATCGGCGGCAATGTTGCCAATAATTCGGGCGGTTTGCGCGGGCTCAAATACGGGGTGACCCGCGATTATATCATGGGGCTGGAAGTGGTCACGGCGGATGGGCAGGTCCTGCAGACAGGCAACAAGTGCGTCAAGGATGTGGCCGGTTTTGCGCTGAAGGATCTCTTTATCGGATCGGAGGGGATGCTCGGCGTTATTACCAAGGTCATCGTGAAATTGGTGCCCGCTCCCGCAAGTAAGAAGACCCTGCTCGGTCTCTACGACAATATGACGCACGCGGCGGCCACCGTATCGGAAATTATCGCTAGGAAAATCATTCCCTGCACCTTAGAATTTCTCGATCGCACGACAATCGAGTGCGTCGAGTCGTTTGCCAAGATCGGATTGCCTACTGATTGCGAGGCGGTGTTGTTGATGGAAGTCGACGGCCATCCGGCACAAGTCGACGAGCAGGCGGCGCAGATCGAGGCGATTGCGCGTGAGGGTGGGGCACGCGAGGTGCGATTAGCCGCAACGGATGAGGAGAGCCTGCGACTGGCTTCGGCACGACGCACGGCCTTCAGTGCGCTTGCCCGCTTGGCGCCGACAGTGGTGTTAGAGGACGTGACAGTGCCGCGCAGCGAACTGGCGCGCATGGTCGCCCATGTGCAGGAAGTCGGCCAGCGTCACCAGGTTACAGTGGGTACTTTCGGCCATATGGGCGATGGTAATTTGCACCCGACTTTCCTGTGCGACGAACGAAACAAAGAAGAGATGGGGCGGGTCGAGTTGGCGATGGAAGAGGTCTTTGCTTTTGCGGTGGAACTCGGGGGGACGATAACCGGTGAACACGGCGTCGGCCTAGCCAAAAAACCTTTTCTGCCTAAACAATTGGGCCCTGTTGGCATGGCTATTCTCAAACGGGTCAAAATAGCCTTTGACCCGAATGGGATTTTGAACCCGGGGAATATGTTCGATTGAATGACAAGGGATTAAATTTACTCGAGAATCTAGATTATTCGGTGGTGCAGCAATGCATGCACTGTGGGATGTGTCTGCCTACCTGCCCAACGTATGACGAGACCTTGTTGGAGCGTTCTTCGCCGCGTGGGCGGATAGCTATGATGCGGGCGATCGCCGACGGTGATTTACAGGCCAGCAAGGCTTTTGCCGAAGAAATGTACTTTTGTCTGGGGTGTCTAGCCTGTCAAACGGCTTGTCCGGCCGGGGTCGACTATACGACGCTATTCGAGAACGCCCGCGCCGAGGTCGAGCGCCAGGGATTACTACAGAGCTCGCTGCGCGATTTCGTGCGGCGCTGGACGCTCAGTTGGCTTTTTGTCAGGCGCTCGCGATTGCACACTTTAGGACGTCTGCTGCGACTGTACCAACAAAGTGGCCTGCAGAGGCTAATCCGCAAAAGTGGGCTTTTGCGGTTGATGCCCTGGGGCTTGGGCGAATTGGAACGGTTGACGCCCACTATTGACGCGCGTTTTACCGATCAGTTGTATCGCCGAGAGTTAAAGCCCAATAATCCGCCGACCGCGAAATATAGGGTGGCGCTGTTGGCCGGCTGTGTTCAGGACATCGCTTTTGCGCAAGTCAACGCCGATACGATTTTTGCATTGCAAAGGAATGATTGTGAAGTCCTGTTGCCCGAGCAGCAGGAGTGCTGCGGTTCGCTGCACGGTCACAATGGTGAACTCGAACAGGCTAGGCGGCTGGCGCGTATCAATATCGACGCCTTCGCAGCGGAGAATCTCGACGCGGTGATCGTCAATGCAGGCGGTTGCGGTTCGCATATAAAGCACTACGACGAATTGCTCGCCGGGGATGCCGACTACGCGGAGCGGGCCGTGCAGTGGTCGCACAAGGTGAAGGATGTGCACGAATTTCTAGCTGAAATCGAAATCCGGGTGCCCACGAGCGAAATGCCCGCGCAGCAGGTGACCTACCACGAGTCGTGCCATCTCAAGCACGGGCAAAAGGTATCTGAGGCACCGCGCCAGGTCTTGCGGGCCATACCGGGTCTGCAATTAGTGGAGCTTGCCGAAGCCGATTGGTGTTGTGGCAGCGCAGGTATCTACAATATTACGCAGCCTGAGATGTCGATGAAGTTGCTCGATCGCAAAATGGACCATGTTAAGCATACTGGCGCGACCATGGTCGCCACCGGCAACCCGGGATGTGCGATTCAGATCGCCCACGGCAGCGAGCGGACGGATGCCGCCGTGGAAGTCGTTCATCCGGTGTCGCTATTGGCTGCAGCCTATCGCGCTGAAAAGTAAGGAGCAGACTGATGCAGCATTTTGGTTTGACCATCGATTTGGCAGAAGATACCGAATTGATCGCACAATACAAGGCGCACCACGCCAATCCCTGGCCCGAACCTTTGCAGGGCTTGGCTGCAGTTGGCGTCATCGATATGAAGATCTTTCTTTTGGGCCGGCGGATGTTTATGTATATGACAGCCACGGATGAGTTTGATCCCGACCGCGATTTTCCCCGCTATGTCGAGCAGAATCCACAAGCGGCTGAATGGGACGAACTGATGCGGACTTTTCAGCGTCAGGTGCCCGAGGCACAAGACGGAGAGTGGTGGGCCAATATGGAAATGGTATTTGACCTACAGGACCATGTGTAACGCTTATGTCCTTGATTAATTGATATTTAGGTCTTTTTCCGTTGGGGATATTTGGCAAAGTTTTACCATAGTTTTACCACCCCACAGCTTTTGACATAGCCTCGTGCCCCTGTTCCGACATCATAAGGTTTCGGTCGCTGTAGCATGGCGCATTTGCCGTTGCACGGTTTTGATATTCTCATTCTGATTGATCATTATCGAAGCGCATGTGTGACGTAGATCGTGCAGCGTATGGCTAAGGCGTGGCTGTTGATAGTCGCAATCTCATCCCACGTGAGTTTGTAGATACGCACCATCTCATCGAATGTCTTCGCCCAGGACCTCTGCTGCTGTTTTGACGGCTTTGATTTAACGACCTCTACCCATGAGGCTATACGCCTTAACGCATCCTCAGAGGGCGTATAAGCCGTCCGTTTCGATAGGCGATAACAAGCTTTGCATAGCGTTTTGCTGTGGAGTGGACGAAGGCAATTTGTACTAGTACATTCGCCGTTTTTTAACAGTTCAGAGGTCGATTTTGCTAGTGCATGTACGGGTTCTGTGGCCTCTTCTACATCAATTCTTATAACGATATTCACGTCTTTGATGTCCCCAGATCGATTACAATCCGAGGATTGTAACGGTCGAAGACAAACGCATCCTCAAGGCTGTGGAGGTATTTAGGGGAGTCATCGGGGGTGATACCGGCCTTTACGAGGCCGTCCAAACAATACTTAGTTGCGACTCCGCGCAGATTGTCGGGGGCGCGGTTCATGTTGATCATATGCCAAGTAAATCTCAAGCGCACTGGAGGAGTTTGCGCCTGCAATTTACCGGCTTTGGCCTCGGCCCAGACTCGGTCGGTCCAAGCCTTTTTCTCTTTTTTTCATGCTCGGCCAATCACCCGTTAGGATTAATTGTTGTGGACTCTGCATATCGCTCTAGGTCTAACTGGTGGATGCGTATGAGCTATTTGCCCATGCGACTAGCTTTAATCGCGCCAAAAGCCCCGAGTCGCTCAATCTTGCCGGGCACTACGCCCAGCCGGTGATCGACCTCTTTTGATGCTATTCCACTATATTATAATTATATCTGCCACAACGATTTATGAATATAATATGTAATGTTAGATCATCATTATTATCGGTGGCTGCTGACTGCACGACCTCGCGATCCAACGCCACAACAGCAGTAGATACACAGCCGCCGGAAATGTAACTTGGAAAATTGAATAAAAAGTGTAAAAGAATCTACTGCAATGATTTGTGTATTATACCTATGAGGATTGGTTATATTTATCGTCCTTCTCGATTTCACCATCCAGTGATTTATTATTCGCTGCGAATTGAGTCTCTTTGCTGCTATGTATTCGAATTAAAATCTTCGGCCACAATGGATTACTGGTTATACGTGCAGCTAACCGGATGTCCTCAAAGTCATTGCGATAATTATTCAGTTGCTTCTCATGCTCGGCCTTGAAGTCTTCATCCCGCCACCATCCCGCCACCAGGCCGTCACCGTCATCGTATGGACCCCCAACAGCTTGGCGATCTGCTGGCATTGCTGACGGCGCGAGCAATGGCCCAGTATCATCATCTGGATGGCTTCGTGATGGCGGTTGGTCAGCTTCATAGGTAGTAGCGCCAGGCCGAAGGCCACACTCCAACAAGCTCGCCCGTGCCCAAATCATCTAGAAGGATAAACCGGCCCTCAGTCGGTCCATGCTGCTTTATGCCAATACCGGTAAACCCGACTTGGTCAGCCTTCGTCGCAATCTCAAAAGCCGCACCAAAAGAGGCCTGCAGATCAATAGCCCGATCCAGGGTATGGGTGCCCAAAGGTTTGCCCTGGTGCACCTTGGCTTGCTCAAGGGAATGCTCAGGAGACCGGTAACCCGAAGAGGTACTCAATGGCCCGACTACATCACGCAGTCGCTGCACCTTAGTCCATTCGCCTTAGTCCGTGAAAGTCGAATCCAACAAGCACTCCCCTGTCTCTCGACGGGCCAGTTCCGAAAACACAAAAATTTGGCCAGCGGCTTCTATGCCAATCGGCTTCAATGTAGCGGGTCACCTCGCGTTCAGCCATCGTCGACTCCAAAGAATTGAATCCTGCCCTGCCGAGGAGGACCGAAGCCCCCCCAGGTGTTTCGGGTCCCCCTGCCCGAGGAGGGGAAGCCCGGATGATTGGGCTAAATATCTACAGCACAACAGTATGGGCCAAGAGGATGCCGGCTAGGTGGGGTCGGGCAGGGCGTAGGGGGGGATAGGCTTACTTGATTCCAGTAGGGATACCAGGGACTAATCGGGGCACCTGGTGGAAACGAGGGGGCGAACCAGGGCGAACCTCGGTAGGGGAAGCCGGATTTTAGGGTTTTGTGTGTGGGGGGGATATACGAATGTGGATCTATTCGACCAGGTGCGAGTCGATTCTTGTCGACCGAGCCTAGGCATAAGGCAGGCATGGTATTGATCTTTATAAGCAGGGCCCCAAGCGACTGGAGCCCATACATATAGCCTAGGCCTGGGGCTATGTTTTACCAGATTATTACCCCGGGCCCCAGAAACCGGCCCGCAGGCCTGGGCTGGGCCGGGCTATAACAGTTTACGCGTGTAGTGAGAGTATTGAGAATTGATTGGGCATAGTATTGAATAAATCCACATACTCATGGATGCGCGGCGCAGTCGAGTGTAGGCCAACACTAGTCAAGGCGATTAGGGCTGTATTACATGGAACATGAAATAAACCCCTTTACCCGAGTTATCGTAGGAGACAAGAAATCGTTGTGTTAGATTGCACCTTCAGCAGGCGTCTTATTTACCTCAAGCGGAGGCAGTAAAATGACGATCGAGCAACGGATGGATTAGTTGCAGAAGCGCAACAAGCGGTTGACGGCGGCGGTGGTCACGATGGCGGCGAAGGACGATAAGATCAGCCACTTCGATGTCGTTACGGCAAAGAGTATTGTCGTGGAGGATAGGATCACAGCGAAGAGTGTTGTCGTGTTGGATGGGATGATGGCGGGGAGGGGCTTTGCGATCAATGATGCGGGTGATACTCGCGTCTTCGTGGGCACTGAGGAGAATGGCAGCGGCTTGGTCTTTAGTGTAGTCAGCGAAGGGCAAGGCGCTGGTGGCGGTGGGGTCGCACGAAAACGGCGGTGGTATTTCCGTCTACCATAGATTGCTATGCGTTCCTATGGGGCCTTTAAGATGGAAATGGTATTTGACCTACAGGACCATGTGTAACGCTTATGTCACTTATTAATTGGCAGTTAGACACTTTTTCTTTTGGGGCATTGGGCAATGTTATGCCATAGTTTGACCACCCCACAGCTTTTGACGATGCCTCAATATCCTCGTGCCCCGGTTCCGACCACGTTTGACCATGAGTATCTACGGTTTCGTTCGCTGTGGCGTGGCGCATTTGCCGTTGCGCGGTTTTGATATTCCGACTTTGATTGATCATTGCGCAAGCACCTGTATGGCGTAACGGATCTCGTAACATCTGATCTCGTAACTACATGGGCTCGCTAATCATCTAAAAAAACCGACTGCGTTGACGCGTCTGTTTTCGGACTAAATGCTGTTCGGTTTCGATGCTCACAATGGCTATGCCCGAGGCCTATGCCATACCGGGATTTTTTCCAATTAATCAACGATTCTCGGATTGTCATTCATTTCTGTTTGCGTAGTCCTGTGCCAGCTCCGTGTCTCCAAGAAACCGAACATGTTTGAAGAGCAAACGACGAGGACCGAATAGGCACAATATTTAGACGGACCACCTGGTCAATGTCAGAGATGCTAACGGCCAGCGACTTCAAAGGTGAATTCGGCAATATCTGATCTACCGCGAGCAGTTCTTCGCGTGCCAGTGGTCTGGACGTTACAACCTGGATTCTCTCGGATTCAAAGGTTGTGGTGCTAAACGCTTACATGAACGTGGGCGATGGGGCCAGGGCCAAACCGATCCGCAACCTGACGAATAGCGCTTAGCTATAGATGGGTGCTACGTTTCTACTCGATGCTTGGAGGGTGCCGGCCTTCGTTCGCCTAGTGTAGAGCGAGGCGATTGCATGATGGCCGATGCACGCCAAGCTAGGCTCTGTCCATAATATAAGTATTAGCTAAGCGAAATCACTGACGACTTGCTCAAACTAGCCGCCAATTGAAGTGGCTGCGCTGGCTAGTGCGCTTTTGGCATACGAAGGCAACAATTGGAAACTGAATGTAACTTATGGGGCTGTTATCACTCTCGGCTATGGCATCGTCACTGTAGGCGCGTTTGCAGAATATTGAACGCTAATGGTCCGTAACATGTTAACGATTCGATCTTAGCTTTGACCGTCGGCTAGTCGGTCGCATGGTCACT
>JACLAC010016714.1_pt1 | contig 11747 bp, 7 predicted proteins | sample 8027881 | NCBI WGS metagenome assembly JACLAC01 (sample SAMN15725517, study PRJNA655200) | protist metagenome | isolation source: fluorescence activated cell sorting (FACS) single amplified genomes of... | place: Spain: Blaines Bay Microbial Observatory, Mediterranean Sea | collected 2016-01-19 | reverse complement strand
ATTAAAGGCCGCCCCTTCCGTCGAACGTGGTCGTTACTCGCCCGGTCATTGCGCAAAGGGGAAACGAGTCTAAAACTTATGCATGATCCACAATTGAGTGGATGGAAGATCGGGGATCGGATTGTCGTTGGTCCAACTGGTGATAGGTCAACTGGTCAAGCACAAGCATTTTATGTTACCGGATTTGGACCATTTAATAAAGTTCACGTGGACAGGCCGGCGCTACCTTTAAAAGTAGTGGGTGATGGAGTATCAATAGAACCTGCCTTTGTAGCAACCTTCGAAAATATACCTTTGCCAGGTAAAGCCGCGTCGCTTCGGAGTGCGGAGGTAATAGACATGACGAGAAATGTGATTATTACGGGCGATGATTTCCGTCATATTCCTTGTGACCCTACTCTTGGTCAAGGCGCTTCATCTATGGATGGTTGCCGGTGCAGCGGTGAACGTAGCCAGTGCACAATCGGTTTGCATACAATTCATATGTTTAAAGGCGTGCAAACAATTAAACATGCGCGTGTGGAGAAGTGCGGTCAGCGAGGCATTTTGGGGAAGTATTGCATGCATTTTCACCTAAACGGGGACTGCCCGGCTTGCGTTATAGAAGGCAATGCCATTGAATTTGGGCAACAACGGGCAATAGTTGCCCATGGTGTGCACCGTTCTCTTATTACGTTTAATGTGATTAATGATGTCCGTGGAGCCGCAATATACGTTGAAGATGGGAACGAAATGTATAATGTATTGTCCTTCAACATTATTATCTGTCCGTGGGCTAACAATGATAATACAAAACGTGGCTGCAGTGTTCCTGGTACTCCAAATGGACAGGCCGATACGGCATTGAACCAAGTTGCGATTTGGATAACTGGTGGTAGAAACCATTTAGTTGGCAACCGAGCAGTAAATAGTTTTAATGGGATGCTGTATAATCCTCTGGGTAATGGTGTGGGTGCCGTGCAAAACCAATTGTGCTATATTGGCATGCAGCCATTTGCACGGTTTGATGGCAACACATTCCATGGCCATGGCCGCTTTGGCACGTACGGCTTGGGCGCGTTGTTTCCCAAAACCCAGCCGAGCGCGACCGTTTCAACTAACGGTCTGACAATTGATCCGACACAATGTAATGCATACACACCCGAAGGATACGACAATGGCATACTGGGAATTTTCAATAGTCATTTTGATTACGGCAATACATTTGTCGGTCATTATAGTGCAGGAGACATTCAATACCGACGTCACGTCGCACTGGAGAATGGGAATAATCTATATTGGAAGGAAAGCAAAACGCCCGCAGATGGCTGCAGTGCATTATTGAAAGATAGTTATTACCGTTCTGGAAATATTGCCTTGCCCGATGAGGGAGCATTTATAATCGAAAATGTTGTTATAGCTGGTACTGCAGGCTTTGAGGCAAATCATCATTGTCACGTTGGTGCTACCGGGATTCTGTGCATGCCCACCTACATCCTTCATAATACTCGGAAGTTGGCCCGAGGAAGCTCCGATAATTGGTGCTATTTTCAAAATAATAATCCATCTAATTTTAATATGGCAAACGGTGGGATTTTTACATTGTCCCCGCCAAACTGCAGAGCTAACAAACAAGAGCCAGGACTGTCCGACTCGTTTTTTTCTCCCGGTTTTTGTTCCGTGGTCGATGCGCAATACAATTACTTGACTTCATTTGGTAAGAATGTAAATAACGAAACGTGTGTGCTTTCCTCTACCTTGGGGGAACGCATACAAAAGAGATACAACAGTGGTAGTAGGGATAGTGTGCTTTGTACTGTACCATTGCGGGCTGTGAAAATATATAGCAAAGACCACAATGAACATTGGGAAGAGAGAAATGTTGATCCCCTTCATGTCGAGCTTTGGTACGACAACAATGGGATAAATGACATGGACAACGATCTCCCTGCCGACGTCCACGCCTACATCCCGTTTCACCAAATAGGCACACGCAGCACTGATGGTGGGGGTGGTATGAAGCATAAGCAAGGCTATAGCCTCCCCGTCGTCCCGGTGCTACCTGGCACACCGTATACGACCCACAAGTATCGTCTGTCCCTTGGAAACGGGAATGACCGTAAGCCCATACCCTCGGACTGGGTGATTACGTTTTCCGATCCTATATTTGGAAACCGATGGGAGGCGGATGCAATCGTTCTGGAGGTTGTTGGGCGAACCTGCCCTCACAAGACAAGTTCTCAGCACGATAGGCGGCACTTTGCGTACTTTCACGGTGGTGCTGTTGCAAGTATGTATGGCCACGGTGCTTGTTCTTCGCACGGCGATATGCCACGGATCAACTGCAGTGAAATAGAAGAAACAAAAAAAGTTAACTATTTCAAACGTAGAGATCTTTATGAATAAAAAATAATTTTTATAAATTTAAACCGCCAAAAGTGTTTTCTAATATGTAAAAGTATGCCAGTACGATTCATTTTTGTAGCGGCAACAAAGGAACAAGTGTTTGTTCGCGTGGCGTTTGGTCTACATCGTCAATTTGCAAACAAATTGTCCCTAGGAACCGAAAATCCAAGTCATTTGAGGGCAAACAATTTATAAACGTTCGGTCATGGCCGGACATCGTTCTGGGAGCTATCGCCCGAGCTAGATTTATGCAATTAGGCGTCCCCCTTTCTTTCTTTTGTTAGTTTCTGTCGAAACGCTTCCATACTTTGAAAATCGAGTTGGATTTTTATTCGCGCCACGGACACCGAACACTTTGTTGAACAGGTGTGCAGTGTGCAGTATGGCGTTTTAGCAGGTAATTAAATTTACATGTCGTCTTAGTATTTTTTATGAAAACTTGTACGAATTACATAGGAATAGCATTAACTCATTTTATAATCCTTCTCTTTTTTCTTCTTCTTTGTTTGTCCCTCTCCTGCCTCCTGATGAGATATATTAATATTTTTTTATTTTTATTATTATTATTATTATATTCTATAATGTTTTTTAAACGAATGTGTCAGGACAAGACGAAGAGTTAAGAAAAGAAATGCAATTCGATGGTTCAACCGATTCGAAACGTTTCCGATCATGGTAAAAAACACTGAATCGGAAGCATTAAGTGCGCTGGAGAATCATTAATATGCGAACCACCATTGGGTAATTTGAATTACAATTGATCCAGGCAGTGCAATGGCAAAAGGTGATTCGGGGCCGTCGCCAGTTCCGAAGAAACCTTCAAAATTAAAACGGAGGTCGTCTATATTTACGAGAGGCACCGCGTACAAAGTGGACGCTCAGACCGTTCAGACATTTCGCCCTTACTGGTACAATGACGAAAGGGTCACTTTCAAGTCGGTTATGGAAGCGGTGCAGACGCAGGGGGGGGCGTACCTGTCGAAAACGGAATTGGAACAGGTCCGACCACTAGAGCAAGACGAAAACCAAATATTGTTCTTGGAAGAGCTTAATGATTTTTGCCTTTACTTCATCCATTATTTTCTCACTAGCGAAGACAAAGCCAAACGTATGACAAAACCGGAAGTGGTTTTTATGAAGCCAGTAGAATCGAAGTCTGCTCCGAACGGCAACACCGATGGCGATGCTGGTGTGTTTCAAATGTCTGGCATCGGCCAACCCACGAGGGGCACCGCGTCGCAGCATTTCACCAGCCAAAATACCATCAATTATGATCGTGCTTCGATGCATGCTACCGTTGACTTTTTGAGGAGCAATTTGCCCATTGCAATGTTTTTTGGAAAGGTAAGCAATAAGCAAGGAATAAGCAGGCTCCGATTCATCCTTTACTGTGCATTTTTGATAGAGCTGGATGCAGACACCCCAGACTTGGACAAGCTGCAGGCCACCATTGCTTGCATGGAAGCATTCGACAAGGGACAAGGGGTGTATTTTCACGGGGGAAGACAAGATTTGAAAGCGCAGTCTGTGTTCCATGGCCCGCTCCAGTGGACCGGCCTCAAAACGCCATGGGAATACTACCGTCAAGATGGTGCGCGCACGTGGGTTGACGAGTTGAATTGCGACCTGGATTTTCGCACAAAGCTAGTTTCGATCATGAAAGCGGAAGCTTCGTCGGGACAGGTTCCCGTTTTTCTGGGATGCTTGTCGTTTTCAATGATATTAGGAAATGTCAACACCATAACAACTCTTTTAGAGAATAACCACTGTGCCAAAAGCTGCAAGATGGAGGCCTTGCATTTGGTACCAACGGAATCCAACACAGCGCAGCATTGGAAAAACTCGATCAACAAGGTCATGGAAGCTCTGGGTCAAGAGTTGCGACTTGGCGGGACAACAGGCGTCGTCCAGCCGTATGATTTTGCAATGGTGTGGTGGCAGTACCACGTAAAGCTCAAGCTCAAGCCAAAGTCGGATAGATTTAATCAGTGGCGACAGGCAATATTAAGCATTGAAACTGCCTCTGATCGAGCAAAAAAACGCGCGAACAGAAAATGCTTGGTTGCTGTTTTCAAAATCGCCATTTTCCACGCGTGGAAAATATGGGTGATAATGATCATTCTGTTTACCGGTTTCGGAGTGGACGGCACTAATTTCTACCGTGTGAAGACAAATGTGCTGAAATATTTAGTAGACACGCCAAGGGACAATACAAGAGGGACCAGGTTCACTGAAATATCATCTTTGAAGGAGTTTGAGACATGGACCGAAACGGTCCTTCTGGATGTACTGTTTGGTTCGAATACATGCGAAACTTTACTGTTCTCCCCTGACCAGGTTAACAAAAACTGTGCCGGTCTAATGACCAGAAAGATTGTGCTAGACAAAGGAGGCACGAACGAAAACATGCAGTTCTGGGAAGACCCAACGTCAGAGTGCTGCATTGTGTACTGCGACTCAAAGTTCCAATTTGTTGGACGCCAAGCAGAGTTGCACACGAAAAACATATCTTGCTCCACTGATCCATTGGAAACATACCAGAGCACAGCAGGGGGCGTTTATTTTGAAAACACAAAGTTAGAGGGTGCCCAGGTAAGTTGCATCCCAGGACCCTTCAATTCCGGCTCCATGTTTGTGATTGGTGAGACCGTTCGAATACGGCATGCTACACTGGGACCATTGGCCAACAAAAGATGCAACGCATACCCAGGGTCCCCGGACTCAACGGTCTGCGCACCTGTCTACCAACCCGATCGAAGGGTTGTATTAGGGTACGACTTTAGCAATGAGTGGAAACAGCAATGGTTAGGCTCGCGGCAAAACATTAGTGGGGTAAAATATATAAGTGATTATAGGCCATTTAATCCTTCGACAGGTCGGCACTACCCTTTGGGCGGTAACGCGTTTGATTTGTCAATAAAGAACAAAAGCAGTGCGCTTGAAAAGCTAATATCTGCACGACGGGCAAAATGGATTAATATTCCTAACGGGGCCCAGGCCGCGTTTGTAGAACTGGCCGTGTGGGTTCCACGAGCACATGTCTTACTTCCAGTACGTCTGACCGTGGAATTTCAGGCAGGGGGGAGGGCTTTGCCGAACGCCATGGCCACTGTATTCCCAGTCCTGAGCGAAATCACCAAGCCGCCAGGCACTGCATGGAATGCTTACTACAGCATCCTGGTCGCCTTGCCATTAATGAAGGAAGGGGCACAGCTTGCCATAGAACGGTTGGGTTATTTTAAAAACATATGGAGTTTGTTGGAACTGCTTGTGATCGGTCTTACGTTGTTTTTTCTCGAGTGGTACGAAAACACAATAACTGCTGCACAAGCCATTACAATTTCCTCGGACACTTACAACCAATTCGAAACTGTTGAAATACGCTTGAAATGGCTGAATTGGGGATGCGGGATTGGCATGACTCTTATGGTGTTTCAAATGCTTGAGACGTTCAAAACACTTGGCGACCCGTATGGATTGCAGATAGCAGGCATAATGATGACCATGTCCAGAGAAGAAATTTTAGGCATCTTAGGTCTAGTTTTTGGCATTGTGTTTGCCTTTTCATACGGACAATATATTACGTTTGGCGCAGATGTAGAAGCTTACAACAGTATTGCTTATGCCTTTGAGAGCATGTCGTTTGTAATGTTTGGAGAATTCGGCAATCAACTGGACGAGAGTCAGAAAATTTGGAACGCTTTTGCAACCATTGTGTTCATGATATTTGTTCTCTTAATTGCCCTTGTAATGATGAACATCCTCATTGCACTTGTGGGAACAATGTACGAAAGCAGTTTGGAACTGGTTGCACTTGAACGGGATATGAATCGATTTTCTCAAAATTTTCACAGCATAGAAGAAACTTCGGCGGGCAGCGCGACGGTCGGCAAGCCCAAAAAACTGGTGGAGATCATTGCAAGCATGATGGGGGACAAGCGACGTCATTTGTCAGCAAACTATTAAGAAAAGCAATTTTTATTAACAGTGCACCACTAATGTGTGGTTGAAAACAATTGCTTCATGGCCAAGAAACTTTTGAATGCGTCTACGGTTTCTTTAGCAGTGATTTGAAAGCCCCGTTGGACACGACCTATCTTGGTGAATAAGAACTCCAACCCTTCAGGGGACCGGATAGGGTTAACCCCCTTTAGGATGGCATCCTCGTACATGCGGCGAATCCAACGCTTGCATGACTCTTTTCTATTCCCTTTGGATTTAAATTGGAAACCAGGGATGAACCAGTCGGTGATGTCGGCTTCCTCCTCGTCTTCTTCTTCGTCCACATGAGAGTACTTCTCCGCGAGCGTCTCCAATGGTTTCCGGTTCAATTCTTTCTGCGCACGGCGTTCGTGCCACTCCTGCTCTCTGCGTCTCCACTCGTCGTCTCTTAGGTGAGGCATGGTTGGACTACGCTCTAAATTGCCAGGCGGTGATTCCCCAGTCACGAGAGTAGGTTGAATGCGCTGTTTTTCTTTCACCTCTCTCACCGCCGGCGGGGTCTCCTTCATGTCGCGGCGCTTTGGTGCTGGAGAATACGATGGACTCTTGAGCAATTCAAACTGTTTGGTTAACTCGCTAGTTCTACGGGGCACCAACTCTACGTTGGATAATGTGGTACGGATGATAGCCAATTCGTCGGAACAAGTCTCTAGTAGAACACTAAGCTTTCTAAGTCGTTTTTGCAATTCGTCTTCCATTTTGGTATATCTACCTAATCTTAAATAGTATCAAACTGGAGCTTTTATGCTGTCTTGAGAATGGAAACCCGTGTCCTGTTAGGAATATTAATAAAAGTATATAACATTCTATAGTATAAGTACAATGTTCTGTAGAAATATTCCATCTATTCCAAAAAGATTCTGTCCGTCCGAGGAGTTGTGCATCGTACTCGAAACACCAACAAGTACGAGAATTCTCCTATCAATGTACGAGAAACGACAGTTAAAACTATTCTAAAAAGATTCTGTCCGTCCAAGAAGTTGTGCATCGTACTCGAAACACCCACAAGTACGATAATTTTCCTATCAATGCGGGAGAAACGACAGTTAAACTGCTACACCTCTAACTATTGGGTCCTCATTATTACACAGACTATTCCCCCCGCACAAGTTAAATATAATTCAACAGAGTTCGTGAAAAAAACTAGCAAGTTTAGAATTTATCCGACAAGTGTTAAATTACTTATAGGAGGCAAAGACGTTAATTTGTGGGTGAGTAAGTATGAGTGTGTGTAGTTTATTAATTGTGGCATTGCTCGCAGTGGGAGTAGAAGCCTCTTATATTTGGTCAAATATAATAGCAAACGGTGCCGGGGGGTCACCTCCAGGGCGCCTTAATATGCCGGCTGTATTGTACGGCAAATCTATGGTGATTTTTGGTGGAAGATGTTGCAGTAGTGGTAGTAGTGACAGATATAACGACGTATGGGAATTAGATTTGGGTAATTCAACACCAACCTGGTCTAATAGGATAGCAAATGGTGCTGTAAATTCGCCAGGCAAGCGCGATGGACACATTTCTGTACTTTATGGTACCAAAATGGTGGTCTTTGGAGGGTATACTAGTGGGTATCTCAATGACTTCTGGGAACTTGAGTTGACTAACAATACATGGAAAAATATTATAAGCAATGGCGATGGCAGCTCACCCGCTGGAAGAAGGCAGTCGTCTGCAGTTCTTTATGGTGTCAAAATGGTGGTTTTTGGTGGAGAACCGTTTGTAAATGACCTTTGGGAAATTGATTTGAGTGCAACAACACCTTCTTGGTCTAATTTAATTTCAAACGGTGCAGCAGGCTCACCCATAGCACGTGGATACCACAGTGCTGCACTCAATGGTAATCAGATGTATATTTTCGGTGGTTTTGATGGCGCTCAACTCAATGATTTATGGAAAATAGATTTATCTGCTGCAGGTCCAACTTGGAATAATCTTATAGTAAATGATGCTCCTGGGTCTCCTTCAAGACGGTATACTTCTACCATGGTGGTGCATGGGACTAAATTGATACTTTTTGGTGGGTCTAATGGGGGTAATGAGATATGGAGTCTTGTGAATGACACTTGGTCTCAACATATAGCTAGTGGTGGGCCACCAGCTGCGCGGCAGGAGCATGCCGCTGTGCTCTGCGGCGCGAAAATGATTGTCTTTGGTGGACAGATGTCGTCGACTGTCTACAATGATGCTTGGCAACTTACACTCCCATGTCCTACCCACTGCATCACATGCTCAAGCGCTACAGTTTGTGCAGAATGTGCCAACGAAACCTATCCCAACGCATCTGGTGTCTGTACACCATGGTCCAATTGTTCTTCTGGTGAACAGATTTCGTTCAGTGGAAATGGTACCCAAAATCGTGAATGTGAAGCCTGTGTAACTGGATACACGAATACGACCAACATACACTCATGCTATCCATGGTCAGATTGCACCGCCGGCCAGTACATCTCCACCAATGGCACCAGCACCTCTGACCGTGTATGTAGTAGCTGCGCATCGGGCAAATATTCTCCCTCCGCCAACGCATTCGCCTGCGCAGACTGGACCAATTGCGCAGCGGGTCAGAAAATAGCAGCCAACGGCACCATTAGCACCGACCGTACCTGCGTAGCATGCCCAGCCGGAAAATTCTCTACCGCGTCCAACCAGAACAAATGCACGAATTGGACGACATGCAACGCTACCACAGAAATTGAAAGCAGCGCAGGCTCTAAGACAGCGGATAGAGTCTGTGCACCCGCTGAAAGTTCGCCATCACCAGCAGGAAGTTCACCATCACCGGCAGGAAGTTCGCCATCACCAGCAGATGCCCCATCACCAGCAGATTCGCCATCGCCAGCAGCTTCAGCCATGACAAATGCTTCCACCACAGCAGTGCCCAATAAGTTGAGCACTGCCAGTCGTTACGGGCCGGAAATATACCTTTACGGGGTCTTGATGGTATCGACATGGTTTGGAATGTAGATGACCGAACTTAGGTTATAGCAGTATGAAGTAGAAAGCATTATTATCAATTTTATAGATTTTCTATCTGAGTAATTTAAACTATCGCCAGAGTAACTATATATACCCTGCGGCTACAACACAATGAAGCGACGGCGAATCAAGAAACGCCGCGCCGAGCTGGCCGTCCTGATAACCCGTAAAGTCTTCCCGAAGTACAAACATTATGTAAGCGCGTCTACCATCGTACAGAAGATTCATCCCATGCTGCTTGCCAACCGTCCGAAGTTTACCGCAGCCTTCACCAAGCGCGTTGCCGCGCCGTTGCACCGCATTACCGACGATGCTGGGCAATCCAAACGGCATGTGATATCTTTCCTTCGGCGTTTAGCATCCTACTATGGCAATACCTTAACGTACAGGACCAAATCCGTCGTTGTCAATGGGTGTTGTGCCACCCAGTATGAGTACGCGTTGGTGAGGGGGGCATAGTCGATGGTGGATGGTATTCTTCCAAAGTCCCGAACGCTTCAAGCGGTGTCAATCCTTCCCACTCGGTGTGGTAAGCCAGCATCTGTTGTCGCCAACAACCGTAGCACAATGGCCAATTGAGGTAGGCATGGGTAGCGAGGTTGGTACAGCAGGAGCAGTTGGTTGTGTTCATGTTTCTGATGTATTAATGCAGGCATTTATCATGTAGAATATTCGTAGAACATATGGATGGTCGATGGTGGTGCAATATACGAAGAACCAATAATTCTTACGGGGGTGATGAAATATGCTTGCGGAAAAACGGAAAAATTTGCACGGTTTTCATGTTTCCTATTCTTGAGAATTCCCAAGGTGCCAAGTGCCGGTAGGTGGCAGATGAGTTTTGGCCCGTGCGGGGGAATATGTAAACCGTGCAAATTTTTCCGTTTTTCCGCAAAACATTTTTCAATACTGTTTCATCTGTATTCCTCCCCTGTTGTTGCAGGTATAACACTAATCCTAAAATGTGTACTTTAAAATGTAAATCTCATAAAGATAATTGAAAATAAATTATTTATTTTAGTTACTCTCTCATTTTTTAGTGTACAATTTGTTCGACCACTCAATTTCCAAAATTTCTCCTTCCACCGTTGCGCAGACAGAGTCTCTGTGGTTATGGGGTGTTAAATTAGCAAAATGCATTTGCGAACCTTCTAAAGGGTTAAAGCAATTGATTTGTTTCCGTTCTTTGGTGTCCCATATCTGAAGACCACCATAGTCAACCGATACCATGACTTTTCTGTAAGAAATTGGGAGAATTGAAAAGACTGTCCTGTTTATAGGTAGTGACCACAGGATGGCTGCGTCTGCATTCTTGCAATGCAGGCGAACACCAAAGCAACAGTTGTCTTTTAGCATCTTAATTATACGGCTGTCGTTACCAGTAAAGCTTGCCCCACGCGTCCCAACGATAACCTCGTCGTCTGACAAAAACTCCATGCACGTTAAAAACCGCTCTCCTAACCACGATTGGTCAATATGATTAACTAACGTCCACTCACTCGAACCTTTAATTGTTTCTGCGAAGACGAAAATGCCGCTCTTTTTCGTGCAACACACCGTCGTGCTGCCTCTTGTCCTCAAACAGGTCACCGCCATGAACAACCGCTTCTGTTCCAAGTGCAGTTGGGCCAAATCAAACAAGTTCCAGGAGTGCAGGACTTCGATTCCATAGCCTGGTCCGTTGTTAACGACCCTCGCTAATCTAACACAACCCGATCCATCCCCGACAAAAATCTCAGCGGGACAACTATTTCGAGGGCACATGCTTCGGATGTGGGAATTGCTTAAATAGTGCCGGCGCCCTTTAAATTGCTCCATGGAAAAAACCGCAAGCTCGCCAGCTTTCGTTCCGCATACAAACAGCTGCTTTCCCTCCCCGTGGCCCAGTTTAAAGTCTATTACTACAGAGCACGTGTACGACGGAGTCCCTGACGTACCATCTTCCAGGTAAAGCTTCTGCTCTGCAATAATTATGCCAGTTTCTATTTGAACAACACTAGCATTGCCAGAAAAATCAATCATGCACCAAACGTCAACGTGTTCGCCCTCTATACTTCTATGCAAGTGAAACCCTGTTATTTTGTCATCAAAGACGGAAGTTTGGTACTTTGCACTACCATTGGAATGGACCAGGCACCAGTAGTAACGGTTCAGGCTCTTGTATGTCCTCCCACTCGCCCAAAGTGGTTCCAAGCCTCTCGTTAAAGTATTCCACAGCAAACGGTTTATTCTACGACCGTTGCGCCTGAGTGCGTTCTTCCAGTCGCTACACGCACACGCGCAAGCAGACAGGTCTTTTGCGTCGAGGAAGGTGCACGCGTGGACTGCGATGTCACCGCCCAGGTTTTGCAGCATGTTCTAATAATACATTGATCGGTCTATAG
>JACLAC010006872.1_pt1 | contig 11749 bp, 9 predicted proteins | sample 8027881 | NCBI WGS metagenome assembly JACLAC01 (sample SAMN15725517, study PRJNA655200) | protist metagenome | isolation source: fluorescence activated cell sorting (FACS) single amplified genomes of... | place: Spain: Blaines Bay Microbial Observatory, Mediterranean Sea | collected 2016-01-19 | reverse complement strand
ATTAGCCCACCTTCAATGCTCTTCATTAACTTCTCTTGTAAGGTCAGTGCCCGAAGACACTTCGTCCAACTCTTATTTCAGATTAGTACTTTTATTTGTGCAATAACTTTCCTTCATCACTTCAGAATCACCATCTTCTTAGTTTCCATATAACCACCAGCCTGCAACTGATAGAAGTAAGTGCCTGAACCGACCGATTCTCCAGTCTCCGTCCTTCCATTCCAATAGGCTGCCTGGTCAGTACTGATATGTCTACCAGCTATTACCATTCCTAGTTCTAGTCGACGAATAGGTTGTCCTTGAATATCATAAATAGTGATAATGACTTGACTGTCCTGATCTAGTTCAAAGGGAATCCAAGTTTCTGGATTGAAGGGATTGGGATAGTTGGCCAACAGTTGAGCTCGTGTGGGAAGTCTCTCAGGCAGGATAGCTTTCAGAACACCCAACACCATCTCTTCTTCAGTGGAACGACTCGAATTAGACTCTAGCCTATCGATAGCTGAAGTCATATGATGCTTTTGTTCGGTAGTTAATTCAATCTCAGAAATTATGGAAGGTGCAGCTGCTACGGCCAAGGATTGACCGAAGTTACCAGCTACGATTACTAAGTCAAATATATTGACCCCACCATCTTCATTGACATCGCCCATAATTCCAGGACCTGTCTTACCAAATGATCCAGCAGCAATTACCAGATCGAAGATGTTAACAGTTCCGTCGCCATTGACATCTCCAATTAGTTCAGTTGGAGTTGGAGTCAGGTTTTCTATAACTTTTATACCATTTTCTTTAAGAGTTTGTATGATGCTACTGGCACTGACACCTAAAGGGTTTTGTAACAGACTTAACGATTTCAGACTAGTTACATTTGATAAAGAATTGATGTCAATAATTTGGTTTTCATCTAGTCCTAACTCTGTTAGGTTAATCAGGCCAGACAAGACACTAATATCACTGATCTGATTCTTACCTAACTCTAAATTTGTTAGGTTAATTAAGTTGGATAATGAACTAATGTCGTTAATCTGATTGTCATTCAGATACAGTTTTGTCAGGTTGGTCAAGTTAGATAATGAACTAATATCGCTGATTTGGTTACCCCACAGAAACAATGTAGTCAGATTGGTTAAGTTGGATAAAAGACTGATATCACTGATCTGGTTGGTGCTCAAAAGCAAACTTTTCAGATTGGTTAAGTTGGATAAGGGGCTGATATTACTGATCTGGTTAGTATCCAAAGTCAAGAAGGTCAAGCTAGTACAATATTCTAAACCAATTAGCGAGCTAATATTAGCATTGGAAGCGTCCAGGACATCAGTCAGTCCATCCAACTCGGCATTAGTGATCGGGTCATCGGCATTTTTTCCCAATGCAGATTGTAGAACGGATCGGAGGCTATCATCAGGAATGTTGACTACCTTTGGTTCTGGGACTGAGTCGTGCGTGACGGTTGCTCCAGCCTTTTCCAAACTTTGTATGATTGGCCCCGCACTGGCGGTCAATTGGTTATCCTCTAACTTCAAACTTCTTAGTTTTGTCAGATTGAATAAGGCACTGATATTAACGATTTGGTTATCACCTAGCCATAATTTTGTCAAGTTGGTCAAATTAGATAAAGTACTAATGTCGCTGATTTGGTTGTTAGATAGCTTCAATTCTGCCAAATTGGTCAGATTCGATAAGGCACTGGTGTTACTAATTTGGTTGTCATCTAAAGTCAAGTTGGTCAAGTTAGTACAGTATTCTAAACCACTTAGCGAACTAATGTTGGCACTTGAAGCTACAAGGTTAGTCAGTCCATCTAGCTCGGCATCAGTAATTGAATCATCATCATTTTTTCCCAGTGCAGATTGCAGAACGGTCCGCAGGCCATCGTCAGCAATATTGATGATTACGACTTTATCGTACATAACAGCTGTTCCACTATTTTCGAGATTTTGTAAGATCGAAACAGCACTAGCATTCAATGAATTATCCCATAACCACAATCTTATCAGGTTGGTCAAGTTGGACAAGGGGCTTATGTCGCCGATCTGGTTGTAGTGCAGATTCAACGTAGTCAGGTTGGCCAAGTTAGATAATGAACTAATGTCACTGATCTGGTTGTCACTCAGATACAGTTTTGTCAGGTTGGTCAAGTTAGATAATGAACTGATTTCGCTAATTTGGTTATTATTTAGCCATAAGGTTTCCAAGTTGGTCAGACCAGATAAAACACTAATATCATTGATCTGGTTCCCGTTCAGATACAGTTGTGTCAGGTTAGTCAAGTTAGATAAGACACTAATATCACTGATCTGGTTGTCACTCAAAAGTAAACTTTTCAGATTGGTTAAGTTGGGTAAGGAACTGATATCACTGATCTGGCTATTATTTAGCCATAAGATTTCCAAGTTGGTCAGACCAGATAAAACACTAATATCGTTGATCTGGTTCCCGTTCAGATTCAAAAATGTCAGCTTAATCAGATTAGATAACATACTAATGTCACTGATTTGATTGCCATTCAAATACAATCTGGTTAGGCTTGTACAATATTCTAAACCGGTTAGCGTAGTTATCTTGAGATTGGAAGCATCAAGGTCAGTCAGCCTGTCCAGATCGGCATTAGTGAGTAAATTGCCAGACCATCTCCATGCTGTCATCGCCGTATCACTCTCAGGATATTTTTCGCGTTGCGCTTTGATAAAGTCATTATCATATTTCTCCACCAGTGCGGATTGTAGAACGGTCCGGAGGCTATCATCGAGGATGTTAACTACCTTTGGTTCTGGGACTGAGTCGTGCGTGACGATTGCAACAATCTTTTCTAGATTTTGTATGATTGCTCCCGCACTAGGGGGCAATTGGTTGTCTTCTAACTTCAATTTTGTCAAATTGGTTAGAGTGGTTAATTGATCGATATTATCGATTTGGTTATTACTCAGATCTAGATCGGACAGGGTAGTTAGTCGTGATAAATAAGAAAGAGCATGAAACGTTGAAGACTCTCCACTTCCTAAAAGATTATCACTCAGATTTAGCAAGGTTAGGTTCTTTAACTTAACTAAACCGACAGATGTTATTTGGTTACCGCTCAGATCTATGTCCGTCAGGTGGTCGAAATAGGATATCTCACCGGCACTCCCACTGATTTGGTTATTCGATAAGTCTAGTGAGGTCAACTTTGAATCTTCGAACTCTTCATTAATAGCCAGCTTCCTAAAAGCACTGAGGCCACTGATCTGGTTCCCACTCAGATCTAAAACCTCCACGTTATACAGGCGAGATAAAGCACTAATACCGCTGATTTGATTGCCACTCAAATTCAAGTTGGTCAAGCCAGTACAGTATTCTAAACCAGTTAGATCACTGATATTAGAATCGCTAAGAGATAAGGCTCCAAACATTTCACTGAGTTCATTGTCCATAATTGGATCACCCGGATTTTTACCCAATTTTTTTTCTAAGTTGTTACGTAGGTTGTTATCGGGAATATCAACTTTTATCGGGTCGGCTAATGCAGAAACGCAAATAGCCATTAAAATGAATAAAAATATCTTTCTCATTATTATTTCCTTAGGTTAGGGCAAAATTACCCCTATCGAATGTATGGAATAGCAAAAAAAGAAGGCGGTTCTGAAGAGCTGACTCACTTTACAGAAGGAAGTTTTGAAGATACTGTCATCATCACTAGTTTTGACTCATCCTTTAACCAGAGGTACAAAAAAGACGAGCCCTATCGCTCGACCTCAATGCTCTTCATTAACTTCTCCTGTAAGGTAAGTACCTGAAGACACTTCCTCTAATCGGATAAAATAAACTAAGTAGGTACTTGGATGCAAGGTCTATTGAAATTGTCAGCCAGTTTCAATACCATACTGGTTTGATTAAAGGTGGAAGAAATTAAAGCACCGACAGCAGAGGACTTAGAAGTATTCAGGAATCAGTTGAGAAAACAGGTAGAAGGGGAACTTGATATAGATACAAAGAAGTCCGTCTTGAACAGCCTCATTAAAAAATTAAAGGTGGATCAAAACGGACTTCTAGAGATCGACTTTTGTGTCGTTCTCGATAATACCCCGTACACGAGTTATCTTTGGCGCGGGTATCGATGAGCTCATCTTACTCTACGTCGGATACACATCGAAAACCGCCGTTGTCGTACCTAAGATCGGTAGAGCGGCCGTTTCGGTTAGCCAGACCCAAGATATCACTAACGTGACTCCAAGCGCCATCTCCAACTGTAGTTGCCATAATGGTATCCCCATCAGAACTGATGTCTATTACCTCTATTCCATCTCCAGCACAAAAATGGTGTAGGGATGATTAGTTTTCTGGTTTGGCTATAATCGTCAGTCTGCAACTGATAGAAGTAATTGTCTGAAGACACTATTTCTCCGTTCGCGGTCCTACCATCCCAATAAACGACTTGCCCTACAGTTACATATCTACCAGCTATTACCATTCCTAGTATACTGCTTTACTAGATTCTATATAATTCCCTGCTGATAGATGACCTGACTCAATCATTCTAATTTGCTTGCTAGTTACGTCATAGATTCTAGCAGGGACTGTTAGTTAGCCCAAACTCGCACATCATCTCACGCTGCACCCTAGCTGTGTAGCTAATGCAGTAGTCCTGATTGATTTCCATAGCTTATGGCAGCTATGCTAGGCCCAGCTGTGACAAATATCGATGAATCCGGATCTATCGATTATATTGATCGTGGGATTTCAGGTGCTTCGGTTAAGAAAAGACCTGCCTTCATGCAAATGATTGATAACATTAAATTACAGGACAAAACATTAACTAACTAGTAAGTGGATGTTGACGATTTTTCATTGGAAAACTGACACGAGATTTGGTCAGTTGAGCCTGATATGCACCAATAATCATCTCCAGAGCAGCTACAGCATCGCTGGCACTGGACAGTGGTTTTCGATTCTGTTCAATTGCTTCAATTAAATCAACAATAGCTAGATGATTACCGTAATCCAGCGAGTTTTGATTAACCAAAGTTGGTGGACAAATGTCGATTACTTCCCATGGTTGGTTTGGAGCACCAATTTTCCAGGTTGGATCTGAACAAATCGCTACCTGATGGGATTGGCCCGTATTCAGTGAGATTATGCCCTGGCTACCATAGATCTCCATTCCTCCCCGTCCAAACCGATCCTTACGTGAATCATAGAAACCAGAAATTCCATTTTTGAAAGCAAAGTAGCTTTCAACGCAATCACCTGCTACAGGCCCAACAGGCTCCGTTGGTATCCGAACGTGTTCAACTCCAACTTCTTCCCCGGTTTGTGTGATATGAGCTGTCATCCAAACAACATCACCTACCAAAAATCTCATCATATTGAAAGTGTGTGTACCAAGAGTTATCATATCTTCACCACCACCACGCCCATCCTGTTTCCCATGTGCACGGATGGATTCAATCTGGCCAATTTTTCCACCTTGCAGAATTCGTTTCAAGACATGAGTAGACGGGAAATAGACTCCCTGATGAGCAACTGCAACCTTCAACCCTTTTTCTTTTGCTGTTTCAACAATCAGGTCTCCATCCGCTAAATTTGCCGTCATTGGTTTTTCGCAATAAACATGACAACCTGATTTCAGGCAGGCCAATACCATCTCCACATGATCTGTTACCCACCGAGGACAAACACTGACTATATCCAGATCTTCTTTCTCTAACATTTCCCTGTAGTTAGTATAATTACGGAGTGCATTGGTTTCCATTGATGCTTTTTCACGACCTACTGGATCAGGGTCTGAAATTGCTATAAATTCAACATTTTCCAATCGACGATAGGCAAGATGAAGCCCATGACCATAATTTCCAGCACCGGTGTGTCCAATCGCAGCCGCTCGGTAGCGTTTCTGGTTCATAACCAAACTCCTATTTCAATAATCGGAACCGGATAATTCCTCAGAGGAGGGATCATCCGGTTCCGATTATTGAAGAATGTGCGTCATAACTTTATGAGATTCAATGTTAATTGACGTATCTCCGCAACCAGACCCTATGTCAGACAAAATTGGAATCGGCAGCAACCCTTGATTCAGTGAGTTAATATGATGGTGGAACTGAAATCGATCTACATGCCAACCAATTTTCGGTTCTTTCCGATACTTTGGGTCGAATCCCACAAACATCATGGACTACTAACCCAAACCGTCGAGTGGATACCAACGTTCCTCGACCAATACATCATCAAAGGTATCACGTCAGCTTGGATCATAGTCGATCTTACGAAATGGTAGGTCGGTGCGACCATGTCGATGGTTTACTAGAATAAAACCCTACTCCAATCTTTGCTTCTTTCCATAATCTTTCGAATGCTGCTGATACCTACTCGCGCAAAAATTCCTGACAGACTAGACCATAGCCCTCTTCAATGAATTATTCTAGCTGATACTTCGACAATACCTTGATCGTATTTAACTGATCCGCAATTGTGGTCATTGGTTCTCGGTTTTCGCTAGGCTATTCGTTGGTTAGATTGATTTGATAAGACAATAAGTCGAACTCTAATGCTATAAATTTTTTAGTCTTAATAGCAGTCTAGTCATTAAAAATTGAAAGACAGCAGGCTATCTCATAAGACGAAACAAAGCCATACTATCAAACCCCCTCGACAAAGTCTACCCCAAACAGGAAACATTGGCTAAACTTGGGATGGATCAAGGGTAGAATGATTGTTTACCAACGTTTTAAATGGCATTGAAGGGCTATTTTTCTCGAATTTTGAATCAGAACATCAGAACTAACGCCGATTATGCATACCAATTAATAAACCATTATTGTATAAAAAAGAGCGTTGTATCGTAAAAAGTTTACACCTATAATGTAAGACCCAAATGAATTTAGTCGATGATTGGATCCAAAATAGTCTTTTAAATCGAACCAGCTTGGAATTGAAACAGAAGAGTCTAACGGACTGATTTCAGTCTAAATTTCATAGGCACTTATCCTTCTCCAAAAGGAGAGATTTGAAGAACCAATAACCCGAAGGAAAACTTGTACATGAATCAAGACGAACTTTATTTCTTTGATCTGAATGGCTACTTAGTTATCGAAGATGTTTTAACTCAAGAAGAAATTGCCACCGCTAATCAGGCTATTGATCAGAATCTGGATAAGATACACATTCGAAATCGGGATCAACGACTGGATGGTGATTCAGAATACCTTCGCGGGGAACATGGCCGAGGTGAGCGAGGTAGCTTACAGCATCTGGACCCGCCTTATCATTCGCGGCTAAATCGTCCCTTTCTGGACAAGTAATTTGATAAATCCTTGCCAAACAAAGTTGGATCCGCAGGTACTGACACCTTTTGGGTAAAAACTTGATAAAATCTCTATGGTTATCAAAACAGGACATCGGTGTTCTGCCTAGTTCATATCTTAGTACGTACAAAGACCGCGAAAATCTGATCCAGCAATGGATTCTCGTTACACAGAAGATAATCATATAACAGATAACCAAAGATGTAATGCTGGTTGAATTGAAGTCCAGTATCTATTAATCAGGACTGTTGAAATGCTAGGTCTGTGGAAATAACTTCCAAATGGACTTTGACAAACGCAATCCCAAGCAATCCTTCTATTGCTGTGGTGCCAGCCGAAGAAGGGCCAAACGATGTACTAATTCCCGTTACTTGAACCAGGAAAGGTTGGAGAATCTAGTGCTGGAAATGGTGTTAGAAGTAGTACTCGAAAAGGGATAATTTGAAGAGTATTATCAAAAATGTTTGGAAGAATATAGTCGTAATCAAGGGCAGAGAGAAGAAGAACTAAAACAATTACGGCAGCAACTTCAAGAGTTAGAACAGCGAATCGAAAACGTGACTGGAGTGTTGATGCAAAGTCCCAATTTAAAGGACCGATTCATTCCCAAAACTCAATCAGACAAGGACAAGATTAGAAAGGTCAAAACCGAGATTGAAACACGGAACTTAGCGTCGGCCCCGAGCGTATACTAAGATGCACCGGATTTTCCGAGAGTCCGCAGCGAGGAGAGGCAGCTAGTTTCCACGTTATTGAAGAAGGTTTGGATCTTCTCTCTGCCAAAGGACAAGTGGTGATTCCTAGGAAAAACGGATGATGTGCTCTATCGCAGGAGTTTGGGTTGAACTGAGCATGGAAAAATCCCAGAGGGGTAGTAACTCTAGGGTGCCCCGGAGACTACTGTTTCCCAATGTAGATAGCTAAAGCTGCCCAATTTTAATAATTGTCAAAACTAAAGGAGGATAAGCGAATGACTCAAACATATCGAGTCGGCATTATCGGATGTGGTAGTGGTATGGGAAGGAGCCACGCGAGTGCGTATACACAGAATTCAGCAACAACGCTGGTGGCAGCAGCGGATATCAGGCAGGAACCGGCGAAAAAACTGGCCGAAGAATTTTCCATCCCCGTCGTATATACAGACTACAACGAAATGCTGGAAAAAGAGGATTTGGACATCGTCAGTATTCCGACACCGCAAGGAGTACGCGCTGAGATAACCATGGCTGCGGCAAATGCGGGCGTCAAAGGGATTCTTGGCGAAAAACCGATGGCTGCATCCTTGGGCGAAGCAGACGACATGATTGAGGTGTGCGAAAAACACGGTGTCAAACTGGCCATCGGACATCAGGGACGCTTCTCGGCAGTAAATACCGAGATCCGAAGGCTGGTCCAAGACGGTGCGATCGGTGAACCAACATTGCTTCACCGACGTAGCAAACCCAATGCCGGGTTGCTTAATATCGGTACACACCTGATTGATGGTATGCGGTACCATTTATCAGACCCAGAAACGCTTTGGGTCATCGGGCAAGTTTCGCGCACGACCGACAGGTGGGAACGTCGTACCCGCTGTGAAGATTTGTGCATGGGCCTGATCTGCTTTGAAGGAGGAGCAAGAGGAATATATGAAAGTGATCTACCTCAGCCACTTCTGCCTGCGGCGACGATTTACGGCACAGCAGGGCAAATTAAGACCATGGAAGGTCGCGTTTTGCTTCAAAATGACAAAGCGAGCGGGTGGAAAGAAATACAGCCACATCCAGAGGAAAGCAATCAGTTGCAAGAATTAATCGATTGGATGGAGGAGAAGATTGTAGAGCACCGAAGTAGCGGACGACAGGCGCGATATACCATGGAAATCATGATGGCCATATACGAGTCATTGCGTGTCAAAAATTTGGTTGACATGCCGCTTAAAACTAGAGAATCGCCCCTCGAATTAATGGTGAAAGATGGAACGCTCCCAGTACTTAAACCGGGACGTTATGATCTTCGCAGACCATTTCCGGAGCAGCAGAAGTAATAATTTAAAGGCGATGAATTAAGTCCCATACGTAAATTTTTCGAAATTCCTGAGGCTAGAATCACTGTCAACACCTGAGCAGTGATTCTAACCAACGTTTGAACCTGTCTTCCAACAGCTATCAGAATTTCTAACCTAGCGCTGACGAATCGTGCAGGCACCTTCTAGATGACGGTTAGTAAATGGACAAGGACCTAAAGAAAGAGTTATCATTAAAATGCAACAAGATGAGCAGAGATTGAGAGATCTACAGGACAAGATCATCAAGGTGGACGAAATTAAAGCACCAACAGCAGAGAACCTAGAGGTATTCAGGAATCAGTTGAGAAAACAGGTAGAAGGGGAACTAGATATGGACACAAAAAAATCCGTCTTGAACTCCGTAGTCAAAAAGATGGGAGTGAACCAAGACGGATTAGTCGAGATTGATTTTTGTGTCGCTCTCGGTAATACCTCGTAGGGTCAATACTCCCCGTGCGGGTTGCTTTCAATTATATTCATACTTGGCAGTATATTCCGCTATCTACTAAAGGCTAATTCTTACTTGAGAATTATCATCTTCCTAGTTTCTGTATAATCTCCAGCCTCAATTTGGTAGAAATAAGTTCCTGAAGATACAAACTCTCCATCTTCAGTTCTACCATCCCAATAAATTGCTTTACTCGATTCTACATAATTCCCTGCTGCTATATGACCTAACTCAATGATTCTAATTTGCTTGCCTGTTACGTCATAGATTCTAGCAGTGACTGTTGAATCTTCTGCTAATTGGAAAGGAATCCAAGTTTCTGGATTAAATGGATTAGGATAATTAGCTAAGAGTTGAGTTCGTGTAGGTAATCTTTCTGGCAATATAGCTTTCAGAACATTCAAAGCTATTTCTTCAGCATTAGAACGATTACTATTGGATTCTAGTTGATCAATCGCTAAACCAATATGATGTTTCTGTTCTGTAGTCAATTCAATCTTAGCAACCATAGAAGGAGCAGCAGTTAATGATTTACCAAAGTTTCCTGCCACAATCACTAGATCAAAGATATTAACACCACCATCACCATTAACATCTCCCATAATTCCATCACCTGTCTTACCAAATGAACCGGCCGCTATCACTAAGTCAAAGATATTAACTGTTCCATCGCCATTCACATCTCCTGTTAATTTCTGTGGTTCAGGTTTGATAGCTTCACCAGAGAAGATAACCGCCACACTAGCATCAAGTTTGATCTCATCTACACTAGCCGTAATCACCCTAACTCCAGGTTGAGAAGAAGTAAATTGGAAACTGGATTTACCTTCTTGGTCAGTTACTACGGTTGAAATTAACTCTAGGTTATCTACAGGCTCTACATGTAGAGTGACTTGGCGACTAGCTAAGGGTAAGGCTTCTGATGTTTTGAGAGTCACTAGAATTGAAGCCGATTCACCTGTTTGGAATGCAGCTCCATCTACTAATTCAATCGATGACTTACTAGGAGACAAAACCAATTCCAAAAGCTCTATGGTAATGGTTGCTAACTTACCACTATTTGTGACTACTGTAACTGTGGCTTCTCCAGGCACGTCACTAGCTGTATATGTAGCCGTATAAGTTCCGTCTCCATTATCAGTAGCTGGTGTTTGGATCGTACCTTTATCTACAGTCAAGTTGACAACTTCACCCTTAACGAGATTATCTTCCGGATTATAAAGAGTTATTGTTACTTCTGATGTGGCCTTTAGGCTGGCCGGTAATTCGGTCAGTTTAGTTTCCAGCGTGACTTGAGATACTGAGGTATCTGCTAAATCTAATACTTCTTTAATTTCATTGATGGTAAAAGAATCGGAAGAAGCATCCACATCTGACACACATCGAAAGCCGATGAGGATGCGTCCATCAGACGGAATGCCGCCGTTGTCGCGTTGTGCCAACAGCAAGTAGTCGGCAGGAGTTGTCCAATCCCCGCCTCGCACCACTCGGTAAGTGCCTGTCTCTGGTCCCTGTGGGTTGTTAACCGGTGAACTGCTATAGTAGTTTTCATCCCACCAATCCTGACACCATTCCCGGGTATTACCCCCCATATCATACAGACCGTAACCGTTAGCTGGATATATCCCCACAACTTTCAGTTTTCCTACATTCCTACCATAATTAGTTCTTTGTCTCGATTTCGATGTTGACCTTTCTGATTTTCTCTTTGTCTAACTCAATCTTGGGTAGAAATTCGTCCATTAAACCCCGACTTGTCATTATTGCTTCGGTGGCAGTTTCGATTCGCCGATTTAGCTTCTGCAACTGATTTTGTAGCTTTTTCAACTCTTCTTCTCTTACCCCTTGATTACGGTTGTATCTTTCCAATCCATTACATTAGATCATAATTTTTAATTTGCCTTTTTCTTCGACGGATCATATGGTTCTGGTTATAATGTGCCTATCTGTCTCTCAACGGATCTGATTACA
>JACLAC010019832.1_pt1 | contig 11752 bp, 10 predicted proteins | sample 8027881 | NCBI WGS metagenome assembly JACLAC01 (sample SAMN15725517, study PRJNA655200) | protist metagenome | isolation source: fluorescence activated cell sorting (FACS) single amplified genomes of... | place: Spain: Blaines Bay Microbial Observatory, Mediterranean Sea | collected 2016-01-19 | reverse complement strand
CATCAACACCAATTATACCGGTACAGCTTCGAATCAGTTGGCATGGTCTACGATGATCCTGCCATATCTTGATCAGGGGCCTCTTTACAGGAGATTCATTACCACGCAACCGTTGAATGATGGTGGTAACAATATTGCGATAGCACAGGAAATCCTGAGTGCCTATCGCTGCCCATCCGACACTGGTCCGGAGCGGGCTGAGCAGATCACTGGCGTCCTGATGGCAACATCGAATTACCCGGGCAACTTTGGGAGTGGTGATCCGAATCAAGCAGTTAATGCGACAACTAATCAAACCTTGGTCTGCCAGGGAATCTTTGGGCAAAACACTAAGGTCCGATTTCGGGATATCAAAGACGGTTCATCCAACGTCATCTTCGTTGGGGAGCGTCGAATGGGCCGTACACCGAATGCCCTCGATGCGGGTGGACTGGCTGGCAAGCCCGCTGGGGCTGCGACTGGTGCCGCGTATCCGATTATCAGTGCCGCCACATTCTGGGCGGGAACTGCTGATGACACGGCGTTTGCCACGGTCGTTGGAACAACAACGTCAGAAGTTCCGAGTCGGGACGTGTCGCAGCCGAATCTCGTCGTCAAGATCAAACTGCGGATCTCTGGGGCACCGGCTCTGCATGCGGATGACACTTCAATCGGCTTTAACAGCTATCACACTGGTGGCGCCCACTTCCTGCTTGGCGACGGAACGGTTCGCTTCATCACAGAGAACGTGGATACGGTGACTTACATCAATCTGGCACGTCGGGCTGATGGTTCAGTACTTGGTGGATTTTGATCAATCCAGCTCGTGAATAAATCGGAACTCCCGTGGACGCTGTCCGCGGGAGTTTCTTTTTTTACCCGCCTTGTGCAAACGTTTGCCACTTTTCAAGGATCGCACACCCGTTGACCGACAGCAGACTCTATGGGCGAACATTTGCCTTTGCCTTTATGAGCCAGGTGGGATTTGTCCTGTCCAACACCATGCTGACTCACTACGCCAGATGGATCACCTTTCTTGGTGGCAATGATGTGGACGTGGGCTGGGTCATGGGTGCGGGAGCGGCCATTAGCCTGATTGCCCGGCCGTGGATTGGCCAGTGGATTGATCAATTCGGCGCCAGGCAGATGTGGCTGGTTGGGTATCTACTGTTTGGCGTGGGAACAATTTCCAATCTGCTGCTGGAAGAATTGCAAGCGCTGATCTACGTCTGTCGCTCGATCAACATGCTCGGTGCCGCTTTTGTTTTCTCGAGCAGTCTCGCTTACATCACTCACTTCGCACCCGCAGAGCGACGGACAGAGGCCATCGGCGTCTTGGGCTGCGGTGGCTTTCTGGGGATTATTCTGGGGCCTTCCCTTGGTGAACTGATTCTGACAACTGATCGAGACCGGACAGATTTCCTCATCCTGTTTCTGACGTCGTCTTCGTCTTTGATTGTTCCCACACTCCTTCTCCTGTCGGTGCCTGACAAGCGAGCCACCGAACGGAGCAGTCAGTTCAGCTTTCTCGACTTTGCTCGGACAGGACTGCAGCATTGGCCCGGATCAATCGGGCTCGTGCAGATGGCGTTCGGAGTCTGCATGGCGGTGCCCTTCTTTTTTATGGCCAGACTTGTAGATGAAGTCGGTAAAACTATGGGATCAGAGTTTCAGGAGTCCGCAGTTTCGTGGTTTTTTATTTGCTATGCCGGATGGGGACTGACAGTGCGTCTTGTCTCGCGACGCATGCCCGACCGAATTGGGCGCCGAAAAGTCCTGCTGGCAGGATGTGCCACAATGGGTTGCGGAATGGTGACGTTTTCGCGAATAGATTTGGGCAATCCGTGGCTCATCCTAATCGAATCGGCCCTGATCTGCGGGACTGGACACGCTCTTATGTTTCACACCGGCACCGCTTTGTTTCTGGAACATTTCCCGTCCGAAAAGCGAGGTGTCGGCGCAGCACTTGCGCTCATGGTGATGGACGCAGGCATGATCTGTGGTGCGCCGCTGCTCGGCGTCATTGCGGATCGCGCTGGCTATGATTCCGTATTCCTCACCGTCGCGTCCATCTGCTTTGGTGCGGGACTAGTGTACACGGTCGCCAGTATCCCAGTGTGGCGAGCGCGTCTGAAGACAAGCTGAGCTCGACTCAGTTCCGCTGAACCACAAATCCGAACGTGGCCATTCGGATGAAAGAAACTCCACCCCTCAATTGTGAAGTCTGAAATATCGATGAATGCTCTCTCTGCGTCATCGTTTTTATAAGCGGCCATCAGAACCGTCATGGTGTAAGAGCTTCTGACTGGGCATTGGGATGCCGCATTCGCTCTGTGTGATTGCGATGATCAAGCAGTGCCTGCAGATACGAGACAGCGGCCCTACTCGATTTGTACTGCTGGGTTGCGTGTGGAAATCAGAGTGGGATGTCAGAGTTCCACAGTGCCAGCCATGCAGAACTGCCTGTCGGTCGATTGGCGTTCCTGGCATGCAGTGCGCATCATGTACCGAGTGAAAGCCGTCCCTTCATTTTGAGGAGTGCCTGTGTCAGATTTCGCCCCCGCACCCGATGAGGATTCCCCCAACGAAGTTGAAGCTCCGAAGAGCAGGTCCCCAATCGAGCGAGCGATTGTCTGGACTCTGATTGCAGGATTGTGCGGTCTATTGGGATTCGAGTACTTCGCCCTCAATGGCTACAACTCGACCCTGAAGGCGCTGGCCAAAATCAGGGAAGATCCCGAGGTGCTGGTTCCACTGAGCGAGGTGCGCCAGTCGATGATCTCGGGGTCGCCTTCCGAGACAAAGATCAAGAAGTTCGGAACTGAGAAGCTCGAACTGAAATGGATTAGCTTCTTCAAGGATTATCAGATTCATCTGACACTGGCATCCGACGAGAAGGATCCCAATGTTCTCGGGTATGTAACCCCCAATGCTCCGGAAGAGACACCGCAGCTGTTGGATACGCCTGAGAACGGGGCGGACACCAGCGGGGGAATGGATATGAGTATGCCACCTGACATGGATGGAGGCGGTGGCGAAGATGGCGGGCCACCGGGCGGCGGCCCGGAGCGGAGCGACCCCATTGGTGGAGCGGGGGCACAGCGTGGTGGTCGACGCCGAGCGTCTGGGCTGCTTGCTGAGCTTCAGCAGGAATGGGTACAGGCCGAACTCGGAATGTCAGACGAGCAGACTGAGAAGCTTCCTGAGGTTACTCGATCTGCGATCTCCGGAATTGAGTTTTCATCATTCCAGAGTATGACCAATGAAGAGCGTCAGGCGGCTCGACAGGAGATTGGAGAGAAGCTGGAAGCCGGCGTCAAAGAACTGCTAAGCGAGCAGCAATTTAATCGGGCCCGACAATTGATGCTCCATCGGATGGGGCCAGCAGCTTTTGCGCGAGCTGATGTGGCTGCTGAACTTGAACTGGACGACTCCCAGAAGAAGCAGGTCGAGGAATTGGTACCGCAACTCCGGCCACAGCGCAGTCGACCGTCCGAAGACGGAGAGTTCACACGGAACCTGCTATTGGAAATGTTGACAGAAGAGCAGGTCGGTAAATGGGCAGCCATGAAAGGACCTCCGCCTGAGAATCGCCCGGAAGAGGGTTCACAGGCTCGCCCTCAACGTCCGACATCTGACTAGAAGCCGGTCATGCCCCACTGTCACTGGTAAGTGCCGGTCAACGGGCTATCGGCCCGCCAGCAAACGCCGCACGGCTTCGGCTTTCTCGTCATCGCGCAGCGGCAGCCGCATGATGGCCTGAACGGCTTCGGCGAACCCACGATGGCAGCCTGATCGTTCAACCGTGAGACGAGAAGCTCTCACCGCTGCGGCCGAAGATTCTGCACCCCTATTGCACCCTGACTCTGCATGCCAGGTGTTGCCATACAACGACGACAGGATGCCGTTTGAGTCTGCTATTTGTGCATGGAATGCTTTTCTGGTGCCTGGCGTTGACTGTCGTTGAAGGCTCGGAAACTCCAGACCGAAGTCATGCGCATGCAAGAGGATTCAGCAGGAACGGTCATTGAAGTTGCTCACGACCGTGCAAACATCTCGCGCTGAGCGGGACTCAGGGAACTCGGCGTTTTCATTAGCGCAACATAAAAGCGAATCGACTCAGTCGCCGAAGCGGCGTCCTGGCTCATGACTCGAATGATGTTTGCCACGCCGCCGGCGCGAGCCCGGCTATGCCTCATAGAGCTTCACCAGATAACCGGTCGCCTGGCCATCGTCGATCTGTCTGATCCACGCCAATTCGGACTCCTATGCCTCTACCTTGATGCTGACACGCTCGATGGCCGCGTGGCCGGATTTCCGAAATGGCCTAGGCATCGGCTGGGCATGGCCTTTCTCATCGATCGTTCGAGATCGCAGCGTATATTCACCGACAGGAAGTCCAGGAAAGAGGATTGCCCAGTGTGCACGGGACAGGCGGATCGGCCAGTTCTTCGGCCGACCTGACTTCGGGTCGAAATTCATCGTGGGTTTGGGGATGGCGCCGCCCGGGAGTCCTCCCCCGAATGTCTCGGGCGGCGGAAGAATTGTTGCGCTCTGCCACGGAGCCATCGTGTAGTACTTATCGCCAGCAGGAAGAGCTTTGGATTCATCGTGGATCCATGCCTGTACTTTCGCAAGCCCCGAAATTCCGGCCTGCGCCCAACCGGTGACCGCAAACGGCTCACCTGCTTTGACTTTGCCGGGGACAGAAATTGTCGCGGCAAAGGTCTTGAGTGGGCTGTCAAGGTCGTTGTTGCCCTTGGCGTACGTGTCGTTGGCGTGAGAGATGTTTGACAGCAGGACATGGCTCAGCCATTTGATCGACTTAAACCCATATCCTTCGGGCACGACGATGCGGACCGGGCCGCCTCGCTCCTGTGTTAGCCACTGTCCGTTCAGCTTGTAGCAGAGGATGACCGGTGGCAGATCAAACGGATCCTCGAGAACACGCCCAACCGGCAGAGAACTCCGAAACATCTGGTCAGGTTTGTCATTGTGGTAACCGTAGAAGAAAACGCGACGAAGATTTTCGCGCGGCTCGGTCAGCCACAGGACTTCACGGAGCGGCACTCCTTCCCAGATGCCGTTTCCAAGCGGGCAGCCGATATTGAGACATGTCATCACCTTGGGAAAGCGAACTACATGCTTCTCGGCAAGTTTCATCAGATCGGCAAATTGAAACGCGTTGCCCGTCTCCTTCGACATCGGGTTTCGCAGACGGGCTTTGTTTTCGGGGTCGGCGACGACTTCGAGACTCCAGGTGTCACGAGTGAGGCCGACTGCCTTTCGAGTTTCCTTATCAAGCGAGTGAGGAACGGGCTTGCCTCGCGACACATCACGAAAGTCATCCGGTTTCGTCAGCCACGTCTCGATGCGGTCAATGGCGTTCTGAAGAATCGCCTCTCCATCAGAGTCGGCAGCATGGAGTGGAGAGCCGGCAAAAGCCGCTGCTCCGGCAGCGCCCAGACCCAGAAAGTAACGCCGGCTGAGTGCTGTGTGCTCGGCGAGAAACTGCTCGGTCGCTATGCGGCGTTGTACCTGATCCATGATCGACTCCCAAGGGCCTCGGGCAAAGAACACCGCCGAAACTCTCCTGGCGGCCAGCAGAATTGTACCCAGGAACAACGGGCAGAATCAGTTCCCGAGCCGATTTCCAGTCAACGGGATGCTCGCGACAGCATGTTTGCGGCGTCCTGCAATGCGTGCAGATGGCAACGTTCTGGCGGTTTGCGCTGAAACGGCCAGCCGTTTTCGAGCTCAACTTCGATGCGAAGCAGACGCGATTCGAGCCAGTCACGTTCGGCGCAGCGTCGGACCGCTCATATTCCGGACGATGAACCTCGTCCGGTGAGCCGCACGGTCGAGCTGGCCACGGAATCGCTTGCGTGGCATTTCATGCATCCGCGGCTGAGACCAACTTTCTGAGTTTACCACTTTGAGAACAGTCGCTGCTAAGGAGCAATGTCAGGGGCATTGTGTTCTTGATACTCATGGTTGTGTGAGAAATGCGGTCAGCTTCGGCGTATCCAGCGTGCGGGTGATGCGGAAGACGCCCGACGGCCCGTCAACGTGGCCGCTGTAGATGAAAATGTGCTGCACGCCCCTTTTGTCATCAATCACAGCAGCAGCCGGATGGAAACCATCGGCGGGCCACCCGTTTCCGCTGCAGTTCAGCAGCCGGCACTCCTGTTTCCACTGGCCCGTCTGCCAGTCGGCCGGGTCCATGCTCCACAGGAAAATGTCCATGGCGATCCGGTCCGAGCGACAGACTTCCAGCCGCCGAGTAACCGGGTTGAAGAAGAGGTCTACGGTCCCGAGTCCTGGTTTAAGGTTTGACAGGATGACCTCAGGATTCTGACCGGGTGTCCAGGTCATCTGCGCGTGGCATTTTGGGCCTTCCGAACGCTCGTGCCGGGTGATGAACAGGAACCTGTCTTCGTGCAGAAGCCCTGCCGGCGCGAACTGCGAGATTCCGACGTCATACTCCTCGTCCGTCCACGTAGCGCCACCGTCAGCGGATTTGAGTACCACCAGTTTCTTACGGTTGGTAGTCGGCTTCCCTGCTGGCCCGAACCAATTGCCGAACGCCAGCAGCCCCTGCTGGGGGTGATCGATCATCCGCGGTCCCACGCTGAATATCTCCCGTGGGAACGTGTCCTCCCGCAGGGCCCGGGAGAAATGTTGCCAGGTCCTCCCCTCATCCTCAGAGCGGAACACGCCGTGGTTGTTGATCGCCACAACGGCACCGTCACGGGTGGTAGCGAGGGCGTAGAGGTGGATCGGATAACCTTGCTTACTCTTGTTTTCCGGGTCGAACTTGTAGCGGTGCGAGAGCGGCACAAGGCCGCCCCGATAGCGGTCCAGCGGTTTCATACACATCCGCAGGTCGTACGGCTCCGACCACGTCCTGCCTCCGTCCTCCGACCGCAGCACGATTCCGTATGAATGCTTCTCGTTCGGCCAGCCGGCTCTCCTTGGCCCCGAGTGTCCCGGGATGCGGCGGTGCATGACGATGATCGTCCCGTCGACCATGGTAGCGACGGGCCATCCATAGTGGTTGCAGTCGCCGGGCGGATCTACAGGAAGATGGACGGGGACGATCTCAATCAACCCCTTTTTCTGTCCTTGCTCGAGCGTTGCCAGCTGTTTCCGGGACGCCCTCAGCATTTCCTTTGCCAGAGGGCTCAACGGCTCCCCGCCGGGCAACTGGGCGGCTCGGGCTGGTCTCCCACCGACAGCAAACATGCCACAGAGCGCCACAATGGCTCCTGCCATCCCTAGAACAAAAGACGCTCGCATCATTTTGCACGTACCGCGTTCGAACAAACTGGCGCAGATTTCCTGCCTAGCATCAGCCCGGAGCCGATCCAAGCTCCGGATGCTACCGACCCTGTACGACGCTCCTACCATTTTTCCCGCGTCTGGCGCGGGAAACAATGTCGAGACCTGTTCCTCGGCTCGGATAGAATGATGAACGTTCGGCCTTACTCATGCTATCTCCTTGCGAAATTGGTAACCGTTCAAGGGTTTCAGGAAGTGTTTGAAGGTGGGGCAGGTCCGTTGTACATCAGCCGGGACGAGTTCGCAGCGATGTACGAAGCTGCTGCCGAGATGCAAGGCACTCACGACTGAACACGTCGATCAGCGTCAGCATTCGCAGCCGTCTTCCATCGTGAGCCCGGCGGAACACGAAGTCGTAGCTCCAGACGTAGCTACGATACTTCGGACGATTCCAAATGCACGAGGCATCATTGATGCCGCCGCCGTCGTCGATGTGTCGGTTGCCGTTGAGGCGCTTTCAGCCGTTCACGACGCCATTTATTGGTAAATGCGATTTGGATAGACCTCCTCGCGAAGCATCATCGTGATTCGGTAGCATCGATGGCCTGCTGACTAACTATCCTCTGGATTGTCGAATCTCCTGGAGAGAATCGCGTAGCACAAATAGGGCGGAGAAATAATTCGTTGGCGATCTGTTCTGTGGTGTCCTTACTGGAACCTGAATGAAAACAGGTCGGCGTCCTTCAGCACGAAATGCAGACGCATAGGCTTCTCTGCGAACTGACTGACTTCCGCGTCCTCTTTCCAGATAACGGTTCTTTCAATTTCGTCGCCGAAGATTTCGTGGCAGTCAGTGAGAGTATAACCTGATACCGGATTCCTATCGGCATCCTGCATCTCGACGCGAACACTGCCTGCTGCGGAAGTGGAGTAGTTAAGTTGCAGTGTGCTGCCTTTGAACACCAAGGGCTTTGTGGTGAACTCCCCGCCGCCAAGTGGAGCCTGGGCCGAAACGAATCCGTCGACGCGAAACGAGTAACGGCGGAAGTTCTGGCTCTTGCCGGTCCAGTAACCTTCGATGGCGTAGATGGCCAGTTCGTCAGGAGTCCGCGGCAGATCGGACTTGGTTGGCACCATCCCCCAGGAAATCAAGTTGTCTCCATAGACCCATGTGTTTTTGCGTGACGGTCCCGGGCGAATGATCGCTTCGCCCCAGCGTTTGAACGTCAGGCCATCACGGCTGGTCATCATCAGGGCGTCTGTGACCACGCTACCGAACCGAGGTGACGCATTGGCTCGGGCCTTGCGTTCCTCGAGTCCCGGCAGTTTGCCCGTCGAATCGACCCAGCCGCGATCGATGTATCGTTTCGGGAAACCCATGAAGATGTGCGGAGCCCGGGCGTACGGTGCGATTTGATTTGTATAGAGTTGCTCGTGCGGTGCGCCGGGATACTCGAGCCATTCCGCTTTGCTCCAGGTCCGGAAGTCGGGAGAGGTGGCTGTCTTGATCCCACGAATGCCGCCTCCGCCAGGTGGGCCATCGTAAAAGTCGCGGAAGTAGGCTCGGTACTCACCGCGAACTGAATCCCAGAAGGCAAGGTTCTCGGAATCGAAGTATCCATCAGTGATAATCATGCCGTCGCTGAGACGCGTGAAATGAAAACCGTCGGCCGATTTCAGTGCAAACAGTCCGAACTCTCCTTTCACGGGAGATCGGCAGATGGCTTTATACTGTTCATCCAGCGGACAGTCCGGGTTGGTGTCTCTGAGAATCGTCGTGTGTCCGGGATCGAGCCGAATGCCGGGAACGGTCGTTGGCCCCAGGACGATGTTGTTCCGCGACGAGCCCTCAAACTCGACAAGCCCCAGATTCGGCTTGGTAAATCGAATGCCATCGGTACTTTCGGCGTAGCACAAGTGTCTCCCGTGTGGTTCTTCAATCCGCCCCTCACGATTCACATAGTGATTGGTGGTGTAGTACATGCGAAATTTGTCGCCATCGTGGAACACGGAGCTGTAGGCGCATGCGTTGCCTTCCCACGGAGCGTCGGTAACAAGAGCCACATTCCGACGCACGGGCTTGTGTAACTGAAGCCGCAGTGAGTCGCTCATCGAGTCGATGAGGTGATCGTCGATCATCAATTCCCGTCGCGAGCCGATATTGATTGGCTCATCAGCCGCGACCAGAGACGTCATGCAGATAAATGCTGGAATCAAAAGCAGGATTTTCATGGACTGATTCGCACATCGTGATAAAGGATAAATCAAACAGGACACACCAGACCTCTGATTTCGGCCATCTGAACTGTATAGAGGTTACGGCCAAAACAGCTGACGCACGTTTGCGAGCGGTTCGTATCACTACTCAAGCAGGCAAATCGAGACGACACAACACGCTGCGGCGATAATCCGGGCTCCCTATAAAGTCGGCCAGGAAAGCTCGTAAGAACGTTGCCCGCCAAATCCCTGAATGGTCAGGCGATCGCCGATCGTCACCGCAGCAAAGCTGGCCTTCCAGTGAGTGGCTGCCAGCGTGATGTAGCTCGTCTTGTCGTAGATCGTCCAGCGGTTGCGGTGCTTGTGCCCGAAGAAGCAGGCAACGACTCCACCGTCTTCCGCAAGCAGGCGACGAATCTGCCAGCCGTTGTCGACATACGACCCCTCCTTGCCGACGGGCGGAAACGGAACGTCGCCCCCTGCCCCTGAACCCGTGGCCGGTGTGTGATGAAGCTCTTCGTGGCAGAACACGATTTTTGGTCGGCTCCGGTGGCGAGCCAGGTCCTCGGCCAGCCATTCCTGCTGTGCTGCATCAATCCAGTAGCCACCAGCCACACCGTCTTTACCTCGCGGCGCAGACCCGTCCGGCGGGTTGTTCCCATCGAGCACAATGAAGTGCACGCCTCGCACGTCGAATGAATAGAACCGATGTGGCATCCCTGTGACGTCAAGGAACTCCTGCTTGGTGATGTCCTCGCCAGCATGCCCACGGCCGATCAAGTCGCCCGGTGTAACCTTCTCATCGCCACCTTTCAGCCAGCCGACATCGTGGTTGCCGATGACGTGGTACCGCGGGCATTTCAGCTCTGCAAACACGCCAACGTGATGCTTGAGAGCACTGAGTTGTCCGTCGTGCATGTCACGCGTCGTCTGCCCTTCGGCCACCTGACAGCCGAAGTCGCCGAGGTCGATCGCAAAATCGGGTTGAAACTCCTGCATTTGATCGACGAACACTTTGAAGTTCGCTTCATTACCTGGCGAAAGCCGGCCCAGCAGGTGCGGGTCCGCGTTAAGCCCGAACCGCAATGGGCTTTCTTTGCTGACCGGCTTCTGATCGTCTGCCGCCAAAGCCCCAGGCGTCATTGCACCAGCAGCCAGAGAAAGGCCGGAAACACCGTACCTCAGAAACTCACGTCGGTTCAGTGCCGTTGCTTGTGACCGATTCGAAGTCATTTTGCGGCTTCCCGAATTTTGTTCCGATGATTGGCAGAGCACAGTGTCGCACAGCACACACAAATCGACCAGGGCACAGGACAGTAGGGCGGCTGCATCAATTCGAATTGGCAGCCAACCAACTCGAATCAGGAAGAGCAGGCACGATGATCCTCGACGCACTGAAAATCGCTCTCAGCCGGGATCGCTCGGGTCGAAAACATTGCGTAGGTCGGAATCGAACGGTGTGTCGCGGATCGTGCTTTCGGTGTTGACCGGTTCCGGGTTCAGCCGCCAACTCACCAGGCCGACGTCTCGAGGAGCCTGCGGGCTGTCCTCGCCGGCCCGAATGCGGTAGCCCGTCCCGAAGGCCGTCAGGATGGTGCCGTCTGGCAGCAGTGTTGAGGACGTTGACTGGCTGCTGGGCCACCAGTAGGTGTCACCGGTTCTTTTGCCCGACCAGACATGCAGGAGATAGCGGTGATCGAGGTCCCAGGTGACACCGTGATCGTGACTGACGATTGCCTCGATGCCGAACTGCGGGAAGCCGTTTCGATCGTCGACATACCCCAACCGCACCACGTACGTCATGACGATGTCCTGGTTGGGCATCAGCACCAGTGACGGATGATGGCGACCATAGTCGTAGAGTTTTTTCACGGCGGACCACGTTCGGCCGTCGTCCTTCGAAATCGAGACTCCAAGTCCTTCGTAGTGGGCCAGCGTTGTTCCCATGAGCCGACGCGGAACGTCGGTCCGACAGGCTGCAAGCAGATGCCCGTTCGCAGCGCGGAACAGGCTTACCTCGTTCGTGCCCTTCCATTGGGGCACTTTCACGGAGTCGCTCCAGGTCCTTCCTGCATCGATGCTGAAACGCAGGTAAGCCTGTGAACTCGTTCCGGATTGGTTGTATCCCGTCTCTGAGAGTCGTGTGATGTGGCCGGTTTTCGGATGCCGAATGAGCAACGGCGGATCCCAGATGTGCCACGCCTTGTCATCGGACGAGGGCGCGAGCGGAACCGAGTCTCCCCAGGTCTGGCCATAGTCCACGCTGAACTATGAC
>JACLAC010021076.1_pt1 | contig 11753 bp, 2 predicted proteins | sample 8027881 | NCBI WGS metagenome assembly JACLAC01 (sample SAMN15725517, study PRJNA655200) | protist metagenome | isolation source: fluorescence activated cell sorting (FACS) single amplified genomes of... | place: Spain: Blaines Bay Microbial Observatory, Mediterranean Sea | collected 2016-01-19 | reverse complement strand
GTTATAGTCCTGGTGTCTCTGATTGAAGCTGTACCCATTATTGCTCTGCAAATTTCCTCCTGTATGGTGGCGTGACAATATGTCAACAACTGCGTTGACAGCGGAAACAGTTACTTGCTCTTCCGTTTCTGCTTGGTTTTGTCGGAATATGTCGCCAGTTATCGTCGCTTCAACTGCTCCGTGAACAGAAATTGTTCGAAGGAATTCGATGCTTTGTCGAAGATCTATGGGAACCTTGAATTGAATGCTGTCATCGATCGATATAGTTGCAGAATCTGGAGTTTCCTGGTCAGCAGCGTTGTCCTCGCCGTCTTCGTCAGAGTCCTGGAAACTTCCATCCGCATCAATGTTCGAGCAAGCACTGCCTGTACAAAACAGGATTGAATACGGAGAAAGCACTGTGGCGTCCCTAACGAGTTCAGAGCGGTCGCCCTTAAGCATTTCCCCAAACGTGATCCACACAAAGGTCCCCGTGGGCGTCTTCGAGACCGTGAGGGCCCCACCTGGCAAATTGGCCACTGCATTCTTTTGTACTCGACACTTTCGATTGCCTCGTCCCTGAAAGTTCTTCTCCCCCGCCCCTCTCCGAAGAATGTTTGGATACAAGCCCGCGGCCACAACCGACTTGATGACGTCCGGGCGTAGGGCATAACGGTTCGAGAATTTCCAGGCGTAGCCCACACTGGGACCAGGCAATAGCCTTAGAGTGTACAGATTGTCCAACACCTGCTTCTTCATACCGTAGATCATTCGCATAGTGCTACTGGACAGATGGTGTTTTCTGCAGAACGAAAAAACCCCACCATCGCGACGGCTCTTGACAACGTTTTCGTATTCTTTTAGTGCAAAAATGTTACACAAATGATCACTATTGGTGTTGCCACTGAACTTCAGCTTTGCTGCGTTGCATTCGTTTCTACTTTTATTGTCCAAAGGTATCAAAAAGGGGTCACGGTAACCAAGGGACACGACTATGTTTAAGATAGGGTCCAAGCACCCGAATGAAATCGCCAATATCACCATTCGCCCCAGTCGTGGCTCCAGCGGAAGTTTACCCAGCACAAATCCCAACTTGGTCAGCTGCTCGGATGCATCTAGCGCCCCTATTCGCTGCAAACCTAAGATCGCATCTCGAACAGCAACTTTCTCAGGGGGACTGGGGGCCTTGCTCAAGAACTCACCAATTGGTATGTTTGAGAGCAATTTAATTTGCAAGCAGAGTTCTTCCAAAGGCGTTCGAAGTAATTCAGGGTCTTGGAAGTCCTTCAGGGCATCGAAGCGGGCGCTGCTCACCAACGAGTAGCAAATGCCTTGTTGGCACCGCCCCCCTCGCCCTTTCCTTTGCCTCGAGCTTGCCTTTGACACGAACGAGCACGTCAGTGATGCCATTTGGGTGTACGGGTCGTAAAGCTTTTCCTTGACTTTGCAGCCATCAATGACAACAACAATATCATCTATCGTTATACTCGTTTCGGCGATATTGGTCGCAAGGACTATCTTCCTTTTGTTCTGGTACCTCTTGAACACCTGCCGCTGCTGTTGTGGGGCAATGCTTCCGTGTAATGGCAGAACAATGTAAGAAGATGCGTCTCCGAACTCTGGGTGGACTGCCAGCAATTCAAGAAGCTGCGCAATGTCACCCCAACCCGACAGGAACACCAAAACCCCACCTTGTTGCATGCGACCTTTCATAGCGTCGGCTTCTAAATCTTTGCTACCAAGACAAACGTATTCAAGCAAATGGAAAATTAGTGTAATGTCTACTGAATTCTCTTCGGTACTTGTCACATATTCATTCAATACATCAGCCATGGGACGGGCATTTATTTTCGTGTCCGCAGCATTAAAATGTGTTGTAGAAATTGCCAATTTGGCAGCCGCAATTTCCAACTCTGCGGCTGAAATTTCCGATTCCACTTGGATCTCCTTTTCCGCTGCGCTAACTACGTCTTCTTCTCCATCGTCTTCCCACGCGTCAAGAAAGGCGAGCACATCTTCATCAACGCAATCATCTTTTTTAACCTGGATACTTTCTTCTGCAACAGTGAACGCCAATCCATCGGCTTCCAGATCATTGTGGTAGTCCTCTTCTGTAACCCCAGGCATGCCACCTTCCACACTCGATTTTTTCCCCGACAGGTTAATACACGAAACGTCGTCTGCCACTCCGGGCAAGCCATCAATGAATTTCCGGGGCACGACCGGCTTCTTCGGAATTACTTGGGTTGACGGGGCAACTGGTGCTTCCTTTGGAAGCGCAACTCGTACATCACTGCTGTCACGCACAGGTCCCATGAATTCAGTCAGTTTTAAAATGTCTTCCAAAAAGTACTGGTCAACCGGAAAAGTCCGGCCTGGAATTTCTATAGAGGGGCAGTCATCAAAGTACTTCTGGAACAGGCCTCGCTCCAACGTTGCACTCATCAAGATGACCCTCAGATCGTCTTTCGTTTTCAAAAGTTCTCGAAGAATAATTAACAAGAAATCACTGAAATGATCCCTTTCATGCACTTCATCAACAATTACATGGGTAACGCCATCAAGGGTGGGGTTGCCAGCCAATTTTCGAAGCAGGACACCCGTGGTACAATACAGGAGTTCTGTTTGCGTTGAAGCTTTCGTCTCCAATCGCACCGAGTAGCCCACCGACTTCCCGACAGCTTGTCCTCTTTCGTTGGACACCCGTTCTGCCAGGCCCATTGCAGCAATTCGCCGAGGCTGCGAGACTAGTATATTGCAGGTTTCCCCCTCTGCTATACTATCCATGATGTACTGCGGCACTTGAGTAGACTTCCCACAGCCCGTTTCACCGCTCAACACTACTACAGGGTTCCGCTTGATCATCGCAGAAATTTGCTCGCGGAAGTTCCATGCCGGCAATGATTTGCGAAATTCGATCAGGGGGGTGTTGCTTGGGTTCATGGGTTTGTGCACAATTTTGGCGGCATTCTTTTTCTGATTGTTTTGACCAGATTTCCCTTGTTTCGAGGTATGTCGCCCCCCCCCAGGTCGGCGCCGAATGCTTGAATCTATTTTTTTCAAAAACCCCTTTGACTGTTCTTTTTCCCCTTTGAATTTGTTCAAAAAACCTTGGACCGCTTTGCAGTCGTCCTTGTCGAAAGGAAGTCTTTCAATTTTGTTTTCATAAGCATTTTTTTTAGCTTTTGTACGCCGAATGGTCAGGTATCGATTTGGCTTTTTCCCATAACTCTTGCTAACCAGCCCAAGTTGACCGGCCAAAGCGTGAATGTAGCGTCGCTCGTGGTTAGTCAGAGATTTTCCAAAAACGATCTCGTCGCACTTCCCTCGCGCGTCACCATTGTCTGTGAAACCAGCCTGACGAAAGGCTTCCAACTGTTCTTTTCGAGCAATACGAAATTCTTCCGAAACGCCTTCAAAAACCGCCAAGTTTCTAGCACCATTGGAATTGCTCTTCGAGTCCGACCTTGCCCCGCCACCACGCCCGCCACGGCGCGTCCCGCCTCCGCGGCCACGACCCCCACGGCCTCCGCCACGGCCACGACCCCCACGCCCGCCTCCATTACGGCCTTTCTGCCCACGTTTTGGGGGCATGCGAAGTGTTCTTAAGAAAAAAAGTTAAACAGAATAGTACTGAACTACTAGCAAAATCGTAAAATAATATAAGGATCCCTAATGCTCTAGTCCAATGTTTTCAATGCGTTTGAAACAATAATGGTTTTCTTTTTCCAGAAGTTTTCGCAAATGCCATTCATTAAGAGCAGAGCGGACGAACGAGCGGACGGCGGAGAGGACAGTGGAGTCTCACTTTATTATTTCCATGCTAATTGAGTTATGCTAGCTGTTATTTACATACTATTAGTTAGTATAGTTAATTATGTTTTTAGAATAGTTGATTCTTCCTATGAATTTTAAATTAATAAACTTTAATTTCTGCCCTTTTTATTATCGCAGGACTCTCGTCTTTTGTTTGAATTCTTTTGAATATAATATTAAATTATTCTTTTTGAAGGTTACCCGTTTAATTGAGTACATACAAACACAGTTGTTTAATATGAGGAGCTCTGATGACGACTATATATATATTATCATATCCATATATTTTTATGTACACAACCAAATATAAAAAACAAATTTATATATAGTGTATTACGCTTTAAGACTCTTGGAACAAGGAGGAGTTTGGGTTCTTGAACGGTTTTACCTTCTTTTTTCTTTTCTTTTTTGACTTATTAAAACATACTATTATACTTAAATAACAGCCAATTTTCTTGTTTTAATTTGTTTATAACAGCCATTTTTCTTGCTTTTTACGCTTTAAGACTCTCATCAACCAAATATAATAAATGCAATCCCCTTCACACACTTTCACACAGGCGACACACACTCCATTTTTTATTGCCCTTCTCCTGGTTCTGGATAGACAGCGTCGTACGTAAACTGATCAGAACCCTGTCGCGGCACCCTCTCTGTCGAGTATGAATTCTGATCCTGGCTCGACACATCTGTTGCTGTCGCAGCAGGGATATCCTCTGGGCGAATTGTACTTGAGGCAGGACGAAAGCGCAGGCAAACGCATTTTTTCACAGGGCCAATTATTGCTAGGCATGCCGAAAGGCAGGCGAGCGTGTAGACAAAAGCGGTGACGGTATTTGATAGCATCATTACTCCCAGCTGAACAAACAGAAATATTCTGCACCACAGCAGAAAAAACGACGCCCCAGCCGTTGTAACAGCCCCGCCAAATATGCTCACACCAATAGTACTCAGGGCATCCCGTACTCTGGATTTCGTGGTTCGTCCCGGGGAATGGTTGTACGCATGACCAAGATGTAAGCTGTAGTCCACAGACATCCCTACAAAAATAGTAACCCCTACGGCCTCAATCGCACCAAAGGGATAATTGGCAACGCTGAACAGAAGGCCCATTAACGTAACTACAATCATATTAATTGTCAACACAGTGAACCCACTGATTCTCCAGTCGACTGTGAAAAATAAAATACACAAAAGGCAAATTCCATTCGAAACCAAAAATGAAACGACGGTGGAACTTACTATGCCCATTTCTGTGTCGGATTCGGTAAATGTCTTGCTCACTAGCAGAGCTGGTCCGAGCGTTACCGGGGCCGCTTTTGATATTTCATCTACGTACTCTTTCCAATACCCCCGGATCGGCAGCAAAGCCTGGAAGTTCAGGGTTTTGTCCACATTTATTTTCATACGTAAGGACGTCCACTCTATGACGTCACTGCCGCCGACTGTTCCAAGATCCTTCTTATAGGCGCCAAGTGCAACACCGTTTTCGGCACTGAGAAACAGATCCAACGCTGAAGAAAACATCCCAGGAGACAGCGGGAACGTGTACCCAGCGGTGGTAACAGCGCTTCCAAACTGTTCTATCCAGCATTTAATTTCTGGTCGAACACTTAACCTGGATATGTTCTTACTGTTCATGCACACCTCGCGCAAAAACGCCTGTGATTCGGAGGCGGCTAAGTCAAAATTTGGATACATAATAGGCCTGGAATGGTTCTTCGCATTGTAACCAACAATACCAAACACAAGTTGAACTTCAATAGCATATTTGAGAGGGATTTTAGTGGTTTCCTGAACGCTGCAATCCTCGCCTTTATGCCCGGGAAAACATGCACATACACCATCATTGCACTCACCGACATCGTTGCATCCATTTACGCACGCTTTTTCTGCACAGCGGTTACCTTGCCATAACGGTGTACACTTGCATGACCAGTCCGCCTTTACGCAAACGCCATTGTTTAAGCACGATGGGCACACCCGCGACGCGCACGCAGGGCCAGCGTAAGAGCTGGCACATTCGCACTGCTGCATGGTGGCGTTGCAGCTGCCATGCCCACTGCATGAACTGGGGCAATATATGTTGCAATGGGAACCGCTGAATCCTTCCGATGTTTTGCATTTACAATTACCCTCAAACCCATTACATACCCCACCCGCGCTGCTGCATAGAGGATTGCACGTCAACGGAATGCGGTAAATGTGCACTGTGTACTGCTGCGAGTTTCCGCTCGCCGCAGTAACGTCTATCAGGACTGTGGTATAGCCCTGTGGGTGCAAGACGTAGTCCAATCGTATTACATTGTTTGAACCGCCATTGATCAGCTTAAACGATAAGCTAGAGTTTGTTGTGGCTTGCAAGTTCAATAACTCTTTCGACGCACTCACAGTTAGGTTGTACTCCATTAGCAACGAATCAAAAGGATTCGACAAGGGTACATTTTCATTATTCGTCGGATTTGTAAATGACAACGAGCTTAATGTTGTGTCCGTTTGCTCCGGCGTAAAAACAGGAGAGGTCGTAGATGGCGTCGTCGTTACCACAGTTGTTGTACTTACATTGGTAGCCTTTGGAAGCCCCGTAGTGGTTGTCGCAACAGTTGCAGTCGTGGCAGCGACGGTAGTAGTTTCTGCCGTGGCGGTCGTAGTTGTTTGTGCGGCGGTAGTGCTCTCTGCAGTGGTGGTAGTGCTCTCTGCAGTGGTGGTAGAGCTCTTGGCAGTGGTGGTAGAGCTCTTGGCAGTGGTGGTAGCGCTATCTGCAGTGGTGGTAGCGCTATCTACAGTGGTGGTAGTGACGTCTGTCACTGTGGCAGTCGTCGTGTCCTGAGACGGCGTTGTTGTGGGCACTAACGTCGTCGTAGTCACACTTGTCAGGCTTTCCGTTGAGGTGGTTATCGGGTCCAATTTTGTCGTAGATGTTGCGGTAGTTGTCGATGGTGCCTGGGTTGTTGTGCCCACAGTCGGCGTGGTGGTTACTTTGAAGTTTGGCACCCTCACATTGAAATAGTCTGCGGTCGCAGACCGATCATTGACCAAACGGCATTGGAGGGACAGATTTCCTTCAAACTGAGACATTGCGTTTTCAAAAACTATGTATGGCGCATCGTTTTGTTGGGTCAACGTTTCCAGTTGACACTGAAAGTAGTTAACGGTGGCACCCCCATTCTGAAACTTGGATATGGTAACTTCAAGATCGTCGGCATTTCTTCTCCACGTAATGTTACTTACGAATGGTGGAGACGCAGCAGGTTTGATTCCCTCTGTTGGTGAAGGCGGTGACATTGGCCCACTACCAAGCAAAGTTGTGGCTTTGCAAGCGAATTGATACTCAATTGCACCGTTCAAAGAGTTGAACTCAACAATGTTCGTACTGTTGCTGCTATTTCTTTCGACGCTATTTCCTTGCAGAGCAAAACAAAGGAAGCCGGAAACTGGCATGTCCCCGGTCGTTTGCGGCATTTGATTGTATATTTTGCACGATGTTCCGCTACAAACAATCGAACTTATTACCGTTTTCCCGGGCAGAACCAATTGGCGCCTGGTTAATTGAAACGAATATAAACTTTCCCCCTTTTCTGTTTGTGAAAGATCCGATTCTGTTAAAGTTCTAGACAATTTGTTCGTAAACGAAACTGGCGCAATCGTTGAGTCCACAGTAACCAAGTGCTTGAAAATACCGACGTTGCTGGCTGATTTGATAAACGAACTATTCGTTCCATTCACAAGCAGCACAACATTATCCCTATCTTTATTTTCAACGGTGGCAACAATAAACACAGAGGAACAGAGGTAGTTTAATGACGCACTGTAGGCTTTTATAGAGCTTTGAAACGCAACGGCAGGGACCGACGCACACCGCGGCGATCCAAGGGGATCCCGCTCAAGCTGAAAATTTGCCAAGGACGGGTATGGCGTCATTGTTATTTGAAAGTTGATTTGAATGCCTTCATCGTTGTCTCCAGTCAAGATGATTGAAAACGCATCAACGTTCCCTTCCGCTTTATCTTGAACCGTCGCCACAAACGTAATCCTTTGTTTAGAGTACACAAACGCGCCGGACTCTTTTTCTTTTCGCTTCGCCAACAAACCGACGCGGGGGAAGCCTCCCTGAAACGATAACCACGACGGGAGCGTATCGTTTCCATTGAGTGATTTTATGGACCATCCGATATCATAGTCCCCTGTGTTTTGAAATTGAAAATCGCGGGTGTACTCTCCCCCGTCGAACGCCGAGTAGAAGAGGTTGGTAGGTCCTAGCATTTCCACGACGCCAATTTTGGCTGCAGTTTCGCACCCCAAACCAGAATACCCAGTGTTGCACTTGCACGTGTCCGTTTTCGCATCGCATTCGCCATTTCCACTGCACGTAATGACACCATCGGAGAGTATCCCAGGACACGTTTTCTCGACCACGTCACTGTACTGCGGAAATGTTTCTAAAACTACTTCGAGGTCGGCTGCCGACGTAGCGCCAAACGTTGCGCGCTGAAGGCTTTCAATCCGTCCCAAGTTAATGTGCTCTAAAAATACAATCGGGGGACCTTCAACAAACCGAAAACTATTCATCCCTGCGATTGCGAAGGACCCAGTAACTATGAATGCAAAGGACAGCAAAGCCCATCGAAAGCGATAAATAAAAGGTGATACTTTGACACGAAAAATTCGTTCACAGCTGGGCAACCGGGCATCAGAAAGCGCACGGTTTCTGCGGAATCCCCGCATAGCTGCTGTCAGGGACTGCTGCATCTGTGCAAGTCGTTGGGATGGAGACATGGCTGGCCGTTTACAAGAGCACCTATGACATTGTTCGTAAATCACCACCGCGGCAGGGAAAATTGTCATAACGTTGATGAAATTAAAAAGCGTGACGGTCCCCATAAACAGACCAAATTCACGGACTACTCGAACCGTGGAAAACATGTTTGAATAAAATGAACCGCAAGTGGTCGTAGTGGTAATCAACATGGAGGCAAACGCCCGGCGATACGTGGCTTTGAACCGGTCCGAGAGCGGAGCATCGTCTCCCATGAGGGCTTCGATTTGCTTGTGCGCGTCGAAAAAGACAAACACATCATCAGCGCCTATACCCATTATCAAAAATAGAGACACGAAATTAAGAATCATCATTTTCTCAATCCCCGCAACGACAAAAAATAGCCAGTATGCCATCGGAAAGGACAATAAAATGCCAGAAATCGCAGCAATGGTGAGCCACACGCTTCCAATGTGCAAGTATACAAAAAGGGCAACAAACAAAAACGAGCCAATGGAGACTGCTGCATCGTGAAACAAATGTTCGTTTACTTCATACGTTGTCAAATACCTAGACTCTCGCCAGCTCACTAGCACATGCTCAGTTTTGTCGTTCAGTGGCACCAAAAAATTGTGATACAGCGATATTAGGTACTTCTCCGTTTCTTCCATTTGGCGGTTGCAGTCCTCCGTATGGTATATGCAGTCCGTGTGGCCTTTCAGAGGCACCCCGCCGCGAAATTTAGATCTGGTGTATTGTGATGTCATGTTTGCACCATTAAAATACCTATCGGAAAACCAAAATATACCCTTTTTGACCCACAGCCGCAGCACCTTCTCAATGTCGGTCAGTTCCCCCTTCCCATCGTAAATGAACTTGACCTCTTTCTTCGACGTAATATTGATAGAAGGGAAAAATATATTCACGACCGAGTCCGGCCGGGTACAGTTTCCGTCTCCTATTACCGCGCCATCAGCTGCGACGGCGCGGTAGCAATACTTATCGTAACCGTCGAACGCCTTTAAATCATTTTCAATTTGGCGGATTTCTTGCAAAGCATTCGGAGAAAATATATTGTTCAGTTCTCCATCTTCTGTGCGGGGCTGCTTCAGCTGATAAAATAAGTCCAACGACCAGAATTTGATCGCGCCTTGCGGCCAGGCAAATGCTTCCTTTAATCGCCGGCCCTCCTCTGGATTCGGAGAAGGGTAAGTTGACTCTCCACGGGCCGTTTCCAGGGCATTCTCGATGCGCTTCAATTCGCTATCGGCCTCAAGGTAGTTTCCAAAATCCGTGTCGACGTTCATCGACCAATTGGAAGCATGTAGCCCGGCAACGCTTAGCCCCGCGGCTGCGCCTACGCTCACAATTATAACAAAAAATGGGGCTTTGACGAACATTGTGAGCCACAATTCCGTTGGACTGTATATTCTATTTGGGTATTTAGCGAGAAGACTACTCCAAACCGTCCCGGCCGTCAGAAAACATACCACTGCCGCAATGATCCCCCAAACGGTTGCCGAAATGAGCGGTTGGCGCAAGGAAAATTGCATGAAGTCTTTCTCCTGCGAAAGCAGGTCCCAATCCAGAGTGGACATGTACCTTGTCAGCGCCAGCAAACAGTTCTTCGCATTCGTGCCATGGTTCCCCGCGAAAAAATCGATGTGAACCTGGGCTCCGGATTCTTTGAATCTCTTGATAGCATTTTTTGTATTTTGCACAGGGACTTGCTCGTCCTCTGTACCAGAACAGAAGAAAACGGGCGCGTTGGGGGACCACTGATGGTCTAACAGGATGTTCTTCTGGACCACAATCTCGTACAAATCGGGGGGGTATAAGCTTTCGACGCCTTGCCCAGATTCGATAAGTTGCACCAGGCGCGGTTGGAACAGGTTCCCTGTTTTCCCGTTCTGTGGAAGTTGTGATTCGATCTGCTGCGCACTAGTCTTTCGATCGTACATGGCCCTGACGGACTCGTTGTACGGGCTCAAAAATACGGAGTCGTACAAGTCCAAGCGGTTGCGATACTCCAGCGCGCCGACGATGGTGTACGGGACGTACCAGTACGAATCGTAGGACCCCTTTGCATAATGCTCAAGGGTGTTGTCTACCTGGTACTTCCAATCGATCGGCCCTGCCTGGGGAAAGCTAGCAACGACCGAGAACCCGTGCGATCTCTGTTGGTAGTTTCCCAGCTCGAGCCCCCGATGAATGGCAAGTGCCGCGTAGCCACCCTCGGAGTACCCGGCCACTGCGAGACGGTTGTCAAACGCAAGCCCTGTTTTCCTCACCGCGAACAGCAAATCTTCGGTAGACGTGACAAACGAGTCCTTTTGGCAGTACGGGTGGTGCCCATCGGAAGCCTCTGCCCCTAGCTTTTCGTAATCGGGCAAAATCACAACGTAACCCATGGCTGCCCACGCAGCCGCTCGGGAGACGGGACTGGTTGAAAAACTGCAAGTGTTGCTGTTCCTGAACGCCTTAATGCATAGTTTGGAGTTTGAGGGTACTTCGGCGTCCGTGGCTATCGTGGCATGGTTGTAGAGCAGCGTCGGCTTGTTTTCACCCGTCGGCTGTTTCCCGTTTGCCGCCCCGTCCTCTACAGGCACCAAGAGCGCAGCCGTGCTTTCTATGTAATTGCCGAACGCGTCCTCACTCTCGTACTTTAGGAAGTAGTGCTTTAGGCCGTACTCGAGGACGATTTTGTTCAGCACTGCGAGCATGAACGGCCCCCCCTCGTGTCCTTTTTTAACGTCGTTCAAAAATGTTTTCATGTCCGCAAGGGTGCCAGACTGCACGAGCCTGTTTTCCAAAAGGTCCCCACGAGCACCGTTCGTCACAGAAGGGAGCAGCCCCATGAACAGCAGGGCGCAGAAAATCGCACACATCGACGCCGGATTAGGACACTTAGTCTTCCGCCCAATCATTTCGAAAAAAAAGAAGAAGAAAAAGTGGGTCTACGTAAAACGCGCACTCATCCCCACTGTCCGCCTAAACTCTTACTTAACACACTGGAAATCCTACTGCACTAACCTACTATGCTAACCTTTACGAATGTTACTCTATTTGTGCAAGGAAAGTGCGAGTGGGTGTGCGTGCAGGGGGACGGGGCAACGGAAAAGAAAGAACGTTCAATTCCGTTCAAAACACTGAAACAATGTTTTCACTCTTCCATATTTTTCTTTCTTTCTTCCGTCTAACC
>JACLAC010002588.1_pt1 | contig 11753 bp, 5 predicted proteins | sample 8027881 | NCBI WGS metagenome assembly JACLAC01 (sample SAMN15725517, study PRJNA655200) | protist metagenome | isolation source: fluorescence activated cell sorting (FACS) single amplified genomes of... | place: Spain: Blaines Bay Microbial Observatory, Mediterranean Sea | collected 2016-01-19 | reverse complement strand
TGGATTTAACAGGAAAGAAGAAGTACAACAATGCCACGTATACACTTACGTTTTTGGTAGTGTAAAACGACGTTTCTATTCATTGTAGGAACGTTTCATCGACAAGGTAGGAAGAAGGCAAAAGTCTTAGGTAGGTAGGAGGGGAGGGGCAACTCCCGTGGGTCCGGCCGAGCCTATATGTTGTGTGGCTTCGCGTTTTGTAGGTACCGATAGATTACGTGCGAACATGTGGCGTGTATTTTTAGTATGGTTTTGCGTGGTGTTAGCAGGGTTCCAAAGGCACGTTTTGGCTGCGCACGGGGATAATTTGCTCTGTGTAGGGTGCGGGGTTGTCATGGAACACGTGTACGAGGCTGTAGTCCACTTTGCGGAGGAGCGGGGCAGTTCCATCGACATGTCCCAAAGGGAAACAGTTGAAGTGGACTTCACGGAACAAATCAAAGAGGTCTGCACCGCAAAAAAATTTAAATCTTACAACCCTTTGATCCAGAGTGCTTGTGTGGAACTGTCTACTAAGTTCAGCAACGTAGTCTCGAACGTATTCGAAGGGGACGAGCCGACGGAGAGAATGGCATACGACAAAATTCAAAACGTTTGTGTGGGGATCTTGGATTACTGCGACAAGCCTAACTTCATGCCAGTGGCAGAACATCGCGCCATTACCAACTGTGGAAAGTGCCAGGCAATTGTGGTGGATATTATGTCGGCCATGAAACGCAAAAGTCGTTGGGACATGTACAGATCAAAGCGGCATGTTTACGAAGAGCTAGATCAGGCGTGTTCCAAAATTGTGTACCGTTTTCCGAACACCTTAACAAATTCTTTGGCAGAGATATGCGCAGAGATAGTCGAAAACTACGAGCACGAATTGGCCGATGCGCTGATGAATGATTTTGACAACGCCGTGACTCGTGTATGCGGCGCAAAAATAACTGGACTGTGCCAAACGAAAGACTTCCAAGACGGCGCCCTGGTGTTGCAATCCCCGTTTCACAGAGAACCCCAGGCCAACGTGCAATGGTTTAAACAAAGTGAGGGCGATGACGGCGAAAAAGTCGGTTTGTAAAACAACGCGGCATTTTGTGGGAGATGTGGAAAAAAGGACCCCCGAAGCGCATTTGAGCGGACTGTTTATAGATTTTCAGGGGTGTGTGTAAGTACGTGCACTAGCATTCGCGCCATTGTATAGTTTGCGTTTATCAGTGTCTAGTTTTTGTAGATTATCTTTTCTAAATCTAAATAACAGCAGAGCCAATTTTTTTTATTTATAATAAAAATCTTTAAAAACATTTTACAACACCATCTTATCATAGCAAGATCTTTAATTAGTGCCCGCTTCTCTAATTTATATTTCAAATGACCTAGTTATGGGACCAGAGGAAAACTCCAAAAATATGTCCCCACCTATACAGTTGATCATGTCACTAGTTTCCACGCCACTCTTTTTCAGTCTAAAGGAAACCACGCCGTACTCGTTTGCGATCACATTGTCTATTGCGTCCTCCTTTACTCTCGCACTCCCGCAGAAAAAATCTTCTTGCCCAGCCTGGCCATACACGTCAAATACATACGTGTCGTACACGGGGACGTAAAACGCTTCTCCCCACTGGGTAGAAAACGACCCGGTGCGATATAGAGGATTGCACTTTTGACGAGGGGTCTGCCCTAGCTTTTCGTTTTCCGGGGTGCGTAAAATGCACCACAAAACATCTGGAGCGTTTTTTAATTGTTTCATTCGTGGCGTTTCAAACTTTAAAATCTTGATCTGCCAGAATTTTTGAGACGACATCTCCATTATCTCCTGACGCGCGGGTTCTTCTTGAACTTTGGCGGGTTGTGATAATTGGTTAAAAAGAAAAGAGAACTCTTCTCGGAGTACTGGGACGACGGTAGCCTCCGCTTCTTCATCCTCCCCCGAGTGCACCGATCCATTATCAGAGGGCGATTCTTTTAATGCTGCGGCGTCTTGATGGGAATGCTTTACTTCCATCTCAGCGTCCAACTCGCTGTCGACATCTTCTTCACTACCATGCCCCCCCCCCCCCTTCTTCCAAGCCGCCACCATGTGGGATAATGCCTTCCTCGCCGATTTTTTCTTCTTTTTCAACATTATTTTCTTCTTTCACATCTTCTTTTTCAACTTCTTTAACTTCTTCAATTTCTTCCTCTTCTTCTTCTTCCTCTTCAACTCCTTCCCCTTCTTCAACTCCCCCCTCTTCTTCTTTTTTTTCTTCTTCTTTCTCTTCTTCTTCCTCCTCCACCTCCACCTCCACCTCCACCTCCTCTTCCAAGATATGGGTGTCCTCTACATTTGGTGTTGCACGCGGATCGTCGTGGTACAGCCTGTCGCCACCTATTCCAATGTCGTAAACAACGTCCCCATCATCAAAGTGTACTACGTACAAGACAGTGCCATCTTCAGACGTTTCGTATTTTTCAACCACACCATGATATGCCCCCTCGGCCTCAAACAACCGGGGACTGGCGACCCAAACATCACTTCCAGGGGGAAATGTGATTGCTATAGCATCTACGTCTAATTGCTGCTCCTCTTCTGAACCGAGCGAAAGGGTATCGCGTTCAGAGAGTGATTCGTCCGATGAATCCTCACGACCACTGTACACGGACGTATCGTCCCCATCAGTGTTTTCAGGGGTCGGTTCATAATCATCCGCACTACCAGCAAAACGCTTCCGTGTGGCGAAAGACCGGAAACGACATTGTATTTTCAGCGCACACAGGTTTCGGTGCGCTTCCACCATGATCCCCCCTTCGATGGATTCCCTCCGGCGGGTCTCCATGATTTCCATGCGATACGGTATTTCGATGCGGATCAACGGCAAGTGGATGTCCCGGTAATACTGCCGATTTGTCCAGATCCGTTCAAATTCGACGTACCGACTGACTATTTCAGAGGTAAGCTTTGGCTTCAAGCATTCATAGCAGGCCCTGAAAGCCCGATCTTCGGACCGCATTCGGGTTAAAGTCCTTCTGGTCCTTTTCCCTCTGAAGAGAGCCTGGACCCTGGCGACGTTTTCTTCCATTATGTAGAATTTCAAGTACTTGTATATGTTTAATACGCTTTTCAGGCCTTCTTTAAGGTGTCTGTACCACGTTTGGATTCTCCGGGCTCGGTGCACAATTTGAAAGTTTCGAAAGACGCGTTGGAGCGACCGGATTCGATGCTTGAATTGCTTGAAATAATCTTTCCAGTTGAACTTGTACCGCAGTTGAAGTAAAACAACGCCGCGCCGGAGACACTTATATTTGGTGTTTGCCCATTTGGAGCGAACCCAGGACTGAAGGCGTCTTGCGCAGTTTCGTGTCTGTGTGTAACGCTTCAGGGCAACGCCCCGGCGGGCGAGCGATTGGAGTGTAACCGTCGAAGACCACATTGTGTTGAAGTGCGATCGGCACAAATGACAACGGACAAACTGCTGGAGACAAATGGCACTCCCCCGTTTGATGATGTATCTAGTTTGGTGAATGTGCCCCCTCACAATCGTTTGGCACAGTACAGCGCTTTTTCGGAACTGTTGATATTTACGGGTGAGGCGCACACAACGGTATTTGGCTTGTACCAATTGTATTGCTCGCAGGGAGTTGCGTTTTGCAACTGACCACTTGCCACGCTGCAAATAGCCTCGTAAAAGCGCTTGCAGCGCGACTATTTTACTGCGCGCAGTTTTTACCCGTCGGTTTGCGCCCTGGTTTGTTCGGTTTGCTGGTTTGCTCACCGTGATGGTCAGGCTCCCCTGCACGAATTTGTTGTACTTCTGCTTTTTTCCTGCTTTGGTTACCAGAGTCAGGGTATTCTTAGCGTTCCCAAAACATTTCGCAGCGTAGATGCTTCCCCTCCCGAGGAAAGTTTGTATCCCGAGCTTGCTGCGAGCAATGACCTCAAACTCCAGGTAAATGTCACGGCCACTCAAGAAGTCAGCATGGAACGGTTTCTTATTCCACACCGGATTCGTGGAATTCTTGCAAACATTTGTTTTCCCCAAAAAAATTCCATGCGCGTATACCTTGCAGAAACTGTCCCGTTTCTTAAAACCCTTGCCCCCGACGACGTTCACTTTGACGTGTTTCGTGGCAAGGAGCGCTTCGTGGTCACGGCTGTGCGCCGTCTTCCACTTTCGCACCCACCTGCGCGTGAGGTGTCCCCTGTAAAACGCTTGTATTTCAACGATGATGGACTCTAAGAACGTCCAGGTTGATTTGTACTTTTCCACCTCGCTGACGTCCCCCGAATGTCCTTCCCTGGTACGACCGGCCGGCACATTTCCCTTTGCAGCTTGCATCTGGTCCTTGAACGCCGTGACCGGCTTCAGCGAGCGCTTCCACATTTTACTAACTCTGATGTAATGGCGGGAAGCGTGTAGGAATTCGTCGCCGGAGGAATTCCTCATTTTCTTCCGCAAACCGTCTGCAATAATGTTTCGAAAGCGTCGAATCAAGAGCTGCTGCCTCCGCACTCGCTGTATCTTTGATGCAGCACTGTTGACAAGGTTGTAAATGGACGAAGCGTTCATATGTGGGTCAATAAAACTGTTGTTGGAGCCCACCCAGTTCGAGATTGCCCGTTGCCTTATTACCGCAACGTTCGACCTCGCACTCTGCTTTTCTACCCACTGAAAATTTCTCCAAAACCTTTGAACCCGTACACACATTGTTCGTCGTTCCCGTCTGAATACCATCAAGTGCCAAAACCGTTGAATGCACGTTGCCGACCGCTGTCGTGTACGCAAATGGGTGTTAATAGTTCGACGGAACCTGTTCTTCCTGAAAATTCTCTGAATGTTGATGACGTGGGCCAGCCGATCGTTTGATTGGGACTTTTTCTTTTTCATTATTTCAAGGTCGCGCGCCGTCGCCGTGGTCACGCTAATATCGACTCCGCTTTCTTCCATCTCCTTCAGAAGCAACAACTTCCCCTTTTCGGCTTCTAACTTTTTCTCTTTTGCATCTAGCCCCCCAGAATTTGCTTTCGACTTTCGGGGTTTCTTTGCGCTTTGGAACTTATTGATGATGATCTCCGAGCTTTCTTCCAGCGTTCTAAAGTCGATCGGTCGATCAATGTACAACGGGTTAACTCGAAGGCCGAGGCGTTTCAGTAGTATAAGAATTTCCATCTTTTCGACCTCTTTCCCCACTTTCTGTTGTTCCTGGTGGAGGGCGTCTTTAAACCCTTCAGCGGCCTTTTGCCTCGCTCTCTTCTTTGCCGCGTCTTCCCCAGGTTGCCCTACACGATCCTTTTGTTTGCGCAGCGCGTTTTTCAACGCCGTATGGGCCATTTCAATTTTATTGTTATTCTTGATATTTTTCATCATTTGTCGCCTTCGTAACACCGTGCTCTTGCTAAGTTTATTATTTTTCCTGTCGGGACTGCCCCGACTATGCAACTTCGTGTTTGCTGAAGGCTTGGCGGCACTTACCACGCCGTCCCCTCCTGCTGTGCTGTCCTCACGGCCGGCACGAAATATGTAGTCGCACGGACGTTCCGTGCGTTCGACTATTTCAATTACATGGTCAAAGCCCAAACCAATCACGTTCCGTGATCCTATTTTTTCAATGATGTGCCCCACTTTTAACGATTTGAAATTAGCAGACTGGGAGCCCTCAACAATGTTTTCCACAAACACTATCAAGTCACCGTTCAACTGCGTTCTTTCGGAAAGCCCAATTCCTAACGAACCTGGCGCAAATGAATACGCAGTTCGATCGGGCGCCATTTCCAGGACAGGAGTGAGGTCCGGATCCCTAAAGACGTACTCGCACGGTCGAGGCTCGCTTTTAATGATCTCGACCACGTGTTCAAAGTCCAAACCAATAACGTTTCTCGATCCTATTCTCTCTATAATGTGCCCGACTGATAACGTTGTGAAGTTTTCAGATTGAAAAGCCTCTAAAAAGGCTTCAACGGAAACAATCGTGTCGCCGTGACTGTTCTCGGACTCGGTAAGTGCCAGTCCTAACTGGCCCGGCGGGAACATGTACACACTGCGATAAGAAGATGGTTCGGGCGCAGCAGCAATTGTCGGGGAGGAGTCCGGATGATTTTGTACTTTCCCTGTGAGATCTGCATTTTTCTGCTTTCTGGCTTTGACAGATGTTTCCTGCTTTGGCGTTCTGCTGCGTTTATTCCTCAGTGGATTGGTCTTCATTTCAATCGCTACTTCGTCCTCTCGCACATCGTCGTCTTGCTGGTGCCGACCTGACGGCCCCTTCGAGCTATGGAACCGTTTCTGGGCAAGGGATACTCTCCACTGTTTGAGCGCCGCGTGGCTGTCTTTCTCCGGGGAGTCGCCCGAGAAATCCCCAAGCATCATTTTGAACGCCTTACTATTATCGCTTTGTGCGGGCGCCGCGTCTACCTTCCCCACCCTTCCCCCATCATTCTCGGGTGTTGGCGGACCGTTTGCCTGGCCCTGCGCTGCACCTTTGTTCTCCCTGAAACTGGAACTGGACGTGGGGGGCGCCACAAGTTTGTTGAATGCCTGCACCAAAATGGCCACGTCTATCCCAACTATTTCCCCCAAAAGGTCCTCCACAAGATTTTCTTCTTCCGTCTGCATTACTTTCCGCTGCGCAATTTCTTTTTTCACTATTACGTTTCTCGCAAACCTTCCTATGGTTGCGATCGCGTCAGGGCGCTTCGTACTTTTGGCGGGGGCGCCAGGGCGCTTTGCACCCTTGGCAGGCGCGCCATTGGGATGCTTCGTGCGTTTGCCGTGGGCCTCGTGTCTTGTGGCTTTTGACGATATCACAGCAGAAGCTGCCTTTTTCCTCGGGCTATTATGTACAAATTTCCCCGTTTCTTCTTCTGGGAAGGCTGCCTTTTCCCCATCGATTTCCCCCGTTCCTTTGTCGATTTCGCGCTCCTTTTCAGTATTGGGGGCCGTTTTGTTTCTACTACCCAGTTCCGTTCGTCCCCCACCCCCCTTTGAGTTGCGTTTCGCATTCATAGAGGACACGGTATCCATACTCCTGCCCTGCGCCTGTTTGCTGACTCTTTTCTTGCTCTTGCGTTTTGCTTTTGTCCTACGGACTGCTGGGTTGCCCGGCAACTTTTTTGGCGGTGACCCAGGAAGCGGCTCCTTCCCTTTCACGGTTTGCCCATACTCCGTTGCAAAGGCGCGCAGAATATCCTCTCGAAGCTCCTCCTCTTCTAATTGGTCAAGATCGCCGTGGTTTTCATCACTTTGTTCATTTCCCATGTTATTATCTATACGGCTGAATGGAACTCTACCCCTGCGCGACAACACTTTTTTCTGTTTGAGCAAGCCCCATGGGCTAGATCCCTAATAGGGGTATTTTAGTGGGCACGTAACGGAATAGCAAATGACTATGGTGATTTCGCCTGCGGTTCGACGTACTTAGCGAAGGTCCCTCGGTAACGGATAGTTGTTGTACGTGAAAACAGAAGTAAGGGCGACGCCACGATCGTTTTGGATTGCACACCAAAAGACGAAAAACCCGAGAAGAAAGTCCTTCCTATAATATATATAATTTGTCCTGGAGAGAAAGCTGCGGCGAAGAATAAGATAGAATGAAGAATGAACGAACAAACTGATATATAATTATAATAGAAGAAGATGATGTATGAAGAAAGAAAAAATGAGAAGAAGAAGAAGAAGAAGAGAGAAGAGGCAAGAAGAAGAAGGGACAGGCAACACAACAACCAATTATTAAAAACAGACTAACCAAAAAAAAAGTAGTAGAATAATAGATATAAAATTGTTATAGTTATAGAGAGACGACTGCTACGCTACTGTACACTCTCTCTACCGTCTTTCTTTCTTTCTTTCTTTCTTGCTTTCTTCAACTCTTCTTCACAGCTAGCCTATTATACTGTGTAGTCTAAAAATAATACAAATTTTGCTGTTTTGATGTAACGAAACTATATAAATAATCTACAATTTAAAATGGTCACAGGGTTAGATAATGTATTTAAACTAATATATTATATTATTATAAATTACCTATTTAAATGTATATTATTAATGCTAATCTAAATACATATATAAATACAATTTATACATATAAAATATATGTCATACTATTTAAATACTTAAATTGAATACATGTATATTATTAATATAGTTTGGTTTGTTCTTGTTTTTTCATGTTTGTTGTTATTTTATTATTAATATTTTATTAATAAATAATTATACTTAGTTAATATATATAGTAGTGTCTATACCATCCACAAGGTTTGTTGTATATTTTTTATAACCTTTCCTTGGTACCTTACCGTATTTCCTTCTTCTTCTTTTTTAATTAATTACTTCGTTCCCAAAAATAAAAAACAAACTCCGCATCCCATCTTGATGATGTGTATATTTCGTAGACGTGGTCCAGTTTAGGAAAAGAAGCGGTGCTCTTCTAAAGTCTAATACCCACCCATTTCTTCCATCTGAAGCTGGTAAGCTAGTTTCAGCGAGGCCTCCTCGTCCTCCGTGGCTTTTTTCTGTTTCTTGTTTCTCCCGCGCGTTGCCTTCTTTTTAGCAGCAGAGGAAGACCCGGTTGGTTTCACTTTTTTTTGCGCGGTCTTTGCTTTTGGTTTCTCCCGAGCGGCTTGCCCGTTCCCCTTCGCCGTTTCCGCCGCCACAGTCGACGCCCCGCGTTTTCTTTTCTTCTGCGCTTTCCCGTTGCTTGTACCGTTCTGCTTCTTTTCTTTCGGCTTTTCGAAATCTTTCATGTCTTCCTCTACCGCTTCGCTGTCGCCACTACTACTATCACTATCGTCCTCCTCGCTGCTGCTCTCCTCTTCGCTACTGCTCTCCTCCTCAGAGGATGACTCCACTTCCGAGGAAGTCTCTGCTTCTTCGTTCTCCTTCCGCTTCAAATCCTTTCGCATCTCCTCCACCAGCCTTTTCTCAACGTACTGCAACTCCTTCGCCAGCCGCTTTAGCTTCAGCAGCTTCGCGTAGCGTCGCTGTGCGGGGTTGTCGGCGGCCGAGGCGCTGGCGGAGGCCAGGACCGACGAGGTGTCCTCATGGCGCAGTTCTGGGATCACGATCTTGTCCACTTCCTCCGCGGAAAGCCCGTAGTTCTCTTTGTTCATCTTTTTCTTTCGAATCACATCGTCCCTGGACTGTTTATTACCCTTGTTCACGATGCAGTTGTTCTTCCTCTTTGCGTCCGTGATCTTGGAGTTTTTCTCAAACACGTCCTTTAAGCGCAGTTTCAACCCTTCGAACTCCGCAATCGACTGCTGTCCGAGCAGCCGCTGGCACTGGTTGTACATCTGGGCCACGGTTTTCCCTGGCAAAATGCGCTCTTTCGTGATGCGCGTCCACCGCCCGATGCCGTACTTCTGGAGCGCGGCCACGAAGACTTCGATCTCCTTTTGCGTCCAACCCGGAGACAGGGTATAGTTCCACAGCGACTTGCTGTCGGCAGTGTGTCGGGTTCGCGCAGTGGCCATGGTAGGGTGGTGTCAACAACAAAAAACGTCCGCCTCGTTGGTTGGAAAGGTATGTATGTATGCGTTCTAACTATCTTTGCAAGAAATACAGGGTTTTGTTAATGCATACAGCGTGCGTGTTGCCGTTGTTGTTGTTCATTGTGTTATTACATTTTACATGTATGCTACCAAAAGTATGGAATACCTTTCTGTTTTGAAAGTAAGATATAAAATATAAAGATGTTTGATTTATTAATAATAATAATAATAATATTTTTTTTTATATTTTATTATTACACAGCAGTGTCATTAAATTCTTCTTTCTTCTTCTTTCTTCTTCTTCTTCTTCTTCTTCTTCTTCTTCTTCTTCTTCTTCTCCTCACAACAAAAATGATGATTGTATAAGAAAACAAATTATGTGTTAGTATGTTTTAAGACTCTCATTTTAAATCAATCATTAAATATATATAGCCGTCGTTTATGTACATGAGCGTGTTGACTTAATAAATTTAATAATCTTACTCTTTACTTCTGCATCACAAAAATAAATATATTTACGTATTGCTAAATTTAATTACTTAAATAACAGCCAATTTTCTTGTATATTATTTTTTTATAAATTATCGAACCGAGATCAAGATTACGTTTTCGTTAATTTTTTCCCAAGTGCTGTTCTTGGCGATTGGGTGCATAAATTATTTCTTGGCCTGCGTCTTCTTCACTCTGTACATGATCTTTTTTGAACGAAAAATGCTGCTGGTGTTGTCCCATTTCAACACCAAAGTACCAGGCACCTCTGCCACGTACTCTCCCTTTAGCTCCCCTTCTGAAGCGTCAACGATTGCTGGCGCGACAACTTCTGATTCTTTTAGGTCTGTTGCGGCAGCGAACGTGGCTTGAAACCCAATCGTGTAACTATCTAATTTCCACACCCACTCGACTGTCGTGCCTGGCTGGTTTATGTTGAGTTGAACATGAAAGTCGTCCCTGCGAGAGACCCATGCAGTCGTGGACCCGTGCTCGTCCTTCCGAAACAAGCGATCAAACTCCGTGTCGTTCTTGATCCCCCCCCAGCAGGCCGGGATTTGGTCCGCATCCAAAGACTCCAAAAGTACGGGAAGAAAGTCTACGCCAACCGCTCGGAGTTTCTGTTTGGTTCTGGCGGGAATGAAGGGGCGCATTATATTCCACGCCATCATCGCTAACCACCCGTTCCCGCAGCTCGTTATGCGGACGCAGGATTCTGGATAATGGCCATTCCCTTCAAAGACTCGCTCCAAGAACTTGTAACACGCACCATTAAACTGAAAAAGGCCAAACGTGGTCACGTTAATGACATCGTGCCGCCCTACGCACATGCCACGTTCTTTTGACAGATTGAACAATTTAAGATTGTACCACTCGTCCAGTGTTTGCGTATATTGGACGTACAAATTACCGAGTTCTTTGTCGAGCACTTTCCTTATATCTAGGTCCCCGATAGAGGTCACGGTCACCAAGTTTCCAAACTTATCAAAAGAATAGCATTCTCGCATGCCTTTTGCTATGATGTCCCACAACGGTTTGTACTGTGGCCATCGGTTCGGGTACACGTCCAACCCCATTTTAAGAATGTCGCTCCGACGTTCATCAATGTTGTTATCTTTCCGAAACTTGAGCATCGCCGTGTACGCTTCAGCGCTGGCCTCGACGTCACCGTCGTAGCCTCGAAGAAACCTCAAGAACTTGTCATCGGAAACGTTCTCCTCTTGGTCCTTCAACGGAGAAGCGCTCAGCACCTCTTCACCAATAACTTCCTTCATACGAGCTATTTGTTTCTTTTCCTCTTCTGTAGCCTGCCCTTTCAAAAAAATGTCTGGCCTCTTCCCCGTAAGCTCATCCCAGTCTGAAGGCTTCTCTTGTCCTACCAAGGCAGCCATCTTTTTCCCTCTGGTATTTTCCGGTAGATTCAACCCTTATATGTATATAACAAATTGCTGGTTTCTCTGCCTGGTTTTTGATTGGTTGGTCTACCTTGAAGTAAATATCAATTGAACAAAACAGGATTCTTTTATAATTATGGTCGTAGTAGTATATGTAAAGAAGAATATACTTTGTATATGTAGACTTTGTACGATAAATTGTGTTTTGTTGTTTTGATTTTTTTTTTTTCATGATGATGATTGATGTTCTTTTCTTTTTTCTTCTTCTTACTTCTTCTTCTTCTCTCAAAGCGAAACAAACCTCCTCCTTTTCTTTCTTACAGCATAAGAATAGCAAAGGAGTTTCGGAGGAAGAAAGAAGGAGCCTTTTGTTTTTTAAATAATTTTTTTTAAGAAGAAGAAAGAGAAATGAAAGCTTTGTT
>JACLAC010021702.1_pt1 | contig 11754 bp, 6 predicted proteins | sample 8027881 | NCBI WGS metagenome assembly JACLAC01 (sample SAMN15725517, study PRJNA655200) | protist metagenome | isolation source: fluorescence activated cell sorting (FACS) single amplified genomes of... | place: Spain: Blaines Bay Microbial Observatory, Mediterranean Sea | collected 2016-01-19 | reverse complement strand
AGAACAACAACAGGATGTAAAATAATAATAATAATAATATAGTAGTAGTATTTATAATAATGAAAATGATTAGTATATAATAATAATGAATGATCATGATGTGTGCAACTATAATACACATCTATCCTCCTTGATAATAGTTATCATCTTAGCAATATATATATAAATATTTTTAAATTTAATTAACAATATATATTATTATAAATGATTAATTACTTATTCTTATTATCCTCCTCACATAATAAATACCTGGATGGTGGTAGAGTTTTCATTCTATTACCACTATATTGGTATGGGTGACAACCAATGCTCTTGGGCGCCTCCTTCGAAACCGCATCGCAGAACGACTATATAAATAGTGTAATCTCGCTGTTGGCTTTTGCTCTCACAACTATAATATAATAATTTAAATTGATTTATTAATCTCTAGTTTAATAATACACGCAGTAATAATATTTTATCATTGGGATTGGTGCAGGTTTTATTATACCACTCTCTGTACCACAAACACATAAAAATATTATACAGTGTAGTATAATACACACTATCAGACCCTCGGTAGTCATCTCCCACGCGTGTCTACTTATCCTTTTGTGCCAGCCTACCACCTTGGTATAGCTTGTAGTATACTTACGAGTATTGTGGTAATAATAAGAATCAATAATACAAAAAATATTATTATTATTAATTATTAATGTTTATTATTATTATTTTAATTATTTACTATAGGCAATAATAATAAAATAAATAAATTTGAAAAATAAAAATACAACACCAATGATAATGTAAAATGTATGATGTAGTAGTACGAGTAAAAAAAAATGATGTAATAATAAATAATAATAATAATAATTATTATTATTATAATAGTGATAACAACAACAAAAAAAAAAAATGAAAAAGTAATAATAATAATAATAATATATACACTCATTACTACCGCTCGTCTCTTCATTTGCCTTCCCTCTCTCTTGATACACATGTTATCTCTGGTTATAGACGTCGTTGTAATTCCTACTACTTTTCGCGTACTTGCCAACGTAAACTGGTTAAAACGATGGCTGCAATAACCGCGCCCTCCACGACATTTACCCTCGTAGGGAAGCGTGAAATGTTAACAGCGGAAACCACAACTGCTTATTTTAAAACTATAGTTGATCCGGAGAAAATAGAAGAAATCGTATTAAGCACAAAGTCGTTTGATATTGACAGTGCAAAAATTGCCGCTTCCTACATTGAAAGGATGAAATGCTTGAAAATCGCTAATCTTTCTGATTTTATTGCTGGAAGGGAAACTTCGATAGGACTTAGCGTTTTGAATATTATCTCAACAGCTTTGCAAAAAACAAATTTAGTTGAGTTAGATTTGTCTGAAAATGCCTTAGGGCCACGTGGCGTAGAAGCGTGTAAGCCTTTATTGGCATCAAAAGAGACATTAGCACGGATATCCTTTTGTAACGATGGTTTATCCGCTGAAGCGTGTGAGTCTATACGCGATTTATTGTTATTTCGTGGTTTGGATAAACCGACTGAAATTACGCATTTGAGGTTTCACAATAACATGTCTGGAACTGGCGGTGCAATTGCTATTGCTGACGTTGTAAAAAATTCACCAAAATTACAATTGTTTGAATTATCTTCAACCAGATGTGGAAGAGAAGGCGGCGCAGTATTGTCTGCTGCGTTTAATAGTTTGAATTGTCCAGAGTTAAAAAGTATTAATATAAGTGACAATACTTTTGGTTCGGAATGTGGGGAAATATTAGGGAAAGCATTGTGTAATTCAACGAAGTTAACGAAATTAATTATAGGGGATATTGCATTAGAAGATGATGGGATGGTGGCATTGTTAAAGCATTTAAGTAGTGGTGTTGGTAATTCAATAACAGAATTAGATATCACTTGTAATGATGTTACATATGAAGGGCTGTTGTATTTAAAGTCTATGTTTAACCACCACAAAAATTTAAAGAAATTGATATTAGATGATAATGTGGAGTTAGGTAGCCGTGGTGCGATACGCGTATCTAGAGCGATTAGCACAAATGTTAAACATTTATCAATGAATGCATGTGATATGAAACGTGATGGTATAAATGCTATATGTAATTTTTTTACAAATAATTTTGGTAGCTATGATATTGAAGCAGAAGAAGGCAGCAGTGACGTTAACAATGATAAAATTAAGTTGTTTTTAAACGGCAATCGTATTAGCAATGATAATTTAAAATTAATTCATGATCAAATGAAAAAAATCGAGAGTATCGTTGATTTGGGTTCCTTTAGCGACAACGACGAGGAGGCAAGTGATGACGAAGAGTATGGGGAAGAGGATTTAACAGATGACATACTAAAGGAGCAAGAGGTTGAAAGTAGTAGTAATATCGTTATTAGTAGTAGTGGTCAGGAAAAGAGTGACACAGCAACAACTGTAGAAGCAAGTAATAGTAATGATGGCGATGAATCGTTGAATGCAGCAATTGAAAGCTTATCATTGACCTGAAAAAAAAAAAAAAGGACGAAAAGTTGAATGTTAAGAACTTGTATGATATGCTGAGCGAGAAGCATAAATATGAGCAATCATTAAGTTTGATATCGTATATCGTACGTGTGTTTACTTTTGTCATATTTGTATGCAGTAGCATCTTCAAAGCGCTATCTATACAATATTTTTCGTACATCTAGCAATGTGTAAAAAGCTTTTATCTCAAGTACTTTTAAAGATAATAATGAGATTAATTAATTCATTTAATCGCGCTAAAAAGTTAAAATATAAAATATTTACGAGTATATATATATATAAACTAAAATCTTACTCATATTTTAAAATATACTTTTATATGTATATACCTTGTATATATATTAATATATCTGTGATATTTATAATAAAATACTCGTACATTTTATTTAAATACATGTCTTCCCTCGAGTCACCCTCATATTAATATTAATCGCAATTTATACCATAAGGAAGGTCTACTTTGGTACAAGACAATACAGAAAAATAAAAAAAAATATTCTAACTCATGAGAAAGAATTTACTCTCGTACTTTTTCTGTTAAACCTCATCAGGTCCTTTTAATGTTGCTCCAGTGTCGATAACGAAGCGAAATTTTATATCCCCTTTAACACAACGATCCCATGCAGCATCAACAACTTCCGGCGTTGCTTCAATTAATTCAATTTCGCTGTAGACATCATTCTTGGCACAAAAATCGATCATATCTTGTGTTTCTCGTATTCCGCCAATTAATGAGCCGGCTATTTGCTTACTTCCCATAATTATGTCAAATGTCCCTTTCGGCATTCCACCTTTTGGCATTGCCCCAACGATTATCATCGTCCCACGAGCTTTTAGACAATTTAGGTATGGCTTTGGGTTTATGTCTGCGGAAATCGAATTGTAAATATAATGCAAACTATTTTTTGCAGCTTTCATTTGATCAGCATCAGTAGAAACAACAAAATTATCAGCACCTAACTTCATAGCAATTTCTCTTTTAGCTTCACTTCTCGAGAATACTGTTACTTCAGCCCCAAGAGCTTTACCAATTTTCAAGCCCATATGCCCTAGTCCGCCTAAACCTACAATTCCTAATTTTTTTCCAGCAGTAATACGATGATGCATAAAAGGACTGAAGCACGTAATTCCAGCACATAACAAAGGCGCTGCTTCAGCTTTATACATTTTCTCTGGGATACGAATGACGTAATTTTCATTTACTACAATGTCAGATGAATAGCCACCCTGCGTGACACCACCCGGGTGCTTGTCCTCTGATTTACCACCACTGCCATATGTACCTTCCATGCCCTTTAAACAAAATTGTTCCTCGCCACTTTCACAATTTTCACACGCTCTACATGAGTCAGTGAAGCAACCAACACCAGCATAGTCACCTACTTTAAATTTTGTCACTTCAGCACCAACAGCTTTTACAACCCCCAATATTTCATGTCCAACACACAACGGGTATTGTTTTGCACCCCACTCATCTCTAGCAGTATGGATATCACTATGGCATATTCCACTATATGAAATGGAGATATGCACATCATCTGGTCTTACAGCACGCCTATTAATATAGCGACGTATCATCTTGCCAGTGTTATCTTTTGCGCTAAGAGTTTTTGTTTTGATTAAATTGGCCATCTTTATTCGGTTGAATACTAGTTCGTCTTATTATTGCTTTTTATTATCGTCGGAATATGTCGTGGTGCGTGCGTATTGGATGAAATATGTAGTAAGGAGAAGACGGCGAATGTATCATATATATATATTCATTAAAGAAAAAGAAGAAGAAGAAGAAGATGATAGGAGAAAGAAGGATGATCGGATGATAATAATAATAATAATAAATAATAATAATAATATAATAATAATAAATAATTAATATAATAATATATTATTTAGTAGAGAGAACGAAGAAGAGATAATTATATACACCCTACTACTATACTTCTTATTGCTACTATACACTATTAATATCACCAACACCAACATAGCATTATACTATATATTCAATAAAAAATAATAAATATAATAGGCCATAATGATAATAATATAATAGTCTTTACTACCGTATCATTATTTATGAATGATTCTTGAGATGCTCCTACATTCTTCAACTACAAAAATCCGTGTACTTTAAACTTGGAACAGTGCCTTTGCAGGGCTCAGTATGTGTTTATGTTTAGCTATAATACGTGAGAAACATTTTAATTTCTATCAATAGAAATCCTAGAAATCAATGCTTTCCTATATATTACTGTACATATATCACTATACCAAATTATGACATATATTTTGGTGGTCAAAAAAACGCGACCAAAAACAAAAATAAATAACTTTTTTATTTTCATTGTTATAATACATTATTATAATAAAATTAATAGAAAAAAGTTTTTATTTTGGTTGCACTGCCACCCTGCCACAGCAACACAACACACTATGTATTATTATTACGCTGAATAAAGAAGTCTGTCTGTGATGGATTTGATATTTATTATTAGAAAAATAATAATAACTATATAATAATATAGCACCACAGCATGTAGGTTTTTGCATCCGTGCATAATAATAATATATATAATATAGTATAATATATATAATAATAATAATGATAATAATAATACAAACAAAACAATTATTATGTAAATGCCAATATAAACCAATATAGATACATACACCTACACCAGACTCATACGATGGTAATATATTTATCTCAAGATGCAATATATATCTCGAAGCCAATTTTTAGCAATTAGATATATCAAAAAGTAAAAAAGCACGGCGGAAAAAAAGCTTAAGAAAATCCAAATAAACACACACTAACACAACAACAATAAATAAAAATGAATGGTCCAACAAATGTTAACCCATGTGAAGACGTCAACGAGTGTTTTGAATACCAAGGTAAAATATATACATCTGGAAGGGGGCGAAGTTGTATCAGCGGTCAAACGGGCGCGTTCGTATACGGTTGTTCAAAAAATGTAGAGCACGTGTTCAATTTAACAGATAAAGAATACACCAACATATCAAAAGAAATGAAGAGGAAAAAACACGGTGAAAAGATTGTCATTAAAAACCATTGTGGTGAAATCGTTGCTCAATTTTACAACATAATACGTAGAAACAATGTAAGGTACTTTGAAAAAAAACCATTTTGTCTGGGGTGCTTGAATACAAGTGAACCAACAAAACCAGTTGAATCAATTATGCATGGGGTCAGAATCGAAGACCGCCTAATAAAGCACCGAAAAAATGTTGCGAAAAATAAAAATAAACGACAGGTGGAAAATCAAGTGAGCTTAACAACAAATAAATTAATTTTACCACAGCAGGAATCAAACTATGAATTAAAAGAAATTGAGATTCGGAAAAAATGTTGTTCAAAAGTAATCTGTATAGATTCTATAAACAACAAATGTTTTGATGAGCAAGGTCTGGTTCAAAATCATGTTAAGCGGCAAAAAGACTATACAAATGCAATTTATCACGGCATAATTATGCCTATACAAACATTCAAAACATCGCCTCAAAATGTTAGTACAATTTTTTTAGAAAATATGATGCAACATGTTGAGAAATTAGTCGAATTGAACATTCCACGTACTAAAAATAATGACAACTCTGCCAACGAAAATCTTATGATACATTTAATTGGGTGTATCTTGAAAGCAAAAAAGCGCATTTTAGATTCTAAATTGAAATTGAACCAAAATAAAATGAAAAAAATAATTCAAAAACTAAGTTCACAATTGAGTGATGCGATGAATAATGATTTAGAATTATATTTATCAAAAAATGCATTTGATTGTGACAAATTACAGATCGTTGGCCCAGCTGTGGCTCAAATGCAAACTCGATGTGCAATTGATGAGCTGAATCTTCACAACTACTATCTTGACAAGCGACCAAAATGGGAAACAGATAAACTGTCTACAATTCCTCCACCTGCTGAACAAAAAGATATTCACTTAAGCGCTCCACCAAAACCGCAAATAAAAAATGTCTGGAAATCAAAAATATCACCTAAGATCATTAGCCGTAATTTTTTCAAACAAGAAAATGACTGTCGCGATGAGGCGTTGAAAATACAATTCGTTGTTAATGAAGACGATAGTGATGACAATGAAACGTCCCCACTCTTCAATTACTGCAATGGCATTAGTACAGAATCCGGTCTACGCCTAGGAGCAACAATTACTCGCCAAAACTCACTGAATGCAGCCCAAGACCCTATATTCAATAGCAAAGATGATAGTGGTAGTACAACATCATCTGCTTCCTCCAACGTTTCAACAACATTTGGTGATTCTCTGGAGCAATCTGAAATGTTATCGGCAAGCAGCATATCTTCTTCTTCTTTGGGTTATACATCCGAACAAGAGCTGAAAGAAAGTGTAATGCAGGAAACAAAATTTCGAGTAGAAAATGAAAAATTAAGATTCGAAAACAAGAAGTTACAAGATGAAATAACACAAATGAAAGAAGAGTTGCAAAGACAAAAAGTAAACATTAATGCATTAACAACGTGTATCAACCAACTAATAAGCACTGATTTTTAAAATACCTGAAAAGTGTTGCAAACAATGTTTAGATACAAGAGATGTCGTCAGTTTTTTTCGTTCGCTTTACATCTAGCAATTGCTAAAAATGAAGACACTTCTACATTGGGGTCATAAGAAAAGATTAATTCTCTATATCCGTATTATTAAAATATGTGAGATTTAATTTCCGACTCGTAAATCTCGTTTTTCTCTATTTCTTACTGGCTACTTGGTACCATTGATTCTATTACAAGCGTCTTGTTATGAATATCCATCTCCTCGTTATCTACTACAAACGTCTTACTATTTATGTCAATCTCCTCGCTGTCTTCTTCGTCATCTTCAACATCAACATTATTGTCAATTATGAACGTGGTGTCTAGCTTGTTTTGGCTTTGACTTTCTGTTTCATTCCCAAATAAGCGCATTTTAATATCGGATTCATTCTGATTTACACCACTGTCAAAATTAGGCATATCAATCGTTGCTTTTCTTTTGTTTTTGTTATAATTTACTGTTTTATTCATACGACTAATGCCAAGATTATCTTCAGTTCTCAAGGGAATAGAATTATTGTCCAAACCACTGCTATTTGAGTTTTGTTTATCCGTCTTATTGCTGTAAATATTGTTACTTTTTTGAATGCCATCGGTTTGATTAGTTGTAGAAGACATACTACTGTTAAATATATTATTGGAGCCATCGGTACTTCTATTGGGCATCATCATTTCTGCTTCTTCCTCATCTTCACCATAATCATCGTTATTAATGTCAGCGACTGTTGCTAAAATCATTTCTGCCCTGTGTACACCTTTTGTACTAAACAGCATTGGTGAACCATTTTGGTTGAAATATACTTGTGCAGTTAAATTATGTTTTACAATTTCTGGTGCAGAGCAATATGATAAAAAGTATTTGATTTCTTTTAAACAAACAATTAATTCAACACCTCCATTTGGGCAGTTATTAAATATACGATTTTCTAATTCTGTTATAGGAATATCTACTTCGCTAGCAACTGAGACACTGGATTCATCAAAATTATGATGATGGGATAATACACGCGCACTACTACGATCTAAGCGTATAATAATTTCTTCAGCCCCGTGTATTTGATCTAATATACTTAACAATGTTTTCGGCTTAATTAGAAATTTATTAGGACCATCGTTACGCCTATCAAATACAACATGATAAATATCTGTGCGTTCCACTTGAAATATATGTGTTTTCAAAATTCCACGTTGGCAATGTAGACGAAACGTTAACGTAGAATATTGCGTGTTTTCGCTAAAAATCAGTTCCACGCGCTCTACGGTGCGTAAAGAACGTAGAATTGCGGTAAGTGGCTTCAAGATTGCTTTGAATTTCAACTCTCTGCCGTCAGTAGTTATTGGGTTAATATTGGAGCTATTTATATCGTTTTCGTTTATAATTTGATATTTTTCAAAAAAATCCTTCCCAAAACGAAACGTTAAAAACACTGTTTTTGCATCATTTAGTACACGCATCAATAAGCAACTAGGTGTAACTTCAAAGGTCATTTCATTACCAAACTTTGACATACATTGAAATGTTAAGGCGAATTGTTTTAAATGTTTCGTTGGTATTGATCCTACAAATAGATCTTCGAACCCAGCATATGCTGAATCGTCATTTGAACTGTTCGTCGACGACACTACCTCCGTGGTGTTGTTGTCCATGATGGTAACATATGTGTGAGTGTGGATATGTGTAGTTTTGTATTTTGGCTTCTGCAACATGTCCACCATGTCCAAATGTTTTATCACGTCTTGCGTGTTTTAGTGGACGCATATAATGCTCCTCTTTCTTATAGTATAATATAATATAATAGGGTGGTGTGTGGTATTATATATATAATAGTTCATACGCGAGGAGAAAAACTCAAAATCCCTCGTACTTTATTAGTACCTTCTGTGTCTATAGTATATATATGTAACGATACAGTATGGAAAAGATAATAATATTATTATTTATAATACCATAGATTATTCATCAAAATCTTTTCGCAAGGTTAGCGTTTTTTGAATTTCTTCTTCATTCAGCGAAACTACTGACTTATCTTCAACATACTCCGTTGCATCACTTAAGTTGTCAGCACTTAAGAGTAATGCCATCTCCGTCAAACGCAAAAATCGTTTACGCACATTACGCGTGCTTCGTTCGGAAAAAAAAACAATTAGTGATCTGACATCACGTTCAAATTTTAAACCACCATATTGTGAAAATATTTTTCTACGCAAGGAGCCTTCAACACGCCTTGACACCGTCTCGATTGCATGGTGTATTAAAAATTCAAAATTCCTACTGGAAAAACTGTGTCTATATGGGTCTAGTATAATCCGAAGTCTATCTACAATTTCAGATCTAAAAGGATCACGACCTTGAATTTCCTCGAACTCATCTTGTGTCAAATCATAATTTACAATCGATCCTGCACCATTCAATGCGTCCATGACACCACGGACGCGTAATCGGTGCGATGACGCTAGTTTTCCAAGGCCAGCATCCAGCACAGTTTTACATTGCTTTGAATACGATGAAAGCATTTCTAAGCAACCCGAAATTTTGTCTTGGTCACCATTTTCATAAAATACTGCACGACCTTCCTGGCGTAAACGATGGATCAATCGTTCCGTGTACTTTGTTACACTGTGCATATTATTCAGGACCGTTGCGCAGGAATTAACATTCTTTACAAGCTCATACGCCGTATTTAAAAGGGCATTTGGCGACTCGCCGTCTTTTGAAGATGCCATCTCCTTGGCATCATCTTTCACACTGGTAACGTTTTGTCCATACTCCTCAATTATCACAGAAGAAATGACATTGCCAATAAAATTGATAACGGCGCAATAATTATCGACAATGCCAGATGCCAAGGCCCTTAACGCACTATTTTGGAAAATAAAAAATATTTCTTCTATTGCTGATGAAGCGTAAAAATCTTTTTTTCCACCATCATCTTTTGTGAGTTTGCCAGTTTCAGGATTTATATTGAACGTTGATGGGACAACAGCATCATCGCGTTCCAAGGAGTCAAACGCGTTGTTTTCCATAAACCCAGCTTCTAATTGCACGTATAACGAAGCTAGTTCCTGCAACCTGGTGCTAGTACTAGATCGTCCTAGTATTTCCCGAGTCAAGCCGTACTCCTTTGCTAAATCGCTTGCTTGTTGCTGCATTAACATAGTTTTTCCTGTTTCTTCTTCGTCGTCAAAAGCCGCAACATCGTCATTTTCCCCATCAAGATCGTCACCATCTAAATTATCATCGTCTTTATCAGAATCCTCATTATCATCGTAATTACTTTCCTCCCGTTCCACCATTTCATCCATACACAACACTTTTCCTTGCTGTATAAGCCAACGAAAATAATTTTCACAATGCTGTGTAATTAAGGCGCATTCATTAAGCGTATAGTCAACCTGCCCAGATAATGGGATCTCCATACCATCTTGATCTAGTCCATACTTCTCCTTTTCACGCTGCTTATCAATAAGTTCAACAATATATTTGTCATCAATGAATTGTTTGACTAATTTTGACGCCAAATAGTCACATTCTTTATGCAGTTCCGATAGAATTACGCCCAGCTGCACTGTAACTCGCTCCCCGCCCCTGCTCCTATCTCCGTTGCCGGATGGCAAACGCATGCAAGATTGGACTGTTTGCTTCCCCGTTTGCATTAACTCCGATACCAAGTTCAAAAGCTTTGACATTAATTGGACGTGGGGTATTTTATTCTCGTCATATGAAAGACGTTCGTCTTCATACAATTGCTTCATTTGGCCGCGTAAAAACCTTATGTACCGTTTTAAACCATCATTTGCCATACCTAAAGATGCAAAAACACGGTACGATTCAATAATTTCATTTTCATTATTTGCATCGATTGCTGCATCAAATTTACGAATCGTTGCTTCCTGCACTACACGTTCGGCACGATCAAGCGTATCTTGTTCATCCGGGTTTAATTTTAAATTATATTGCTTTACAACCACTTTGCACTTTTCATAGTTATCCGCGGCAGACGCAAAGTTTTTCATTTGTAGCCCCTTTTTTATCGCGGCTAGACAATTGCTAGCACTAATCATTCCGCGGGTTACTTTTAACGTCTCTTGGAGGCGTTCTTTGGTGTTGTCAAAGTATCGCACAGTAGAGGTAACTTTCGAGGCCGTACTCGATGTCATATCCAACTGCTCGCCAACAGCAAGCAGTGATTTTTTTGCACGTTCTAACTCTGTGTGTGCTGTTTTCCCTAAATCCTCCAGTTTCGGTCCGATGTTAGTTGAAAAAACATCATTCATTATAGGGCTGTCGTTTCCATCTATATCCTCAATATATGCAACGTTTCTCTGAAACAGCAACTGGTTCATCTCAATATTAATTTCCATCTCTTCCTTCAGACATTCCTTCAATCGGTTTTCTAACACAGCAACGTCCGTAATTTTCAACAGCTCCTCCATACCAACCCAACTTCTCTATTTTCAATCAAAAACACAAATAAGCTAACGCACTCCTGGGGCGAAACTAATTTTCGCCGCACTGTATTGTATCGGTGATGCCAACAATATAACAGAAAAAGCTTACTCGCAAACCTGTTGCGCCCCTGCGAAGTTGCTTGTGATGCAGGAAGAAAGGTGGGGTGGAGAGGCACATCAAAGACGCGATCAC
>JACLAC010025637.1_pt1 | contig 11756 bp, 7 predicted proteins | sample 8027881 | NCBI WGS metagenome assembly JACLAC01 (sample SAMN15725517, study PRJNA655200) | protist metagenome | isolation source: fluorescence activated cell sorting (FACS) single amplified genomes of... | place: Spain: Blaines Bay Microbial Observatory, Mediterranean Sea | collected 2016-01-19 | reverse complement strand
GAACAGATATTATATTATTATCCTTATTGTAATTAAATACAAGAAAAAAGAAATGGCAACGTTGGCAATTCAATCAAATGATTCATTAACAACGGAAAAATGTTTTATGGATTTACCAACTGATGAAGAAAAAAAACAAATTGAAGAAATGAGAGCATTATTAAAAGAAGATTTAGCAACAGCTGTTTGTGCATCATTCCCAGAAATTGTATCGGATTTCAAATTTATCAGGTACTTGCGTGGATATGGTAGTGTCGAAGAAGGAGTAAAAGCGTATCGTAAAATGTTAACATTCCGAGCAAACTATACCCATATTGATGAAATGCGTAAATTAATTGGGGAAGATATTGAAAATACAGGAATCAATGGGAAACAACCTGATTTTCTAAAGTATGCTAAAGATGAAAATGAGAAAAAAGTACTAAAATTTGCTGATCTTGAAAAAGCTTTATGGGGCATGACAGCTGATGGTATTCCATATGAATATCGATGCTATGCAAATATTGATCCTGATGCAGCAATTGATGGTATGGGTGGAGATCCTACGCAATGTGCAGATTTGATTGACAAATTTAATACAATTAAAGGTGTTTTAAATGAATTAAAATTTGATGCATTGTCACGTAAAAGTGGTAAAGTCGCAAGAATGATATGGATATCTGACTCAACTGGTCTTTCGTTTGCTAAGATCAGAAGATTAATGAAAAGAAAGCCATGGGATAAAGAATTTGCAAAAAGATATCCAAAAGATGAAGAGAAACGTGATCCGTGGGATACCTATCAGCCTGAAATTGGTGGTATTTTAATATTAATGAATATACCATGGTGTAAGTATACATTTTTTTTCCTTTAAAATCTTCTCTCGTATATATATTTACCCATCTAGAAGTTACATTTAAATTATAGGTTTGTTAACAAATTATATATATATATTACATACAAAAACTTTATATTCATGTTTTGCTTAAAATGACTATATTAAATATTTAGATGCAATAAAAATTTCAAACGTATTACTAAAAAGCCTACCAGAACGTACAAAAAAGAAAATTGTATTGTTAGGTAAAGATTACAAGAAACGTTTGTTAGCATATATGGATCCTTCATCCGTTGATCGAATTATGAAATATAGGAATCTTGAAGATGAAAGTGATAATCCATTAAAAAAAGATGGATTGAAAATGAAAAAAGGTATCACGCAATTTGTACCAGTACAAGCAAAACCTGGAAGTACAATTAATTGGACATTCACTGTGTAAGTACATTCTATCTCCATAAGCCTAAGATAAACTTTAAAATCATCACTAACTTAGTAATACACTACGTTCCACACACACAGTACTCAAAATTCAGTTGATTTTAGTTTGATTTTATATGTACCAAAGAACGATGGTGAGATCGAAGAAAGGATATTGTTAGAGCCACAAAGATGTAAAATTGATGATGGTGAAATTGAAGGAGACTATGAATTGGAAGATTTAAGTGATGAAAATGATACTAGTAGTAATGCTGATTCTGAAATGTTATTGGAATTGAAATTTAGCAATAAACATAGTTTTTTAAAGACCACTAAAGTGAATTATGAAATCACTATTAGTACAGATGATGATGATGACTGATTAATAATATAATATATATAATATATATCGTATCATAAATCGTTCGAAGAGAAAAAACATCTATTTGATGTTTTGTCGGGGGTTTTTTGTATAGCTGTATAGCAGCAGATCATAAGCTGATGTCGTCAACAATTATATATGTTGTGTTTAGATGTCAAAGTTTTCTTCGTAAAAAGTATCTAGAATATAAATTATATATTTTTTTTGTATTTTAAATTTCATATATCCGTATATGTAAAATGTGCATTAGCAACGCCTTACTACAGTGTATTATATATAGTATTTAAAAAAACAAATATATAAAATAGAAACATAAGTATATAAACTAATAGTCGTCTAAATATATATAGATTAAACATTCCTACTCTTATTGTATATCGATTAGATATCAAGTATATAGAAGAATAAATATGGCAGGATTACTAGAAAGTTATGGAATCAAAGAAGTACTTCCAACATTCTTACAAAGAAATAATAATAATGGTGAAAGTTTATATCAACATTTCTTGAATTCAGAGATAAAGACAAGTGTCAAACCATGTTTACCAAAACAATTATGTAATAAGCATTTAATGACTTTGTCTGGAATGTATGTGTTGCAAATAAACGCTGTGAAAAACATTGGCGTTTCTAATGAAGAACGTCAAAAAGGTGATAATGCACGTGGTCACAGGACATTATTATTTGAACTAACCGATGGTACACAATGTGTTGCTGGAATGGAATTTGAAACGTTAAAACTGAAAGATTTAAACCAGATTCAGTATGGTACAAAAATAGCCATATGTGATGTATTAATACGTCGAGGGATATTATTATTAACACCTGGGAATTTTCAAATATTGGGTGGAAATGTAAATATAAGAGAAATAAATCCAACGAATGATGTCATAGATCTCTCGTCAACAATTGAAAATGATGGAGACGATGGAAATAGTAGACGAACATCATATTGAGATATATCTTTGTCGTCGTTGTAAAATTTCTTGTCTTTTTTGTCTTCGTCTTTTTGAATACACGTGTGTATAAAAATACACATTCGTATGTTAAAGTAATCTGTTTGAGTGTTGTGTACACACACATTTATCATGTGTATTTTTTTAATTTTCACATACATCATATATTTGTTTTATATAAAAATGAATTATATATTATATATATATATACGTTTTTTATCTTGTTTTTTTAGAAAAAATCATTTACATCACCAAGAGATATCGATATATCTCGCGCTCCTCTCTAAACCTCGTTTTCCCTTTTGTAAATTGCATTTCCATTTATCTTACGAACGTATAAATATATATATGAATATCTCCAATATCTGCAACTGATGAACATAATGTACATGTATAGATATATATTAAGATTTCATTGATACGTATATAATGATATAATTAATTTCAACTTTTTGGCTTGATTATATTTAGAAATCATCATCGTCGTCATCGTCATCATCATCTTCATCTTCATCCTCCTCTGCAAATACACTCCAATCCACATGGTGATATAATTTTCCTCTGTTAGCTGTTTCCCACATCATATCAACTGCACCATTAAAACCAACACCCGCAACAGCTGCAACTGCAACAATGGTAAAAATATATGTAGTGTTGTTCTTCATGATCGTGTCGTAGACTGGCTTCAATGCACCATCTTTAGGTCCTACCGCAAAATTTCTTCTGAACATTAACGGTTTGACACGACTATTTAAGTTATTAGTATTATTATTCTTCATAATAATATTACGTTTAATTGCATTATTCGTTAAAAGTCTTCGAAATGCCATATTTCTTATTATATAATATATATATATATATATATAGTTAACTTGTTGTTATGTTTCTTCTAACCCAATACTAAAAAAATATAAAATATGATAATATTAATATATATCGTTTTAATATGTACTATAATGTATGTTTCTACACCAACTCTCGTAGACAATATCATATATATATATGTACATATATATGTTTCATTCATTTTTATGTTGCTCTAGCTCTATTGTAATGCATTGTAATGCTATTAGAATATTATCATTGTAATTGTAGCCGCCGCCATGGATCGTGTGGTGAAAAACGAATATTGACATACAGGTCCATAGCATTGGAAAAGTAGAACTCTCACAGCTTATACAACTATTGGTTCTTAGACTATAAACTAATGTACTATAATCTTCTCCTAAAGGGAATGATTGTTGTATTATATTTATAATCCCTTAATTAGATAAAATATTATCCAATGCATCAAACAACAAATATTACTTTTATTCATTATATTTATATATTTAACTGTTTCGAAGTGAGTGTATATATTAAGGTATTAATATTTTACAGATCCAACTATTAGTGACGCTTAGATAGCACTATATTACCATCACCCTCTCGAAAGAAATGAGGAGAGGGGAGAAAGCACAATAGCACAACACAGCACAACATACTGTAGGGATGATGAAGAAAGAGATGATAAAAAAAGAAGTGATTTTTTGATGTATTATTTCTATAGACGAATGATGTAGAGACTAATAAGATGGGTGTGGAGAGATGATAATAAAAGAACAATACAGAGAACAAATTTGAAGACATACGTATTAGTGTGTGTGTGTGTAAGTGTGTGTTTTCGCATATATATATATATAGTATTATTGTAAAGTTCTAACGAAACACAATATATATATATATTTCTTATTATTATTATAAATAATTACATACCAAAATTTAAGAAAATAATTAAAAAAAAAAAACGACAGTTGTGTATATATATATAATACTAAGAAATATGAGAAAATCAATGTCATTTTTCCATTTCTTTCTAGTAATCATTTCATGCATACAATGTATTTACTTGGTCGATTCAGTGAAAAGTATGACGGAGCATAGGGAAAGATTAGGGATAAAAGGTGTAGCAAGATCTTGCAAAACTGGTATGGACGCATTTTGTAAATGTCGTGGAAATTTGGAAAAAAGGCATCCAAAATTATGTAAAGACATTGTTGCACAGTGTCGTAAGTCTTTTTGTCGGCCGTTATGCATGCGTATGGCATGGAAGACAAAAATACATGTACATTGTGAATTGGCACCGGAATGGACCGAATGTAGACAATTTAAAGAAGATTTAAGAAAAGCAGAAGATGCAATACAAGCACATTTTCAATCACACGTTTGCTCCACTAGGGAAATGGCATGTTGTCATAACGATACGAAGCTTTTAACACACGTAGAGAATAAACATTATGGTAACCAATATCCGGTAGGGAAACTTCCATTGCCTATGTGTAGAACAGAGGTAGAACGAGATGCTAGGAAAATATTAGGATTGCCAGCGGAAATGCCACCATCATCTGCTGGATTAAACTCTAAAACAACTAGTGGTGTTGGCGATTCTAAATTAGATGACTTATTACGTAGGACGCCAGAAAAACCAAAAAAATCAAAACATAATCGTGAACAATTATGTGATTTATGTGAAAAAGTAATCCATGCAGAAATCATTACAAATGAAGATACTACATGTATACCACCACATGGATCGTTGAAAAAGATTATGCCAAATAGTTTACATGAAAGATGCTTGTTTTTAGCAGATATGGTAGGAAATATGAAACATAGGTTGGAGCATGATCTACGGGAAAATGTATGTGCATGTGCTGGTTGTTGTGATGGTGGATGTTATTACCGTACAGAAAAACATAAACCATGGATCATGAATATGGTAGAAAAGATTAGTCATAAATTCAATGATCATGGTGGGTTTTTATAAAAAAATAAAAATAAAATAATATATGGTATATAATATATTGTTTAAATATATATACGAATATAATTATACTACTCAAACATTCTTTTCGTATTTAATACATCTTACACACGAGCATTAAATTTTACGACGTACACAGTTTGTATCTCTAGACTACCACCAGTGGTGGTGGCAATATGATAGCATGTAATAATATGTACAATATAATATTTTATAAGATGGTTAATATTTTATATATATATCTCTCTCTTCAAAAAATATTTTTCTTTTTTCTATTTTTACAAAAATATCATATGATGAGCGTTTAAAACAATTGTGATAACTTTTGCAATTCTACATTTTTAACATTTATCTCATCATTTTCGTCCTTTTCATCATTTTTTTTCAAATTTTCCTCCACAGATGAATCATTATCAGGTAAAGCTTTCTTTACATCTAATTCATTTTTGCCTTTTTGAGTTTTAAATTCAGTAAATCTAGTAGCAAAATTCATCACACATGATTTTCCATAATCTTGATCTTTTCCAACACATGCGCCACAATGAAACAAATCTGTTTGAAATAGCTTCTTACGCTCTCCGCGTAGTGGATTTCCATCATCGACTATTAAACTAATGACAAAATCAACTCCATCTTTCCATGGACCATATTCAATATGTTCTATGTAACCAAATGATTTGCCATATTTCCTTATATCTTCTTCCGTTGCATGTTCTAATCTACTTCTAGTGCCTCCAGATCTTGATACTTCACGGGCAATTCCATTCATACCATTGCTAATTTCAACTTTAGGCAATGGCATTTGTTTGGATAAAAATTCAATTGCCGCCTCATATCCGGCCTTTCCGTCTTGAGTAGGTATTTTACCCCAGTCAAAGCATAAATTACCATCACTATCAAAAAGTTTTAATCGCTCCTCAATTATTTTTTTCATTTCTGACGGTGAAGAACGGGCTAAGTTTATAGCTTCAATTACTTCCTTCTCCACTTTGGATAATTCTCTGAGAAGAGAAGTATCATGTTTACTTGTTTTCCTGTCGACATTTTCATCATCTGCACAGAACAGAACGGCGATTTCATCCGACATCAATTTATATGGCATAGGTGGAGTAGCACCTGGTGAAAACCCGATACGCGCGCCACTTCGTGTCATATGCAATAAAAACATGTTTTCAGCGATATCTATTATATTTTCATTTGAATTTCCAGGTTTTCCATGGTAAATTTTACCATTCGAAAAATTTTCAAATGCAGCATATAGTGGTGGTTTCTTGGAAAAAGCGTCTCGTAAATACAAATTTGCATTAGACCACAAGGCACGCATGATTAAATAATCATCCAATGGTTTATATTTTTTTCGCAATGCATCTAAATTTGGCCTTTCGATGTAAAATAGAAGACAAGGCGAATCGCAAATAGCCGTATATGTACGATCTTTCTTTTCACCATTTAACTCATACTCGCCAAACGTTTGATATGATGAAACCGTTTCAATTTCTGTGACTAATTTTTCTTCCGAGGCACGACTTTTTGTAATAGCACGCAAATGATTATAAACATTTTTTCTCTCGTGAATAGAATCCTGAATAGATATATTTGAGCCATTTTTATCAACGAATTTGCTTGATTTGTTTACTGCTTTTGATAACGTTCGATTCATTGTTAAAAATGCTGTTTGTGCCATCGCCTTTTCAACAGTACGAGGACTTCGATAATTACGCTGAAAACTCTTCACTTCTTTCATCAATTCTTCTAGACTTTGAGGTTGATCATATTTTGGTTTTGATTTTATCCACTTTGTAAATGCGTCTGTTATATTTCTTCTATCTGACATACGAGTAGATGCAAGAAAATTCTTATAGCTACGCGTCTTCGTATGACTTAATGTTTGTGTTCTAGGAGATTTTTGAACATCATTAACAGCATCTAAATCTACTTCCGACTCACTTAACTTTTTGACCATACGGCCAAGATCAACAGAGCTAGATGGGGAACGAGTTTGGTTTTCATTTTCTGATATCGTATTCAGTCCATCGTCATTGCTATTCGTGCTTTTTGTTTCATTTTCCAAGCTACTATTTGTATTTTTTTGTTTCTCATATGCATTGCGTTTCAATATTTCGTGATAATGTTTCTCCCGTTCCTCAAAATCTTCTTCCACATCATCCATTACATGTACGACACTGACTTTGCCTTTTAATACTAAATATAAGCCGAGATGTTCATCTGACATCAAACCTAAATGTAAATCTGATTTCCCTTTCATGTATACTAACTCATATGCTTTTAAATATATAGGACTTTGATTTGTCATTTTATGCAAGTCGTGTGTGAAATTCATAAATTGGTCTTCGCTCATCCTGCTAAAGCAATACGAAATCATATTGGCTTCTGGTGGTTTTATTACAGCTTTCTCTATATGTTCTTTCAACGTGGATTTACATGCTGTTGGGTATGGATGACACTTTAATTTTTTGTGGCTAATATTGATCATGTGAAATAATTTATGGGCCATACCAGCATCAATTTCCCCTTCTTCTTCTTTTTCTTTCACTAGCATTTTATGATTTTCCAACATAACCTCCGCAGCAACGACTGTTTGATGACGTTCAATGATTTTCTCATATGCCTCACTCATTCCTTCTAGTGTTATGATTGCTTCTGCAAGTTGCGTGTTTGACTCGTCGATAATTCGCATCAAAAGATCGTCCTCTATTTCTCCTTCGTGGCGTTCAAACAATTCATGTTGCACGGTTTTGTGAGCATGTGCGAAATTTTCTATCATACTGTAATCCCGTGTGACAACCAAGCTCAGCATATCAGAAATAAATTGTTGAATGGGTGGGAACCACGAGAATAGTTCCATTCCAAAAATCAATATTGGCCACGGTTCCGTATTTTTTTGTACATGCTTTGTAAACTCTAATAATCGGCCACCGGCTAAAAATGCATCTTTCTCCTCGTCCGTCAGATTTTCATCCGATTTCAATTGTGATAAAGTTGCTAAATGTTCATCAATAGAATCTTTTTGTAACTCTTCCACATTTTTTAATGAATGCAAATGTTCCATTTGCAAATAACCCTCCGACACCAAATGCCAGTATTTCTCAATCACCATGTTACAATATTTTATACGTAAATCAGCTAAAACTAACGCATCTTCCCTTAAATTGGCGTTTTCAGCTGAAACACTTTTAGTACTTTTACCACTTGCACGTGCTTCCCTAACTCGTTCTTTCTCCATCTCTTCAGAAAACACTTCTACGACTGACCTACGCCTTGCTTTAGAAGACGCACGGCGGTGTCCCCCATCAGCACTTGGTACAATATTCTTTTTGGAATCTCCCGCTACTTCGATTGCATTAATTGCACTCGTTCGTACTTTGTGCACTGTATCTCGATTGGTTTGCTCCACATCCTTACCACCACCGTATTTTTCATGATAACCTCTCCACCGTTTAAATAATCGTGGTGGCATTTCAACATCTTCTGCAGAACCAAATTTGTTGGAAATGAGCCCCTCGCTTAAACGCTGTTTGTAAATTGTCTCTGTTGGTATTGGCAAATATCTAAATACAATATTCCAATCTGCATGGTATCCTCCTTTTTTAGTATGCCCCACATGTATCACATCCTCTCTTTGTAACTCTTCTTTTCGCTCCTTCAGCTTTTCATCTATTTCAGTGCAAATTCTGTCAAAATTTAAATGCTCTAATTTCGATTCTTTTTTTGACAAACCTAACCTTTTGACCACCGTTGCAGTCGACACACCATTAAAAACAATCGTAAGGAGAACTATGAAACTTACATGGATTAAAAAAACATCACTAAATGCAGTTTGATAATAACGTTGTCGTATTTTACAAGTTGTCTCACAACACGGATGTTCGTTACAATACGCTATGTCCATTTCCTTCCATAATTCATCGCTTGAAACAATTAAACCCAGTGCAAGACCTACTGCTCCTCGCAAGCCACCCCACCACATCACAATACTATGAGTATTGTCAAAGTCATACGTTGCATATTTCCCTTTACAACATCTGAAACTTCCTGATTTATTTAAACATGGTTGCAAGGTTAAAATAGACAAAGCTCTTGCGATATGAATTACAAAGTATACGATTATCATGAGCAATAAATCTAAACCAAGGTCAAAGTTCGTCCCTCGTGTAGTCAATTTGGAGCCTATGATGACCCCGGTCATTACAAACAGGATCGTATTTAATATAAAACATACGGTTTCCCAGAATTCTTCAATAAATTCCCGTGATGATGCACTGATATTTTCCTTATGCATACCCATCACAATACCACATGCAACAACTGCAAGTACGCCTGACGCTTTCACAGCTTCAGCAACAATCCATGAAGAATACGCAGCCATAATTGTCAATAAGCATTCTTGCATTTTATTATCATATATCATACTGATAGTCCATCTTGACATAGAGCCGATTATGGAGCCGACGATACCGGCAACAAAAATTAAGAGAAAGAAGAAACCAACCGTCTCGCCAGGAGTTGGATTGCGTTCCACGCAACCTGCTACGTGTCGCGCAGGGTCTTCATCGCACAATAAATGTGGTACTTCCAAGCTAGCGTAATAACTCCTCATCAATTTTAGAATTAAAAGAAAAAAGCCATATGCTGTGCCATCGTTTAAAAGTGATTCTCCTTCAATCATTGTTCCTAATTCTTTTGGTGCGCCCAATGAATTCAATAAAGATACTACAGCGACTGGATCTGTTGCGGATAATGTTACCCCTAATAACATTGCTGGCAATATCGTCGGAGTAAATCCATATATACTATAATCAATATTTTCATTCAACGTGTATGCTGGAAAAATGATCATAATCAATAACATTGTTACCACACTAGCGATTATCACGCCAATTCCTGCCATAGAAACTATTGTTTTGAATGACTTTATGAATATATGCCCGTCTGCATAAAATGCACTTTCAAATATAAGTGGTGGTAAAAATATAAACATTACAGCGTGTGGGTCGATAGATTCCAATATATCAAACTTAAAAAAGGAACCTGTCATGGCACTTGTACATGTGAGTGCGTCAGGATCAACACAACCAGATGGGAATGGCAACTTATTCTCTGGACTATAATCGTGTAGTGTCATGTTGTGTATTACGCCGATGCAAACACCGAACAATAATAATTGAACCGTATAAGGTATCATTCTTTTACAACAAATAATTTTATTTTTTCCTTTAATAAAAAGAAAACCGGCAAATAATACAAAACTTATAAAATGTATTTCACCTTGACCTCCTGCTGCATGTGGATGCAATCCATCGCTTGTCATGTTACTAGAATGATTCCCATCTTTCGTCACAGCTCCAGTTGAACCTGATGATGAAGAGCTTGCTGCATTTATATTCTCGATCATGCATGTAAATACTACCAAAAATAATAATAATATGGTATTACGTACCATATTATTCTTCAATAACAACTTCTGAAAACACAACATTTTGTTCTAATAATTACTTTATATATATTACTTATACCAAAAGAAAAATATGTATCTACGTCTATAAATATATATATATGTAAACAATTAAGTGTTTTATCTTTATGGTATACTACTCTACTTATTTGTCTATGTTCTAACAAAGCGTAAACTAGACACAAAATGGTTTATATATGCTTGTTATTTTGTATAAACAGATTCGAATTTAATTTTAATAGATGATTTTTATAGCAGTCGTTTTTGTGTGTTTTTTTGTGTCTTTTCTCTCTAGTCACACCTCCACTATATTAGAGCTATCCACACGCCAATTTTATTTTTAAAAAGGGTCGAACTCCACAAGGCACCTAAAATTTAAGGGATTTTTTATTAAAAACTACCAATTTTTGGTCATTTTTGGTCTTCCACTCGAAAAATAGATCAAATGAATTATTTCAATTATTAATATATAAAATAAATTAATTTTATACAACATTTTTTATATTTTCAATTTTTACATGTAAAATTGAATAAATTCGATTAATATTTGGTCGTATCTTAATCTTATAATCATATTAATCGAGAAAAGTATAACTTTTAGTATGTTTTGATTACATTAAATATATTTTTTCACCATACGATGATAATTTATCAAAATATAAAGATAATAATCATGCTAGATTCCTAATATTTTCCATGATGTAGTATGTATAACTTTCAAAAAAATACATTTTACACAAAAAACTTTCGGATGAACATATACAAAACTTGTCGTTTTCTTCAATAGTATATTCTAACGTAACCAAAAATCAATGTTTTATTAAAAATGATGCGGTGAGATTTTTTTTAATCGATAGTGTTGGATATACAAATGAACTAAAACATTCCTGCCAAACACGCTAGTTATG
>JACLAC010025636.1_pt1 | contig 11756 bp, 4 predicted proteins | sample 8027881 | NCBI WGS metagenome assembly JACLAC01 (sample SAMN15725517, study PRJNA655200) | protist metagenome | isolation source: fluorescence activated cell sorting (FACS) single amplified genomes of... | place: Spain: Blaines Bay Microbial Observatory, Mediterranean Sea | collected 2016-01-19 | reverse complement strand
ACGTACGTACGTATACAAAAAGAAAGAAAGAAAAATGTCGGAACAAGATATGTCGTTTATTGCGACGGATAATTTATGTGGTCAAACTTTATTACGTTTAGTTGCACGTGGTTCATCTATTATGGCAGAATTATTTCGTCTATCACAAAATGTACCAACCGCATTTCGCGTCGTTTCAAGTGGAAAGGCGGCAAATGCTGATGCTGCTAGGTATGCCCCAATTTTGTTTGATTTTCGCTATTTAAAGACACAAGAGATTTTTGAAAGGCAAGTTAATAAAAATGTTAATTTACAAACAATAGATGAAGAATTAAGTGAGACACTTGAAGATATTCTTGCAAGATTTTACAATTTTTTTGAAAGTATTTATAAATATCGTACAGACCTTGTGAAATATTTCAACGATGTCCAAACTGGATTTTATTTGCAACATTCTATCGAGTTAATCTTACTTGATAAAGATGGAAGGCAATTAGTATGCGAAGCAGTTTATTTAATGGCAGCTATGTTATTATTGTTAGATTTGCGTATTCCAGGACCAACGCGGGAGAAGTTAATTGTTGCATATTATCGTTATCAAGGAGAATCGCGATTGACGAATTTCGATGAAGTTTGTCGGCTTAGCAAAAACACTGGGTTTTTACCTGGCGGAAAGATACCAAAAGGATACCCGGAAGATTATCTATCACGCTTGAAAATTGATGAAGAGTTAGTGGAAATGATCATAGCAAGGTTACAAGCGGAAGATATTTATTTGCAAACTAGAGCATTTCCATCTCCACGCCATCGTAGTGTTGCCTTAGCAAATCAATCTGCCATGTTGTACACCATCTTGTACTTCACTCCAAGGATATTGCATAAAGATAAACACAAAATGCGAGAGATTGTTGATCGTGCATTTAATGATAATTGGATGATTACAACGTATATGGGTGTAACGATTGATTTAAGCATCGAATGGGCACGCTATAAAGCAGCAAAAGAAGCATTGGCAAATACGACTAGCTTGGAAAATGTACAAAATGTTCAGCAATTAAATGCTAAAGATTTTGACTTGGCAGAAAAAGATTTAGATCGTTATTTGATGGAAGGAGTTTTATTGGAAACATTTGTACTTGACAATATCAATCCATTGATGAATGCCTTGCGAAGGAGTAATGTTGCATTGCGCTGGTTACTACTTCATCGTAGGGTTGATCATCCATATACATCATATGTATATGTAGATTCGACACGGAGGAAATGGATAGATATCATCAAAACAAAAGGTGTATCAATCGAACGTGTAATTTCCATCTTATTTAAAACTGCGCAATTAGAATTTAAATTGAAAACGATGTTAAATTCTATTTTGGAATCAAAGGAAAAACGATGGATGGATGCTAGGGAACAAGTTTCCGGGAGGATGGAAGAATTAGCGCAATATTTCACGGGACAAATGGCATTGACTCGCGTGAAGCAAGATGACAATTTAAATGCTTGGTTTACAAAGTTAATGAACGATGTGAAAGCATTGGAATATGGGCAATCTCAACTTGCAGGAAACGTAGCTGGTCGTAAAATACAAAACATTATCAGTGCATTGGAAGATGTTGAACGATTTGAAGAAATTGATACCTCTTTGCAAATTAAACAATTTCTATCAGAGACCAGAGATTTATTGACACAGATGGTAAGAATAGTGAATGTAACGACAACGGTTGCGGGAACTTTAGACACAGTGTCTGATTTTTCCTATGCATGGGAGTTAATGAATGATTATGTACCACAGTTTCATGATCGAGTACGACGAGATCCACGTGCAGTTATTTTATTACGTGCTGTATTTTTAAAATTGGTTTCTATTTTAGATGTGCCATTGACACGTATTGTTGAAGCCAGTAGCCCGGATTATGAAAGTGTTGCTGATTATTACAGTGGGGAATTGGTAGAATTTGTTAGGCGTGTATTGGATGTAATACCACGTTCTATCTTTTCCAACTTATCGGAGATTATTCAAATATTGACAAATCGTATACAAACGTTGCCATTGAAATTGGAAACGGTGCGTTTAAAAGCAGCATCGCAGCTTGATCATCGCTTTCAACTTGCACAACGTACGCATCAAATTAGTGTGTTCTCCGAAGGTATATTAGCTATGGAGGAAACTAAGCTTGGGATGATTGAAGTCGATTCTAGACAAATATTAGATGATGGTGTGAGAAAAGAGTTGGTCCGCCAAATATCTACGGTAATGCATTTAGGCATTCCATCCATTAATGATAAGAATTTTAATAGTAGCAATATGGAACAATGGTTGCAACGTTTGAAACAATCGTTGGAGGGGTTCAAAAAAGCTGTTTTATATATACAAGATTACGTTAGCATATATGGTTTGAAAATGTGGCAAGAGGAATTTTCTCGCATTGTAAATTTTAATATCGAGCAAGAATGCAATCGATTTATTACGAAAAAAGTTGTTGTAGAAAAAAGTATATATTGGAAACGGGCAATACCAATTCCTATCTTTGCAGTAAATCCAACGAAGGGTGACACTTCAAAAAACTTTATGGGGCGATTGTTGATACACTTAGAGAAAGTCACTAACTTTCGTAGTACAATATATGCCATTGAATGCAGTGGTTGGTATGATAAAGAAGGGACTGAAGTTGCTGGTAGTAAATTATTTTCATTATTAAATCATAGCGTTGGTGCCCAAGGATTAGCCGGGATAGACCGTTTATTATCGTTCAAGCTTGTACATGGTCTGAAAAATTTCTTTAAATCGGTTAAAGCAACGACAAATAAATATGCTGATTTTTTGCAACAATTCCGTGATACATTGAAACCACAACATAAAATTCCAGGTAAAAATGCACCGCAACTTTACGTCTCCGCCACTTCAAAGTTGTCAAAGGTAGTGCCACAAATGTTGGAGTTGATTCAATCGCTTGGTCAAGCCCAATTACTTCGACGATCGATTGCGAATGAGCTTAAATTTAGTTCTCAATTAGATAGTAAATCATTATCACATGCATTAGATAATTTCAATAAAGCCTTAATGAATGATTTAGGCATTCATTATAAAAATCCAGATGTAAACCCAGCTCCAAATGATACAAATCCATTGTTATTTGAATTTTCTAAATATTTAGCCTCAAGTGGTAAGCATGATCCGTTGAAAACTATTTTTGTAACAACCGAGCCATTGTACAGTATACCAATCTTATTATTTGTATTGTCAGTTACGGCTTTACCACAAATGAAATACGATAAAAATTTAGTTGCATTAGCACGTAGGGATAAGAAAAAAGGAATTGATGGTGCTGCATTAATAGTTGGCGTTGCGACGATTTTAAAGCAATTCCACTCTGCATTTTTGATGGACTACATGTCTTATATGGGTCAATTTATACGTGCAACAATGCATCATACATTAACACCATCTAAAAGTGGGAGGACTGCAACACTACCATATGAAGTGGCAAATGCAATATTATTTTTAGAGCAATTAGTACAGTATGCAGGAATTGATCGTAGTATATTAAATAGTGTTATGCCAAATGCAACAGTTGATTTATTAAGATATGCCAGAGGTGATTAAAAAATTTGTACATCGCGCGGTTTGTGTATATTACGAGACTCGTATGTGATGTTTTTTTATTTTAAATAAATAATAAAAAATTTTGTATTTTTAATATTTATAAAAAGAAAAATATGTATGCATATCATACGAGTACTTTTTATAAATCTACTCGTAGAATGATATGGTTTTTATAATTTTTTAGATGATATTTACGAACAAAAAACGTTATTTTTTTACAATTTTATACGCTCGTACATGTATATTTTAAAAACACTATCTCATACGTACGTATTATATCATACGAAGTATCATGTATACATAAATTATATACACACACGAGTATTTATTGCATTCTGTAATCACACAGAGACAAAAAAAGTCTTTTTCCTTTTACCCTTTCCTTATATTTTTGATTTTAATTTTTCTTTATCCTGAGCAGAAGATGTTGTAAATAAATATTTAGAAATATATATTGATGATAAATCAGCTAATTGCCAAAATAATTTACCTGCAATTCGTTCATTGCAAGCTGCAACTTTTGAAACTTCTAATATATGTTTCATCAACGCAGCAATTTTACCATTTATTATGAAATTATTAAAGCAAAGACTTCCATCAAATTCACCAAGGCTTACACAATATATATGAGGTACGTGGTTATTGTTTACAACACCTTCTGGATATGATAGTAATTTTTCATTATTTGATAAACGAACAATATTTTCAACAACTAAATGTGCATTAATTTCGGCAGTATGGCCTAATTTGATATCATTTGATTTACTATGTATCATACAATCTCCCATACCAAATACATTTGATGTTTCTAGTACTCTTAACTGGTCATCTACGATTAAACTATTACCTTTGAAATGTTTTGTTCCTAAATCTGTTTTCATAAATTCCGCTGTTGCTTTAAATCCCATGCATTTGTATACCAGGTCGGCGTTTATTCTTTGGTCGTTTGACAAAGTACATCCATTTTCATCAATTAAAAGTCCATTTGGAAAGGTCCCACCAATTGGCGTTCCTAAAATTAATTCACAATTGTGTTCAATAAGCCAAGAGGTCATATAATCAACACTAGCTTTTGGAAACGATGGACAAATCGTTTTAGCCATATCGGTTATGATGACATTTTTATTTGGAAATTGCGTTAATATTTCACCAGCAAGTTCTACACCAACTGGACCACCACCTATGATTAATATTGCCTTCGCTTTTTGTATTTTATTGTATTCCCTTTCTATTGTTTTTTTTCTGATTTGTAATGTTGTTTCATATTTTTGTGGCTTAATTGGTTGTTCATATGAGCTACCGCTTCCTATCAATAAATAATCGTATGGTACATGTATAACTTCTTCAACATCGTTACTTGTTCTTTTTGTGGCTCCTGTGGATTTGTCTATAAGTTTTACTGTTAATTCACCAGTCGGTTCCCCGCGTTTAAAACCAATAACTTCACCAAATATGAATTTATTACGTTTTGATGGTATCTTACCTGTTAAACGTGTAATGTGCTTTGGGTTGACGAAACTTCTTAAAATTCCAGGTGTATATTCGAAATAATTCTTCATATCAATCACCGTCACTTCAAATTCATCTCCATATTCACATATACTACGTTGTGCAGTTAAACCAGCAAATCCAGCACCGATAATAACAACTCGTTTCCGTTTTTTTGGCATTTTATTATTACGTAAATAATAAAATGGAAAACCAAACATAGCTTTTGTTATTTCTAATGCTTGGTCTAAAGTAAAAAAAGTCATTTCTAATAATGACAAGAATATTCTCCAAGCAGACGTCATAATTACATTTGTTGTCATTGTTGAAAATAATAATAATTAACTATATTTTTATTTGTTATTCGTCCAACTACTATATAATATTTCTTTTGACAATGACTTGTTACTTCATAAATAATTTATATATATGTGTGTGTGTGTATTGAACAAATATGTAGTATCTATTGATTTACTTTTGACTCTTTGCATCCTTATAAATAAATTTCCTACGTGGATTGATCGATGAATGTTCGCGGGAGAAGATGGAGAGATATATATCTATATTTTGTGGTGGCCAACAACAAGAGGCATGTCTCTTCTTCCTATCTTCAACAACTTCTATTCCAATAACATTGACACACCATTGTACCTGGAATAGGATTTTACCCAACCAGAGGGCAGCGAATTATTATACTTGGTACTATAGCTATCGATAGGGTACTGATAGAGCGTAATAAAATCGGAAGGAACAGGCACACATCACAGGAAAACAACAGTCTTTTTTTTGATATATTTTTTTGAAAAAAAAACAACTGAAAACTTAATATAAATATAGCACAATACTATTATTATTATACAATATATATGCACAACATATTATCAGTCGTCTACCGTTAAAAGAACTTTTTCTTTTATTGTTTAATACAAAACAGAAAAGGTTGTTGTTGATTATCATGTACATGTAAGTATAAACGTTTTGAGAGAGAACGTAATATTTGTTAAACATGGAAAGAAATATGAAATTGTTCATATCATTGTCGTGTTGTTTGATATTGTTACCTATTGTTTGTGCCGAGGAAATTAACAATGTAGAAAGTCACTGTAAAGCTGGTGAAAGTCCTGTCTATGAAAACATACGTACAAATGGTACGCAATGTACTGGTTTTTATAAAATTATAACAGCAGAAGAATGTAAATTAGCAGCTGAATATAATAGCTTCAATAATATTGATAACAATAAAGGATATGGGGGCGAACGGAGTTGGTCGTATTATCCATTTGGTTGTTTTTACAATAGGGATGGGTTTTATTATTTAAATACCTTCTCCATGTCAACAATAACCTGTACTAAGTTGTACAAATGTATATGCAAACCTCAAACTTGTATTAAATGCCCATTACATCATTACAGCGAAGGCGGTAAGAGTGCATTATGTATAAAGTGTCCTAACGATCGGCCATATACCGTTTTAAATAGTAAGCGCGATTCTGTTGATTCATGTAGTAAATGTCCAACAAATCATCATATTGACGACGGTGGTACATGTATAACTACAACTGACGTAACTGCAACTGTTCTTTCACAAAGTGGTTGTAAAGCTGGTGAAGGTGTTATTGGATCTGGGGATGTATTTGCATCCGGTTCAGCATCACAATGTAATGGTCTTAATAAGATAAAAACAGCAGAAGAATGTAAATTAGCAGCTGAATATAATAGTTTGAATAATATTGATGCTAAATATAATATGATGACAAGAGGTGATGGTGTTACAATAATGACACATCTTTCAAACATCAACAATAAATATGATAATGTTATTTTGAATAATATTGGTAATAATGGAGGATATGGAGGTCAAACAAGTTATTCAGGTTATCCACATGGATGTATATATGATACTCGTAGTGATCATAAGAAATATTATTTTAATGACAATATAGCACCAACAACAGAATGTAGTGAATTATATAAATGTATATGCAAACCAAAAACATGTAGTAAATGCCCAAGCAAAACATATAGTGAAGGAGGTAAATGTATCCAATGTCCTAGAGATAGACCATATACTGTTTTAAATAGTAAACAGGATTCTATTGATTCATGCACGGATGAACTAGTATGTAATTCTGGTGAAGGTTATTCAATGTTGGATTCTTCTACGCCTGGATTAATGGTCTGCTCGTGATTATATCCGTGTGATTATATAAAATAAGTAAAAAGTGTGTATATATATACATGAAGTCTTGTATTTTACGTGTGTGATGATGTGGTAAAAATTCTCGTACGATAAGTAAAACAATATATTAGTGTGGTGATGCAGCCGGCTGTGGTTTTTCACAGCGGAGCATCCATTTTACTAGCCGCTGTCGTATTACGCAAGTCATTTCCTATAGTGTGCTCCAGAAAGAGTATTACTGTATGTGCAGCCAGATTCTTTTCCATTGATTTGGATGCTGTTAATGCATTGGAAATGTGAAAAGATGTTTGGAGAAATCATATCATAATCATATGCATACGTACTGTATGATACACGTGCGTTGTATTTACCATGGTAAAATAGTGTATCATATGATATACTATATTACTTTGTAATCATGTAATAATATTTATCTCTCTCTCTCTCTCTCTCTACTCTTTAGAAAAACCGTGCTGGTGTACATTTTTTCAACAATTCTTCTGTTAACGCTTTTAATTCTTCAGCATCATCATCATCATCATCATAAAGACCACTATAATTATTACCAATATTTTTTGGCAAGGAAGAAGATAATACTATTTCAGAAACACAATCACCAATTACTGGTGCAAATTTAAAACCTTCTCCTCGAAATCCAGTGCAAATTATTACATTTTTATCTTCAGGATGAGGACCAATGATAAAGTCTAAATCAATTGCACTTGTGTATAAACAGCGACAAATCATTTTTGGAGTTTCAAAATTTAATGTTGGTAAATGTGTTTTAACAAAAGATGTAACAATCGCTTTTTGATAATTATCAATTTCATCTACGTTTGGTTGTCTTGTATTTAAAGTTTTACGATGATATACTGTTGAATCTATAAAATTTAATGGTGATGATCCTGGGACAACATGGAAATCGGAAGTGTGTAAAAATTCTCCCATGCAATGTACTGCGCATTTAAAAGCTTTCTTTCCACCTGGAACCATAGGAAAACAATATACAAAACTTTTTTTCGTTACACCATCAGCAGTTATATTTGTAATTTCTCCATCAATAACAGGCATTTTTGATATAGAGTAATAATTGTTTGCATTCTTTTTAATGTTATTATTTTTTTTCGGCTCAAGATATAATAATTGTTCTGCAGATACAAATATTGGAAGTTGTGACAAATTAGCAGACTTCAACGTCCGATTTGTCCACGGTCCAGATGCAAGTATTAATTTTGAATATTGTATTCTATTATTATTATTTGTAAGCAACTCACATTTTGAAGTATTTATTTTGTCTACTCTTTCCGATAAATTTATAATTGCACCATGTGCCTCTGCTTTGTCTTGCATGGCGTTTAAACACTCTGGTGCATTAATAGCTAAACAATTATAATCAACAAATCCTACCTCGTTTTTTTCAAATTTCACTGCTGAAAATGCACTTTCGGCTTGATCTTTATTAAATAAATTTATATTAGTTCCATGGCCATTTGCTACATGTTCATTTTTTACTTTCATGGCCTCTTCTTTTGATGGAAGTATTAACATATTTGATGATTGAAAAAATAGTCTACCTCTGCCATGATTTAAATTAGAATTATTATCATCTTCTAGTTGTAATTTTTCCCATAATCTTTTGCTTCGTCTTACTAACTTTCCATAAATACCAGTATATCCATTTTGCAATCCCCGCGTATCACCCCAAGATGACCGTACGTTATGACTCTCATCAATTAAAATTACCTGGCCACCTTTTGAAGCAATACTTGCAGCAATTGATGATCCCATGATTCCACCGCCGACGATAACAATTGGTTTTTCATTAATAATTTCCTGATGAGCGAAAATATTTTTTTTGTCATTATAAAGAGATATACCAATTATTGTTGGAAAACTTGCCGATAAAATGATTTTGTTGATGTTCTTCCGTGCAAATTTAAACATTATGTCTGATATTATTATTCGTTGCTTTATTCTATGACGTATATATTTAAATTGTTGTAATTTATACAGATGATGTGTATTTATAATAGATAGACTATATATAATTACTGCTATTGTATCTCTTATATATAAATTTTTTTCATCATCATCTTGGGCTCGTATGTATGCCAGTTATTAGCGACAGGTACCAATTACAATACCAGGTATATATTATATCATCCAAAAAAAATAAAAAATGAAAAAAAAAATGTACACCAGGTACACATAAAAAATATACGAATATATAAAAAAAAAGTTCTACGACGTATTAAAATATTAATAATTTGTACGTACTTCGTACCGCTTTAAACACACCCTCTCCCTGTGATAAAAATGCTTTTTCTCCCACCTCAACAAAAATATCATGTTTGTAAATGTATTATATATATATAGTTCGTTTCTCTATCTATACCGTTTCCGTATTATTTTGTTTTGTCATTTCAACATTTGCAGTTTTGCTATTATACTTTGAAATAGTATTTTTACCACCACCTTCACTTTGTTGTACTACATTTCCAGCCAAATTCAATTTCTTTCCACATCCAACAAATTTAAATAAAACGGCTAATTCAATCAAACCTATGCATCCACCTATTAACCACATAACATGTGAAAAACTTCCATAATCATGCGTAAGCCTTAAAATATCTGATTGAAATAACGGCCCACTAATTAAGGGGCATAAAGTAAATCCAATGCTCATTGAACCAGCGATTATACCAGTTGCTTTACCTCTTAAGTTTGGTGGAACAGCTGGTGTTGCAATTTGCAATAATGTTGGTAACGATAAGGAAAATCCAACACTAATTGTACATACAAAGAAAATAGCATGAATCCAAAATGGTGTAATAAATGTATACCCAACAATACCTATTGATTGTAAAATGCAAGCTACTGCGATTGTACGAGGTGCACCAATCATTTTAATAAATCTTTTTACACCACATACATTCATGACTATAGAGATGACACCTACACCGGTTAAAAATATACCTAATTCAGTAGGACCAAAGTTAAACAAAATCATCCACACAAGCCCTGTCATACTAGTCATGCAAGTGAAACTAAAAGCTGCTAGCAATTGAGCAAGCGCACATGCCAATACAATAGCTGGTAATTTTCCCTCTGCCTTTTTCTTTGGGCCACCTCCTGGTGGTCCGCTTTTTTTGAATTCCCCAACAGTTGGTGGTTTGCCATCGCTTGATGATGGAGGCGCTTTTTTTCCAGCACCACCACCACCACCAGAAGCGCCACTCCCAAAACCACCTTTTTTTTTCCCTTTCATAATAAATGCTAGAAATTGTTGATGACCTTTTTCATATATTTCATCAACATTTTTTTTTCTAGGACCACAAATTCCTCCATTAGGTCTAGTCTCTGCGATTTTAAAGAAACCTATGATGCAACATATGCTTGCAACAACCACTGGGGAGAAAAATGCAACTCGTTTATTACCAGAGATAAAGGTAACTAGAGCACCTAAACCAGGGCCAACCATAAAGCCAAGTCCCAACATGGCAGATGCTATTCCGAAATACTTTGCGCGCTCTCTTGGATCTCCAACAACATCTAATACCATTGCTTGTACGACTGGTAATGTGCCTCCGCATATTCCTGATATTAACCTAGCCATTAATAATGATGTAATCGTTGTTGCAACACCGCACCATACATACCCAAGTGCTGATCCCATCAAACTGGTCATTATAATTGCTTTACGTCCCACTTTATCAGATAGTCGTGACATCAGTATATTGCCAATAACTTGTCCAAAGCCGAAAAAGAAAATTGATAAACCAACTTCGATTGAAGTACCACATCCTTTCACTTCACCACATCGACCGACACTTAATGTAATATTGACATTTGGAGCTTGAGGGCATGTAGGACATGCCGTACCATCTTCCCAAGGCAATTCCAACATGTAATATGGTAGAATAGGAATTGCTATTCCCGCACCAAGAAAATCTACGAAGGCACACATATATGCAGGCCATAATAATTTAAAAATATTTGGCTGTCCATCTTCCTTTTTCTTCTCATTACTTTCACTTTCCTCTATTTTTGGTTTTTCCTCATTCATTATGTTGTAATTATTATTTTCTTTTTCTATCTGTACGTAAAAATATATATTATATGATGTGTCGACTATACATGGTTGAATTTTGTGCAAAATAATTCTATATATTTATTCGAAGAGCATCTTAATGGGTTGAAGAAGAACTGAGAAGAAGAATTGGGACTTGATGACTCATCGATTTCTCCCCTATCAAATGATTCACAATTTATACTTGTAAAAGAGACGGCGGATCTCAAAATAAAAAACGTCGGGTTGGTGATTTAGTATGGGAATAGCAGGTGTTATAATTTAATGCTGTGTGTAGATATTATTGCGATAGACGTACTTAAATTATGAACATTATAACAATTTCTACTCCTATCAAAATTTGTATTATCTGTTTCCTATGTAACATATATATTCTACTAAGTACAAATATGTCTGTGGTGATGCTAAATAATACA
>JACLAC010018879.1_pt1 | contig 11757 bp, 2 predicted proteins | sample 8027881 | NCBI WGS metagenome assembly JACLAC01 (sample SAMN15725517, study PRJNA655200) | protist metagenome | isolation source: fluorescence activated cell sorting (FACS) single amplified genomes of... | place: Spain: Blaines Bay Microbial Observatory, Mediterranean Sea | collected 2016-01-19 | reverse complement strand
TAGCGATGCGCACGAACAGATCGTCCTCGGCATCCTTCACGCGCTGTTTAACCTCGGTGAGCGCTCATGCAACGCGCAATGGCGGATCCGGGACCTGGAAGAAAACATTCCCCTCGTCGGCGAATGCCAGGCATATCATGAAATGACATCCGAGCTCGCCAGATGTCAGCAGCGCCTCGCTCGAGTCCTTGAACAAATAACCGTGCTCGAGCGTGCCCTAACCTTGCACCTGCCTCGGATATCCAATCACGACGCTCTGCTGCGCATTCAACAGATTCGTCACAGGGCACAAGCCATATTCACGAGACGATCACATAGCAGCTAGCAGCAGAAACTCGCACATTCTCCGAAATGCATGGGCCATCGCCGGGAGGCATACGTTCGAAACAAGATGCAGGAGCCGACCACCTCATCTTGGAGCACGTCACTCACGCCCATACAAAACAGAGCTCACCCGCCTAGGTTTACCAGAAGGAGAGGCCCCCGAGTGGGTGTCTCAGCAGTGGCCATGTAGCACGCAGGACATGCTCCAGCATGCACCCAGTTGGCTGAGCCGCTGTAGCTGCCACACGGTTTGGGAGCCAGCCGTCCCAGGCAGTGATTGGGAGCAAGAAAGTGCGGTATGCATCCGCCTACTGCAAATTCGAGAGCATGACTATGACGAGAATCCACTAACCCGAGGGGACGTCATGACGCAGATTTGCAACCTGCTCAATGAAATCCAACAGAGGCATGCCCCCGACAACCCGAGCTTCTCTGAAGACGACGTGATCTATGCAGGATTCGCGAATGCACAAGGGATGTGGGAAGGAATGATCACAATAAAACGACGGGGCCAGACATCCTTCACCGATGACAAGCTCACGGGAGCGTTGCTTGGCTTCCATATAGGCAACAGTACTGAGAGTGGGGGCGCGCGCGCGTTCAAGTGGTGTCCAGTCGGCGGAAAACTGGGCACCACGCTGTGTGGCATCACGTCAATTACCGCTGCTTATACATGGCGGGGCATAACTCGACACCAAATTGCCTTCGGCAGGCGGGTCAAAGGGCGACGCACGTGGGCGGTACACAACCCCAAGGAAGGCTGTGTCCGACGCATTGTGTCAGTTCTGGCGGCCCGAGGCAAGCAACACGATCTGCTAGCGAGACTCATGGCCCTGCCATGGGACAGGAAGAGGAAACAACTCATTCGCACACGAGAGTCAGACGCAGAGGCAGTGGTGGAACCGCTAGATAGTACGTCGGACAACCATGCGGCCGCTCCAGGGGAACATCCCTGCCCCTCTCCGAAGTGGCCGAGCTCCGTGGGACAACGAAGCGGGCTCCCCGCGATAAGAACGGTCCGCAGTCTAAGACAAGCTAAGGCTCACTGGCTATATCTAAGCGGAGACACGGCTGGTGCACGATCAGTGACGGGGGATTGGTCCCTTAGCGCGGGACCAGGGAACGTAACTGAAGCAGGGCCAAACGCCAGCTGGAAATGGCTGTGGGCTCCGGGTGCTGCGGCAGTAGCCAAATTCTGGCAAACGTTAGAACATGGCTCGATGCACGCATACTTGCAGGAATTACGACAACAGGGGCACGTAGGCCTGGCTGCAGCGGGCGAAGCCCTCCTCTTGACTGCTGATGGGGAGCTTGACAGGAATTGGCCGTGTGCACGAACCAGAGAGGTACAGGAGTGGGTAGGATGGCTGGAGCACGAGAGCTGCTTTCGCCGAGCAGAGATAATGAGCACAGTTGTCACCTGGAACTTAGGACCCCTGAGCTACACTCGGTCAAAAACGCTGATTATTGACACACTGAGGAGGGGCCCCCCCGTAGCCATGTTTCAGGAGCTACGCTTCCAGGCGGGAGCCCGACGACGCCTGAAGCATGATCTGCGAAAAGAGTGCCCCGAGTATTTCTCATTTGTTGCATCTGGGAAAACAGGAGTAACTGCAGACAGAGGGGGGGGAGCATCAATGTCAGACAAGTGCTTGGCTGTGGCCACCTTCCTCCGAACAAGTGTGTTCAAAACTGCGTGCCACAGGGAATGGAATACAGAAGGCGGCGACAAAACACTTCGTCACATGGCAACGGGTCGGATACTATGGCTCGAGGCAGTCACACACCAGGACAAGCTGATGCGGGTGATTAACATACACCAAGCAACTTCTGGTGACAGAGTCCTGCAACAACAAGTGTTGGCAGTCCTGCAGAGCAAGCTGCTCCGGTCAGAATACCACATCACAATCATGGGCGGTGACTTCAATGCTAATGCTGGGACACCTAGACAAGGCTATGCCGCGTCTAACAGCAGGCATCTTGAGATGGTGGACGAGGACTTTCGGAACTTTGTGCACGCAACGAGGGGGAAGATCATCTCACCAAGCACGGCGTCTTGGAAGGACAGTGGAATATGTCATGCTGCCACCCTAGATCACGTAGTGACGTGGAACCACCAAGCGAACGATCATGCAGGGAGATCAGACTGGGTGGGGTATGCCAGCCAAGACCATGCAAGGATCAGTGTCTCTGTAGCACCGGATATTCTCAAACACCTCAAACCGGCCAGGACAGCAGAAGTCAAGCGTCGCCTTCGCCTGGAGGAATGGCGAAATGCAACCCCACAAATAAATGCGGCGGTGGTTCACAACTGTTTGTCGCGGATGGAGCAGTTAGATGCAGGGGAAATTGACGCCGCCGTGGCACGTGCAGACACGATGCGAGAAAGGCAGCAAGCTGCCGAGAGTATATTACTCCAGCCACACCGTGCTGACCCTGCTACGAAAGGCAGACGCCCTCACCGCAACCACCGCCAAATCGTTCTCACTAGAGAAATTGCGCGAGCGAAGGCAGCACTCAATGACGGAACGAGCCCGCAGGTGCTGACAAGGGCGCAAGAGCTCTGTCTTATCGATGCAGGCTTCACGGAGGAGCTTCTCGTCAGCAATGATGAGGCTCTACGCATTGTCAACGACGCAGCGTGGACAGCACTCCTTAGAGCTCGGATAAAAACACGAGAATCTGAGCTGCAACGGATTGACTATCGTCAAAACGCGTCCACCCGACGACGCACAGACTGGATGGCAAGACAGGATATTGAGCGAGAACACAAAGGCATCCGGAAATACACCGGCAAGTGGGGCAATCACAAGATACCAGACACATTGCGGTGGGAGGTGCCGATTGGATTCCAGTTTGTTGTACCTAGTGACACCCTGGTAATGAACGACTGGAAACTACGACTCGAACGAGTAAAGGGGGCCGACCCGTCAGCCCGAGTGCACATGACCGAAGGAGAGACATATGTAGCAGTGCTGCAAGTCCATCGTGAGGCAAGGCCACAAGCGCGAGCCCATATTGAGCTCGCGTGCCGGACATGGCGCAAACGACAAATGGGTGAGGCCCCCGAGGAGTTTGAGAAAGGCATGAGCAGAAAGTTAGCCGCCCGCGCGGGCGACAGCATTACAGATGATGCCCTCGACTGCATGGCAGATGAGGTGGTAGACGACTGGTGGCGAACATCTCATCAAAGGCTCCAACCGGGTGACATTGGAGAAATGGGGCTCATTAGTGAAACGGAGTATGTATGGGTGGCGCAGGGACCGACGGCCGAGACGGATCTACGCACATGGATCGACCACGTCAGAGCTGGAAGACCAAGCAATGACGACCCGTATGCAATGTATATTGATACTGGGACGGTAATCCTACACCACAAAGTGGCAGGGAGGACAGTGAGCGTGGAAGTAGCGACGGGACGGATATCACTGGTCCAAGGAGCGCAAGCGCTACGCATGAAACGGAAGATGGAACACAGGCATACCCATCATACACAACAGCCTGCCAAGCAGGCCATGTGTGATGTGTTTCACCACCATAGCATTCAGAACCAGTACAAGTGGGCCGTGGGAAGACCTAGCCGTACGGGAATGACGGTCATCACGGTGCTTGCATCCTCATTGTCGCATGTAGATGAAATACTACAGATCAGTGAGGAATGGGCACCCCTCGAGGGAATAGGGAAGCGGGTTCTTCTCAGTGAGGGACCCTGGACAGGGAGTGACCTATTGCCGGCATGGGAATTGTATTTCCAGAAGCAAGGACTAGCACCGCACGCACGATGCATCTCAGAAGAGTGCCCAGCAGGTCACCCGCACATTGTGCTAGCGAATTGTGTCACAGAGCTCAACGACTCTCAGCAACGGAGGCAGTTGCAAGGGTTTTGTGAGCATTGCTGGAGGCACACGGATCTCCGAATCGGAAAAGATCATGTCGCGGATATGTCGTTTATGCATAAGGCCCAGATTTTCGAGAAAGGACAGAACGTCGACCCACTGGCACGGCTACGAGGCAAACTAACAGCTCTCGAGTTCAAGAAATTCGTCGACAACTGCATCAAGGCTGGTAAATCACCAGGCCCAGATGGCATTGTCAATGAATGCATCAAGACCATGTCGGAAGTGGAACTTGAGATCATCAAATTGTGGGCCAATGAGATCCTCGCCCTGGACCAGACACGCGTACTCACTATGGAAGAAATGAATGGGACAATCAGCCTTCTCCACAAAGGGGGAGACTCCGATGAGAAACCACAAGACTGGAGGCCAGTAGTACTCCTGAATTGTGCGAATCAGCTTGTAGCGCACGTCATCAACGCAAGACTGCGAGACATTGTAACCAGAGCGGGCATTGTTGAACCAGGGCAAGCGGGAGGACTGCAAGGACGCAGCACTGACATCAATGCAGCCAAGCTAGAGTGGGTCACCACGGAGGCGCAGCGCCAAGGCAAGCGTGTGTACAGAGTAGATGTAGATTTTTCCAACGCATTTAACTCTATGAGTCAGGCAGCGCTCTGGGCCGTCATGGAAGCATACAACATCCCGGATGTTGACCTCCTTAAGTCCCTCTATGCCAATTCCACGGTATGCATGGCGCCGAATGACGAAAAATGCGCCACAATTAGATTCGATACGGGGGTTGCTCAAGGCAGCGTCCTGTCCCCCCTCCTGTTCCTCATCTTCATGAATGCGCTACTGGGTCTCCTCACGGCGAGAGGCAAAGCAATGCACGTGAGTCACGGCCTAGATGGACAGTGGCCACAGCCAGACCGCAGAGACGGAGTGCCGCTTCGTGCGATAGGACAGTTCAATAACATTGGCTTCGTTGACGACCTGAGCCTTTTTGCGCAATCCCTAGGGGGCGCCCAAGCATTGCTTAACGTCATCGAAGAGTTCGAGGAGTGGTGCGGACTCCGAGTTAACAGGAAAAAGACCTGTCTCCTCGTCATCGACAAGATGATTAGGGCAGAGGATGCTGAAAGGAGTGTCCAATACAAGGGCAAACCAATACGAACACTGTCGGAGACGGAGGCGTGCAGGTACCTGGGGTGGTGGGGAACTGCCACGGGAGACATGCAAGAAACCAAACGGCGAGTAATGGAAAAAACCAAGAAGGCGATCGAGTTGATGGAACACCACCCCTTCACACCGGCAAAAGCCATCGAGCTTTTCCTCAGTGTCGGAGTTGGAGCCTTTAGGTACTCAGCGGCAGTGGTTCCGTGGACAAGCGAAGAGCTCGTTCAGATGGAACGGCTGTGGACGCAAGCGTATAAAAGGGCATGGCACTTGCCACTGTCCACCGCGTCGGACATATTCACGCTCCCGAGCGAGCAAGGGGGCTTAGGCCTCCCCAGACCCCTAGGGATCATGACGCAAGAACTGTGCCGACACCTTCACCGATGCCTTGACCGTGACGATGTAGTGCGGCACTTCACACTCAGAGACCTGCAAATTGCAAAAAACCGCTGGGCGTGCAACTCCATCAGTGATCTACACGAAGAGATGGCTCTGTGGTCATGGAACCAAGTGATAGACAACAGATGGACCCGAGTGGCTAAAGGGCTGCAACTGCTCGGCATGAGCATCACATGGCACCAAGAAATCAAAGAGGAGGAGATGCGAGGCACTAGTTGGGCAAGAGCGACGAGACAGCTCCGACTACTCAGGCAAAGGATAGAGGCGATCGGGGGGGACCGCCACCAGTGGGAAGCGGGGGTGTGGCACATGGACGAGAAGCAATGGAGCTTGCTGTGGGACGGCGAGCGGGCCTTCTGGCAGACAGTGCCGCGACTCATTAGTAAGGGCTACCGAACAATCCAAGACATGCCGCAAGAAAGACTGAGACCGACAATGAACCAGCCGTTCAAGATTCCACGTTTGGCCAGAGAAGACCCTGAGACCGGCACGCAGACAGTGCGTGTCCTACTTCCCAGGGGCATACCAGGGGTGCAAGAGCGCTCCAGGAGTATCATTCAGCGATGGCTGGATATGGCTGACTGGAGGGCGCAAGCCCTCAGAGACGACGGAAAGGCCCGCGAGGGAATTGCGGCACACTTGGTGGGCAACGTCTCAGACCAGCACCCGGCAGTGACGTGGACGAAAGCGCTCGACCAGTCAACACCAGAACATGAAGGAATTGAGTCGGGAGAAGGCATAGACAAGTGGGCACAAGCTCTCCGAGACATGCTGCAGCAAGGCGTCGTCACCGGCACCAGCGCTACGAGACGAGAAAGGTGGATAGCTGAAATCAGAGCACAAGGCGGCCACCTGGATCCAAACAACTTGTGCCATGGACTAGCCAAAGTCCTGTGGAGTGCAGATGCAGAAGATCGAGCCGCTAACGAGGTAATCAACGCTGTAGGTACAACTCTCCCAGAAGGGTGGCGAGACGTCTGGAATGCCATCATGCCTTATGCACAAGGCTCGAGATGTCTGGAGAGGCAGAGAAGGGCGATCATAGGGATCCTGCGATGCATGAACGTAAGGTGCAAGAACTGCCTTACGGCCCTGGAAAGGACGTGCCCAACATGCCACCTGAGACGTTGCACAATGTGCTCGCAGAGCAAGCGAATGTGCTGGATATGCGCCGATCCTGGCAACGCTGACAACCCTGTGGAGCAAACCAGGAACAATCAGAATGTGCAAAGGAGCCAATCCAGACACCAAGTAGTGAATATCCACAAATTAGGCAACTGGTTTGTGGAAGAGGTGGAGGATGTCCGCAGACTCGGAAACGAGTCCTCTACAGGCCCGGGCGAACATCTCCAGTTTCTTGCACAAGTACGAGGATGGCAGCCCGCGTCCAGGGCCCGGAGATGGGAAGCACTTAAGGCTATGGGCAATGTCGGACTCCGCACAGCTCTTCTTCATGCAGCAACTCCAGACATCCTGTGGCTGCCAAAAGCTATGTGGCCAGACATCCAACCAGAGTTTGGTGACGCTGGATGGTGGTACCGTGTGCGAGACCAGGTCACCTTTCGGGAATGCCAAAGCTGTCGAGGACGGAAAACACAGGACGCCTACACCAGACAGGGGTGGACATGCAAAACAACAGCCAAGTGCAAGACGTGCGAGTATGCCTATGCGCGACCAGGGTCTCGCAAGACCGTGGATGCAATTCGAAGGACCAAAGGACAGCGAACGTCCACGCGTATAGCACACCCGTATGCTCACAATCTTCGGAAGCGAACAACCCGAATTGATTACAATGATCACGCGACGTCGGACCCGGACAGCGACGGCAATGAGTGCGATCCGCCAGCCATACAAGTAGGTGTCTTACTGTCGTCAGCTGATCCTAGGTACGTCGGGCGAAGCAATGACGCTACCAAGGGGGATGTGTGTCTGTCGATGAAAGAAGTACGGCAACTGCTCCAGCCGGAACAGGCTCATCAAGGTGGCCTAGGAAAGGTATGGCTGACTACGAAGCAGATGGGTTGGTCTCTAGTGCCAGAGGACGACGAGATTATCAATATCACAGATGAATGGAACGGAAAAACCACAGCTCGCAGCCTGGCCCCAGCCATCTCCGCATACATTCAATGGTTGTGGGACTGTGCGCGAGGTGAAGAGTCCACTGAGAGGGGGCGCCTGGTGCGGGATGCGTGGTCGCTGGAGCAAGAATGGGGAGCGGCTGGACTAAGCGGGGGCCTGGCCGTAGGCGACCAGCTTCAGGACAGCAAACATCAGACAAACACGCAGGTGCTAGCAGACAACGACATTCGCAGACACGGAGCTGCACACATCATACACCGAGAACAGCCATGGGAGTCCCCGTCTGTATCTATCGCAGCGGATGACCCGCCAACCTTGCCCGACGTGGAAGCAAGAGCGGAGCTTGGACGGGATTTCTTCCTCGATGAAGACATCCCCAGGCACCCATCAGGACAAGGATACGTTGCGGTTACAGAAACGTCTCTACTATGGAGGCAAAGCGAAGACTCAACCATTTTTACGTACCAAGGGCTCACCACAGACACCTCGATCAGCTCACCGTGGACAATAATGAGTGGTACATGGCGGCACTTGAAATGCAAACGTCAGGAACCGGGAGCTGACACAGAAAAATTCGTTGCGAAGGAGTGTGCACGTCAAGAGCTGCTTGAAGGAGCGAAGTACAGGTCACCAACGTGGCAGGTACTACGGGCTCTAAAGGGAGTACACTCAGCGCGGCAACTGTACGGTGAGACAGCCATCACGGCCCCACCGTTCTTTGAAGCAGCAGGTGCAGGTGACACGATGTTCTGGGGCGAAGCAAAAGGTCCCATGGTGGTGCTCTGGGACAGCCTTGATGACATGGCAAAGGCTAAATGCGAAGAACAACTATCGCGATCTACAAATTGGGTAGTGTGGAGCCGCGAGAAAAAACCGAGAGACGCCACAGATACTCGACCCTTCGAAAGACTCGGTCGGCAGATCTTCTGTGGCAAAGCAAAGCTGGCAAATGCATCGGCTTCAGACAACGATGACGAACAGCAAGCACCCAAGGGCCGAGCACTCAGATGCAAAGGCTGGTGGAAGACAGGAGCCCTCGACACATGCAACAACCTGCACAACATGGCATGCTGGGTTCACTGCAACTCTCTGGAAGTGCCAAAGAGCTCCATTGACGACCTGAGAGCGGCATGGGAGAGTATAGAGGACAAGAATGAATGTGAAGTCACGCTAGAGGGGCCGGACCGCGATTACTGGCTAGGAAGCGAGATCGGCATGCTAGGTGGCTACGCCTTCAAGGGCGTAACCATGGGTATCGACGGCTCAAATGGAGAAGGCAGAATGGGTGCAGGGTGCTGCTGCTTCAAGCAACCGGAAGTTGACAGATGGGTCCGAGTGGGCCGGGAAGATGAAGGCACAAGCTCGAATCGCCCCGAACTCGGAGGACTACTGCTAGCTCTCGAGGCAACCCCTGAGGCCGACGATCTCCTGGTGGCCTGCGACAACGAAGCAGTCTTGAAGGTCATACGGAAATGGGTAGGACAAGGAGGAAAAGCCACACTTGCCACCGCCCCCGACGCCGACATCCTGCGAGACGTACTGGAGCTGCTGCACAACCGTATCCAAGCAGGAGCAGCCACATTCCTGGTCAAAGTTAAGTCACATCGGGGGGAGCCGATCAATGAAAGAGCTGACACACTAGCAGAGTGGGGCAGAAATATGCAAGACAAAGACAAACGATGGGACCAAAAAACAAGCCGACTGATCTTTCAGCACGGACTGTGCCGTCAGCCGGGAGGCACGACATGGTCAGCGAGCATACGCAGGATGATTCGGAGGCAAGCCAGCCAGGAGAAACTGTCGCAAGCTTATCGGGTGGCGGAGGTCAAATGGGCCGAGAAAGTCGGGTACCGGAAGCACGAGCAGCTAGGCTTGGTGTGGACACATGTTGGCACCACCAGACCGGCAAGAGGGCGGGAGATCACAAACGACGCACTCAGAGCTAGCCTCAACCGCCAGGTGTGTTTCACTGAAGAAGAATGGGCAGCTGTCGGAGAGCAAGAGGTCACAGAGCACAGCTTCATCAGAGTTGGAGACGCGTACTTCAAGCCTCTCCGGAAGGGTGCGACACGGGAGGGTCGTGCAGCGGCCCATAGCGGAGAGTTCAAATCAGCAACGGCATGGGGTAAGTCGTGTGCCACGTCGTTGGACGAGGAGCAAATGGGTAGCCCAGTCACCAAGACGTGGAGTACAGACTTCCTCATTCGTACGGGAGTCAGCAGGGAAGAGATGGGAAAGTGGCTTAGCAACCGTAGTATTCCGTGGAGACGACGACGACGCCTCATCCAAATAGCAACTGGAACATTCCCATGTGGAGAGTGGCTTGCCTCAAAGGGCTTGAAACCGTCAGCTGGGTGTGAGCTTTGCAGAAGAGCAAGGTCCAACCAAGCAGACGACGACGATACTGACTTACCCAAGGAAACGATCGGCCACATTCAAAGTGCAGCATGCGCCGGGCAACGAGAGGTAGTAACAGCCGCACACCATGCAGTTTTTGGTGCACTGACTGAAGACATTGCAGCGCACCAGGAGGCTAGCCGAAAAGTAGCAATTCTGACACTTGAAGCGAAAATGCCACCATTGATAATTGCAAAATCCAATTATCAGTGACGCAAAAGTCGCGGAAAGTTGACTTTGATATGACGTTCTTTTTTTAGACGTCACGAAGACGTTCTTTTTTACTTCCTTCTGGAATAAAAGAGGAAGCGCTTGCGATAGCGAGCACTTCTCTCCCAAGCACTCAACAATGTACGTCTGACGCTCACGCGCTTCCCGTGCCCCCGTCCTTAGGCTCAACAGGGTATCCAATTTTTGTCTTGAGCGAGAGAAGACGATTCGAACCCTGTGGGATGATGCGCAGTGCAGCCAGATTTGCACCAGCGAAGAGCTGTGGGCAGCAGCGAAACATGCCGAAATGGCCATCCCGCTCCCTCAGCGGCTGCCTGGCCCCCAGGCAGAACACGACTACGAAAGCCGTTTCTGGAATCGCAGACCAGATGGAATAGCGATCGACACTGACAACAAGACGTGCTACATCCTGGAGTTTAAACGTACGAATGACAGGAGAGTAACATATCGAACGGTGGCAGAGGAGCGAGCGAGGAAGCAGTATGAATCGCTAGTAGCGGGAATGCAGCAAGCAGGGCAACGGAATGGATGGACGACAGAACTGCTCCCATTCGTGGGCGGCACAAGCGGATCGGTGCAGCAAAACCTCTTCAAGACACAACTAGAAAAGCTAGGAGTAAAGAAGAGCGAAATCGAGCGTATCCGGCAACGACACGCACGAAAACTGCTAGACATTCAAGATAATGTGCTGCGATCGTACTTCGCCCTCAAGTACGATGTGGGCGGGGCTGGACAGGGCACAAGCAGGACCAGACAGCCCGAGCACATTGGACACGATGTGTACACCACCCCCCATGATTGAAGACTCAAAAGAATGTCTCTTCCCCCCTTCTCCTTCTCGCAAGGGGCGGCACTCGAGGCGAACACGAGAACGGAGTGATGGACGCCGAAGGACAGGCACGTCACCAAACGCGGACAGACAACAGGTATGCAACGACACACACGCATTCGCATGCATGCATGCACCAATAACACCACATACACGTACAAATACGGAGGCCCCCACCGTAAATGTACATACACTTATCTATAGTTGGCAAAACAAACAGCGGCAGCAAGGAACCATTCCTCGGGGGGGGAAGGGAAAAAAAAAGGAAAAAAAAAAGAGAGAGAGAGAGCAGGAGAGGCATTGGCAGCGAGAGAGAGAGAAAGGGAGAGAGAAGCGAAGGAGCAGGATATACCTCCTCATGGCCCATTCCGTTAGAGAGTGGCACAGGAGGATGTGTGCTGCCCCCCAAGCGATCTAGAATTATCGTAATGGGGAGCAGCCCCCATGGATCCAGGGGCGTTGGATCGAAGTGCTATGGCGCCG
>JACLAC010022172.1_pt1 | contig 11758 bp, 14 predicted proteins | sample 8027881 | NCBI WGS metagenome assembly JACLAC01 (sample SAMN15725517, study PRJNA655200) | protist metagenome | isolation source: fluorescence activated cell sorting (FACS) single amplified genomes of... | place: Spain: Blaines Bay Microbial Observatory, Mediterranean Sea | collected 2016-01-19 | reverse complement strand
AATCGTTCAATGCCTACACAGTGCACACAATAAACGACCTCGATTGGGTCCGCAGATTGGTCTACAACACAAAACCACCTTTCAGAGCGCGCACACGAGAACCAAGCATCGCCAGGGCAGCATCAGCCTGCTCGAAACACAGTGTTCTCCGTAACGCCTGTACAAGTTTTGCACGGAAAGGTCGTGCTGGACATAATCCTTTCGTAAACATGGCCGCCCGCGAGGCCAGGTCGTGAACGACAATCGTCGACTCCGGCCCAAGACGTCCACCATCTTCGATAATAATTGGTCGCATCTGCGGCCCATACCGATCCAACTTTTCGCTTTCACCTCTTTCCGCTGCATGGGCCACGCGCCGGCTGTGGCCTCTTTGTGCAACATATCTTTCAGCTCCAGCTGCACGGACAGACACATCAAGGTGCGTAAGGAAACCTTCACCAGGGAAATGAACAGAAATATCGGCAATAGCTTCCATTACAACACCTTCAGTATTTATCTTGTACAGCTCGGGCACATGGCGTTCCACGTCAACAGACGCTCCCGCCATTCGCAATTCCATAGCAACCGCTCTCGCCAGGGCATTGTGTGTCCTGACACGTGCCGGTCCTATCTTACAAACTCGACTATGATACATACGGTCATCGAGCTTGCATCCACACGTCTCTTCTCCATCACCTCCTTTGGCCCGATTCCCGCACATTATGGGTTGGTCCGCTGAGATGACTGCTAACTGCATTCGCATCATAGTAGCAATCCGGAAATGTTGATTCGGAAGCCACTGTCGGGGTCGTTTACAAGTTTCGTCCCACACTAGTCCGTTTCCACTACCTCCTGCAGACACAAAGTTCGCACGCATAATATCGCTTTTCATAGTATGCCACACTCGTGCCGCATCCAGTGCATCAAGGATGGTAGTCATTCTAGCAGCCAGTCGATGATGATTTGGATCACGCTGGAATCCCTTCATCGCACCTTCACTAGGAGATTGACTCGTTGATGTATCGGTTTGGGGCCACGTGGGAGAAACAAGTTCGTCAAGCTTCTCCTGCCCCGTCCATGGGGTTTGATCAAGCATGTCCATCATGCTACTGTGGACCTCGACCCTCCCCGTTTCAAACACAGTGATGCCAGCCTTATACATGGTTTCATGTGCATCACCTGTTCCTATTTCAGCATACCCGTCCTGGACAGGTCTTCCCAGCTTTTTCGCTATTTGTGGTACATTTTTCGTGTGACATGGTACGCGCCAGGAAAGTTGCCGCTGCCGTATTTCCACTCGCACCTACACGAAAATTCATTCCACCAAATTTTCCAGGAAGCCGTGCAAGGTCCATGGCCTCCCTGTTCACTTTACGATTTGCGTCGGTGATACCCAGACGTCTGAAAGCAAACTTCCTTGCTTCTCGATCCAGTCTATCAGCGTACTCCCGGACTATATTGCTTGGGAGCATCCGACCGTCATAGTCCAAAGCATGGCACACAGTCTTGGCTACAAACAACCATATCTTGTGAAGACACGTGTTATCCACGACCGCATCAGCCATTCTCTGCGCCGTAGCAACAAACTTCAATGCGTCGTCGCATCTTTTCGACAAGAATTTGGAGGTAAATCCATTCGCATCGATTTCAACTCTACATTCACCACATACTGTCGTCCCAAGGGCTGTAAGTTTGCTTACAGTCGGGAAGTGTTTTGCAATGCTGCGAACCGGCTCCGGAACATCACGAATGTCGTTCAAGTCCTCCGCGTCACAGTACGCAGGTATCCACACCTGGCTCTTGCCAGCCCTTAATCGATGACCTACTCTGGCAAGTTCGTCTTCAATAAGGTTCCATCTATCGGTAACCTCACTCGCTCTGCCAATCACATACGTATCATCTTGGTATCCAATCCTTGTAAGTTTTGTATCCCGGAGTCCTCGCTGCAAGGCCGATTCCATACCAGCAGCAAAGATCGCTCTCATAAGGTTAGACCCTTGCCATCCACCTCGGTTCGCTACTGCTGCTTCCCATTGATCGCCAATGCGATGCCACACAGTCGAACCGTACTGCCATTCACACGCAGCCATGGTAGCCAGCCGCGGTGCTTTCTCCCTTGCTCCAGCTAAGCACGCCGATATGTAGGCACGCCCATACGCATTTTCGCTATCGATGCCCACATCAGCGTCTTTGGCTAAACTAGCACCCGCTGACATTTCTGGCATGTCTTTGGCCCAGGCCCTCAAGGTTGACACCACAAGGCAATGGCCATTTGGTGTAGCGACACCTAGCTGCCCAGGTTCGAACCATTCTTTAAGTCATTGTCATCTTCATGCACCACACCTGTTTCGACCAAGTTGAGCAGGCATTCGGACAGTGCAATCGGTCGAAGTTTGTGCTCTGGTGGGATTGTATCATCCACTCGCGGCCGTGGTCCACAGTCCAACGGAACCACTACCGCAGCCGTCCACAAACGAACCGTTTCTTCATTTAGCCGGTTCCGAATCCACATTGTTCCCCACCTTGCGACAGCTCCAGCCCCTCCATCGACTCGCATGACACTCTGAATGAGTGTGTTCCTCATAGAGCTCGGTCCAGGTTGAGCTGCTCCTTGAAGTCCTCGGCTTCGGTCTCGAAGTGTGTTGACCTTGATACCATATTGGTCCATGGCCATTTTCTTACACTTGCCCAGTTCCACAGCCAAGTTTTTCTTTCTTCATCATCAACTTCCACCGCAACCAGTTGATTCACCGCATTAAGGGTGTTGCTATCAGCCGGGGCACGTCGACTACAAGTCAAGATGCCCTTGGCTGCTCGAAAGTTGCCTACTTCCATGTTCGCTGCCGCCGCTTGAAACATGCTTTGTTCCTCCGAAAGTCGGATTCGCTGGCTCCAGTCCTAAGGAATAAAGAATATTCGTGGTCGCGATCTTCAATGTAGAGCTCTAACAGCTTCTGCCACTGATTGGTTTCAGCAAGTAGGACGCGACCACAAACAACATAGGCCACCGGACATATTCTATAGTTGCCCGTTCCACTCGGATCTGCATCACCCCTTGTCAGATATTTCAGGTTGGTCGTGATGCCTAAGCAGTAGGGTTGGCATTATCCATAGCCACCTCCCTGCCACAATTGCTTTTCTCAACGCTTCTTTCGACGGATGAGTTGCATTGTGTGCTTCTGTCGCCGTGTGCTCCTCAATAGCCTTTTTGTTTAGCAACCGTGCCACACGCTTACGTATCCCGCCAATGCTCGGGATGTTGAGAAGCGTCGGCAGTGCTGGTTGTCCAATAGCTTTTTTCAAACAAAGCTTCACACTCCTGTTGACTGTCATGACTCGCGTATCCAACCAAGGATGACTTTACTTCATCCACTTCGTCAGCATCATTACACTGAATCGTTGGCAATACAACCCCGCAGTTATTGCTTCCACAACAATCGTTCGGTAAACTTCGTGCACAAAATAGGTTGCACGCCCAGTTGCGACACGCCGAGCACCTTTGGCCCCATTGCTCGGGGATGGCTATCGTGCCGCACGCTTCACACTTTTCACCATTGACGTTGCTTCGGCCAGCACGTCTTATTTTCCACATACAGTCGGGCCCTTCCATTCCATAGGCATTGAGCACTCCTATGGTACATTTAGAGCCCGTCCATCTCGTCGTCATTATCGGCCGTACTTTGCTTGCGCACTTTGTCAGCCTTTTCCGTGAAGAACTCCAACATTTTCCGCTTTCCATCCACATTGTTGTGCGTCGACGGATCCAGCTTTGGAAAGCACTTGCCAAAGGCTTCCTCCATGAGTTTCGACGTGAACATCTCTGTCGGTACCGCTGCCGTTGCTCCCGGGTCTTGCGCAGACGGTGGTGCTGCAGCCATCGGTCCATTGCTCTTCGATTTGCTTGTCTCGGGTCCAAAGAGACGCACCATGCGTTCCCGCAACTGTTCACCATTACCTTGGGCCCGAATATTCTTAAGCATCGCTTCCATTGTTCGCCATTCCCTTGACAGCCATACGTCCTTAGGTATGTTATCAGGTTGCGTAGGCATACTTTCCATTGGGGCGTCAACGTCACCAATGTCGTCCTTCTTACTTGCCACAAGGATTTCGTCGAGCTGCTCACGTAGTTTGTCGACATCCACTGCGGCTTGCTTTCGCTCTTCCTGTTGATTTCCAATATGCTCCTGGAGTTCGCGCAACTCATCCTGGAGTTCTGCTTCTCGATTCGCACATTTGTTCGCCCAACTCTCTCTACGGGCAATATTGTTTTGCACTTCGCGAAGTTGCTGTACAAATGGTCTTTGCTCAAACTTGTCTGTCCGTAGCTTGTCCAGCTCTTTCTTTTCCTCTGCCAACAATTCCGCTCCTTTGATATGTTCAAGGGCCTTGACATAGTCGGCCAACTCGCTGATAGTGACCTCCTCGGGATGCTCGCCTGAGTCCTGGGAGGGTTGGTCACTTGGGCTCGCGGGCTTCGCAGCCTTGAGCTTTTTGATTTCTTCTCGCAGTTCACTGATGGTCGTGTCCTTCGCCGCACCACCTGCCTTCGACTCGGTCTCTCGCCAGTTGCCCGGACGTGGAGTGTTCGACTCGTGCGTGCTGCCACATTTTCGACACTTGTATCTCGTTGCCCAATTGAACCCGGTTCCGCAGTGTTTGCAGGTCCTTGACTGCCCCGCAGCTGCATAACCTGGCATGGGCAAATGACACCGGAGGCACACAGAACAAACTCTTTGAACCAAAATGCCGCCGGAATTTGAGCAGCGCAGCGCAGGCAAGCAGACGGAGCAGCTCAGATCACGCCACTGCCCAGTCCCCCAAGCAGATCAGCTCACTGATGCAGTGGTATGGTTGTGTCGCCGCACCCCTACCTAACTCTGTAAGGACCAGGATTAACCTAGAATTATGTATTTTTTTATGAAAATATCTGGTTTTCAAAAAAACAATTGTATGACATGTTTGTGTCTTTTTTTATGTCCTTGCTCTGCCCTTTCGTCACTTTTAGGTAGTCTCACCTGCACTATAGGCATGGATCAGTGCCGCATCCTGCCATCCATACTCTTATGTGTCAACATATCGGTTGTGACAGCTCACATGTGCAAGCCCAGCAAGCATACCCCCTGGAGAAGCACAGAGCAAACATTTACTCGGATATGTCCGTTAGTTACTTACAAATATGTGACTGAAAAGGGTTGAAAGATTACGCGAGAGCTGAGAACAATTGCATCCACTATTAATTCTGTCAGCATATACAGCCAATATGATGCTGAACTCTGTGATTGTGTTCACAAGCCGAGGAGCATATGATGTCCAGCATCATAGTGGCTACTGCTTACAACCAGCATAGCAACTAGCTCAACTACCACGATTTCTACTACTGCGAGCCCTCGTACCAAGTTTTGTAGTAGCAGCGATTACAGACACTGCATCGAGACTTCGCACTACAATTACCACTGCTACACTAGTAGTTGCGTCGTTAGTGCGACAATTACGAGGCCTGTTCGAACCTCCACGATGTTACGACTACAGTACGTGGTGCGATAAGCACAAGCAACAGTGTTACTACTGCAGCAACTACGTTGGCTATCAGACGAATAACTACGTCTAGAACGTATAGCAATACATATACATATGCATATACATATACAGATAGTCGGTCGCAGGCTTCTATCCAACTGCAACTACCTAAACTGTTACTGCAACAATTGCCAGTATTGCAAGCAAGGTGTCTAGAAGGAACGGATCAGCATATGATATCATATCCGATCACTGAACGAACGGTTAGATCAGACATATACCATTCGAGCGCAAGTGCTAACAAACAAAGTTCATAGGGATATCATAGCAATGAATGTTTGCCTTTGTGAATCGGTCACGCATTTTCGCGTCGAAGTATTCGTGCAAACATAAATGTCGATCCAAAAGTGTCGCGTCTTACGTCTGCTCGCGACAGAAGAGCCTGTTCTCTGCGCAAAGCTGCAATTGGAACCGACAAAGCCGCAGAGTGATCTCATTGAATGCCTGCATTGCTTTTCGTGAAACATAGAGATGTATACTACTTTGTTTGTGAGGATTGGCTTGTTGTATGTGCATTTCTTGTGGCAATGGACGCAAACGGGAATCGTTTTCCGATGATGCAGCTCGCAGGCGATCACGTGCCCATTTCACAAAATCGTTGTCCATAAGCCCGCGCAATGCCTGATATTGCGTAGCCTTGCTGACGATGTCAGCGAGCTCATTCTGTGTCGATTGGTCGAGCGTTTTGCAGTTGACCAGGTTGATAAGTTTTGCCGCCGAAAAACGACAGCTTGTGCCTGCAAAACACTACCCGCCGCTGACTTCATGAGATTCTCATCGTGCTCATCCAAGTGCACGTCGCATGTGTTCAGCATCTTCTTCACTTTCTTAGCAGCCTTCATTTGGAATTACAAAAATGAGATAAGTGCAAACGAAGCATGAACGAACACAACACAACTTATGATCTCAAATGCAATGTGATAGAATGTGTGAGAACTTGGAAATTCGATATCATGCCTGCCTTCCGCACGCCATCGCAGGCGTTGTTGATATTGCTGTAGTCGCCAAGCACCTTGCACAACCCCCTTCGCGTGCTCGGTGAGTGCCTGCCTAACCTTTGAATCCTTGGACGGTCGAACATAGCCGTGCTTCCACGTACGGTCACTCATGTTGGAGCCGCAAGCAAGTGGCTCGAGTACGTCAAAACTGTCTCGCAAAGCCTTCGTCAGGGGCTTCACCAGCTCCGATGCGTACCGACTGTTTATGCGTAACGCTTTCTCCACATCAAAGTGTCATGTGCCGCCATCACAATTCTGCAGCACCGACGAGTTAACGACCTCGCTGATCAATCGCATCAACTTCGTCTGTTCTGCAGCTCGATCAACCTTCATGTGCTCTTCATCGCTCATCATGTTATTCATGTAAACGTATTATCGTAAAGCGAATCCGTTGTGGCATTCAGAGAATACACGCTTGATTTGCGTGCTCAATTCCATTCCAGCGCCGCGAAGATCCAGTAATCGAGCAGCAACGTCTGGCCACTCCTTGCACACCTCAAGTTCAGGAAAATGCTCGTCGTTCCGCAGAAACAGAACGACCTTAAACGCACGATTCAAATCGGTGACAACATCAACATTAACCATTGCTGTTTCATTCACATACAGCTTGCCGACCGCTGTCGCAAGAAGCTTCACGTCGGTTTTGACCAGGTTAACGTACGAGTGCTTCGTCGCTGGTGGTGCACGAGGAATGCAAAATGCGTCCACTGGGAACGACAACGAATTCGTCGAATTCGACATTTGCAATGGTTCTGCCTCCGTATTGTGAGAATCACGTGCCGCTGCTGAATATTACATCGATTCGTGTTGGGATTGCGATGGAGCGGTATCGCCCGCCACCGTTTCTTCGGATATCGTCAACGTATCGACGCCATCCTCTGGTGCATGCAAAGGCAGCAACGCTAGACATAGATAGCAGCAGCTGAAGTACAACGCAAATCTGTAAGTTAGGCACGCATGTACGTGCGAATAGTTCTCCCCACAACTGGTTTCAAATAGTAGTTGCAGTATGGCGTGCACGGTTACGTCACAATGCACAACTACAACACATATTTGCAATCCAAATTCGTCAGACAAGAAGCATGGTTGACGACTACAATTCGTGTGACTAGCTCTGATAGAAACGTTCGTGGGTCGTTGTTGGACGAACCCTGTGTCCTCGAACGCCACAAAATCGTTGTCGCACACAGTGGCGCCATGATCGTCAGTAAGTCCAGCACCAGCAGCTGGATCATGTTGTACTTCGTGTCCGTTGTCGTGTTGTGTTCGCTCTCTTCGTCTGCCGTCGTTTCATCACCAACCTAATTGACTGTCTTGTCGTCGCCAAGCACCTCCTCCACACACGTATGGTCGGGCGGCGCTGACTGCTGCGCAGTTGCAAACTTCCCGTCCCCATCGTTTCTTTCAGCATAACAATCGTTATTCGTCGACGCGTCTACGTCCACGCGAGCAGTGGCATCGATTTCAGCGCCGAGGGCTGGAACAGCACGAACAATCAGTGTTGCAAGTGCTCCATGTCCAGTCGCAACATGTGTTGCAACAACATCAACATCGTCGACAACAGTATCCAGTACTGATTTGCCAGCAACTTCCAACTCCTTCGTCAAAGTCTGTATCAGATATGTGAACATATGCGTGGCATCCTGCTTGTGGTGGCGAGAAACCACGGTCTGTAACACACGTATCAGTTTCCCAACGTGTTTGTCTGAAATCGCTGCGTTTCTCAGCTGGCAATGCTGCTGGTGCGCCAACGGAATCCAATGCCTCGTACAACTTCATGACATGATCCAATCGCGTGACGGACTCGGTATGATCCGCGGCATCAGTCATGTTGCCAATGCGTTGTTTCATCGCATCGTTGGCGACCTCCTCAACGAGCGCGTAGCAATGGGACAGCCATTCATCAGTTGCAGTTGGGCGCAATACTTGCCGCAGGCGTGGCAACTCCCGCAGCGCATCACAAATGTCATCCAGTTGGCCCAATGTACTCACCGCAGGTTCCACCTCAACATTCAACACTTTGTTAATCGCTATGAGTTCATCGTAATGATCGTGGACGAGCATGTCTGCTGTCGTTGCATATTTTCGCATCTGCACCAACTCCTGAATACATTCAGGGTCATCATGGGTCGCCAGCTTCGCGAATTTTGTGTAACGTGAAACTTTCGAAGAAAAGAGACTCGCCAATTGAGATGCCGCCTCACCTTTCTGAAGATATAGACGCGGCGCTGGATTCACCAAGCAATCGAGACATTGAAGCAGCGTGCGGCTCTCACGAAGGCACTCAGCGATGGTGCGTGAGAGCTCTGCTCCCTTATTTGCCAACAGTTGGCACAAACACATCCGCAGCCACTGCAAAAATCGATCGCAGTTATGCAGAGCGTGGGTCCGTCTTCACCAGTGAGCGAACACGCGAAATAAGTACCTCTTTGTCCCAATGTTGAACCTTAATCGCATCCTCCGCATCGATGTCCGCAACTCGTGGCGTGTTGCAATTAAACGCACAAACATCGCCCCACGTCGCAGGGCACATGGCTGTCATGTAGCCATGATAATCAGTTTCTGTCCAATTCTCAGCGCCAACCACGGTGCAAAGGGCAAAGCTTTGCTCGATTGGAAATCGTCCGTCCCCATATTTGCTGATTGCTAAGCATAGTGCCAGACGATGATTTGCCTTCAACCATGGAAGGTTTGGCAAACGAAGAGAGTACGCTGCTGCAATTGCATCAATACGAAATTGAAGCTTACAAGCTTGATCATTGAGTTGCGAAGCCGTCAAGTCTGTCACGCGTTTTCCATCGAAATTCAGTTGCCGGTTGTAATTCGTGCCAGCGAATGCTTTTGCAAGTTTCAGTCGTCGAAACAAGTTGAGAAGAAAAGGGTGGTCGAGACGTCCGAGTCCCGTACGTTCATCGCGTGGTTCGAATGCACCAACTTGTATATTGTTATTGTCGTCATTGTCACCCTCAGAGTCGTCATCCGAAACAATACTGCCTTTGCTCCGTTTGCTCACTACTGACTGAGCTGTATGTTTCTTTGGCGTTTTTGAAGGTGTGATTTGCAAAGGAGATGGTTCCGCAATATGTGTCCCGCCCTTGCGGGTCGTTTTCACAGATTTGCTGTCATCGGCCTTGCTATTTGCACCGTCGTCGCTTTCAGCAATTTCAGCAAACGCTTTTGTTCAGCCCTGGGCTCGTAGAAGAAGAAGACGAACAATCACTACCTGAATTGTTCCCCTTCATCACTACCTGACTCTTTCCCCGAACCAGCGTCTGAACCTGACGCCATATCAGCATCACCGTCGTCTGACTGCTTGTCCTTATCATTGTCACCATCGTTGCTATATGCTCTCGATCGCCTCGTACCTTTTCTACAAAGAACAGTTGCAAGCGCAGAAATGGCATGACAACTGCTTTCGGCTTCAATACCTTCGGCATATGTTCGTTGCGTTTTGTTCAGCAAACTTGATTGCACATATGCAGCAACGCCTTCTCGAATTTGTCGAGCTGACGTTTGGTGTAGCACTTCAATGGAAATAATCTCATCAAAATTATACCTCTACACGGAGGCCGTAGCGACAGGCACCATCGTCGAGCAAGAATACCCCGTTGACGTGCTTGCGTACCTCATTCCACCACTTCACGATTTTGAGGTTGAACCTCTCCGCAACCTGATCAATTGGCATTGAAAATTCCAGCGCACAGTTCTTCTTATCGAAAAATAGGTAGGCCGCAATCGTTTTGCAACAAACATGCTCGAACGTACTGCAATTGGTGCGCTCCCCGTCGTAAGCGACAGATTTGTGCAAATCATTGCAAACTTGAAGAAAAACGTTTATCATTGCAGGTTTGGCCTGCATCATGTCCAACAACTCCAATTCTGTCATCCACCACCAGCCTTCGGAATGCCCTTGTGAGCACGTGTGGCAAAGGTTGTGTAAAGCCTCAACATAATGCTAGCAATGCTTCAACAGTCAACAAATGCAACTTCGCCGCCTACTTGAACGGTTTTCAAATACGTTTGCAATGTAACGCTCTTGTGGAAAAACCAGACTACGCATAGCAGAACTCACATGAATCCAAGGGTCTTTCAGTAATAGATTCGACTGTCATTGTTGACTAGATTGAGTATGAAGCAATGCCCTGGCGCCGAGGCTCGATAACTGCAAGCACAATCAAAACAACAGTTTTGATAGTGCTACGATTTGTATCGAGCTGTCGACGTGGATCGATCGTTCAACTTCGAATTGAAAAAGCATTGCTAGCAATATATAGATGGGAGCCGTGTCACTGAAGGTATGGCTGCAAATACCACATGTGCGCTTCTTCTGACTCACGCTCGATTTAGTTTTGGTATGTTTGGCAGCCTTGTTGGCTGCAATACTTTTGTCCACCTGCCTGTGAAGGGAGCAATATTGCTCGATGTCGTAGCCTTCGGCTTGGCAACTTCTTTTTTTCTCCGAACTGTCGGAAGAATTTGATGAATCATCCAGCGATGCACGCGCCCGTTTGCCCATGGCTTCCGTCAAGGAGATGTCAAGCAACGCCAAAAGGGCAAAACAGAGACTGAAATTGCGAAGAAGCACTGCCAAAAAGGTCGGCATGCCTCTAACATGGATGAATATGAAGGATATGGAGTGAATGGAAAATTTGTGATGGGATTCGAGAAAGATGCTGACGTAGAATAGCAGGGCGGAGACATTTATTCTGAAAGATGACCTCAGTCGCAACACATGAGTTAAGTGTTGCAAGGGCCAAAACCGCTCTGGGTAGTGCTTTCCCCAACCGTCACCCGAATTTGACTGCAACACGGAGAAAATTTGATGATGTGGAATCCCATAACGCGTCAGGGACCCAGCAAGCGGCCAAGCGGTATGCAACCAACCAGGAATCGAATTTTGTCGCAATTCAGACTGCAAACTGCAAGGTCGAAAATGCCGCGCTGGGGCCCCGGCCCCGCCCCTCGCCCCCCCCCAAGGCCGACACAAAAAAAGGCAGGAGAGGAAGTGGCGAGCACAGTCCGCGACACAAAAAAAGCATTAAAAAGACACAAAAATTACATAAAACCGTTTTTGGGGACGTTCCCCCGTTTTTTTGTGTCTTTTGTGTCTTTGTTATGTCTTTTTTGTGCTTTTTTTTGTGCTCGGGCCGTGCGGGGCCGATTTTTGTGATTTGTTTATGTCTTTTGTCTTTTTTATGTCTTTT
>JACLAC010019353.1_pt1 | contig 11761 bp, 5 predicted proteins | sample 8027881 | NCBI WGS metagenome assembly JACLAC01 (sample SAMN15725517, study PRJNA655200) | protist metagenome | isolation source: fluorescence activated cell sorting (FACS) single amplified genomes of... | place: Spain: Blaines Bay Microbial Observatory, Mediterranean Sea | collected 2016-01-19 | reverse complement strand
ATCGGATTCGGGTGTGTACTTGCTAGATAGCGATGAGTTGTTACTGGAGAGCATTCGTTCTCAAATAAAGGAACGGGAACTTCCTTTAGGTGTTGTTCAGCGTTTGTTTGGAGGGAAAAAAGATGAGGAAAAGGAAGAGATGTGCGCGTTGTGCTTGGGAATTTTGGAGACCAGTGAAATCTTTTCTTCAGCTTCAAAAGTTGCGGACTCGATAGACAACTCTGGGTACGAATGGTACATGGACCACATTTCACTGAATATCGGACTACCCCCGTACGTAGTGGCGAGAACCTTCACGTTTTGGCAGTGGTATCACAGCAGCACCCCTTCAGAGACGCTGCCAGGGGGTAATTTTGACTTTTTCCCGTCCGTAAAATCGATTGCACGGGAGATTATGCGCTCAACAGGAATTCGGGCGTGTGAGAAGGTATTGGAGATGGGGCAGGGGGCACAAACTCAAAATGACGATGATTCGAGTATAGCGAAATTTTCACAGCTGCACATTCAGGTTTCGTTTGCGTTCGATGGCAACGAGGCAATGAGCCAGAAGTTTCAAAACGATATCACTGTTGTGACTCGCCGAGTTGAAAATGGTGTTGAGGATAATACAGATGCAGCTGATCAAGAACAACCGTCGGCGAAGAGGCAAAGGCTTGGCTTCAAAAGCAAAAGGAAGATGGCATCGTCAAGCATCGATTTGCAAAGGTCTATTGATGCATTTTTGAAGACATGCAGGCGGAAGAACACAGTGTTTTCTGCCCAAAGCCAGCTGATGAGAACCCACTATTCGCTTACACCTGCGTGGAAACCCAGCGCTTGTTTGACAGTACAGATATCCCGCCCTCCCATATTTTTGCACGGGCACTATTTAAAATTTTTGCGGGGCCTACCTCAGTCACCTTGGTTCATTTCAGGGCAGCGGGTCGGAAAATCTTCGGTTCAAGAGCTCTTGTGCGATAGCATATCAGAATCTTATGGTTGCGAAACGTACAAATTCCATTCCTCGGGAAGAGAAGATATCGATGTCAGGATGCTGGGAGCCGGTCGGCCTTACGCAATCGAGTTGTGCAGCCCCAAGAAGTGCCCCGTTCGTATGGAACCTAAAATTCCCGGCTTAGAACGCGCTTCCAATGAAAACACCAGCGACGTAGAATCCAAGCTTTTGTATTGGAATAGAAATGGGGACAAGGAGACTTTAGAGGTAGATACCGAACAGAAAAAGAAAACCTACTGCTGTGTCTGTTACACATCCCAACCGATCACGCCCGTTCTACTGCGGCAGAAACTGGACTCAAAAACTGATATGCAGATATTGCAAAATACCCCTTTACGGGTGTTGCACCGTAGAACGGTTATGGAACGTCCAAAAATTATCCATGAGATGAAGACGAAGTGGTTGAATCAGCGGTCTTTTATGCTTACGCTGGTGACATCGTCGGGGACCTACGTGAAGGAATTTGTGCACGGCGATTTGGGGCGGACTAGCCCGAGTGTTGGACAACTGCTAGGTTGTGAATCCGATATACTTCAGCTAGATGTGCTGCATGTTGACGTTGGTGGCGGGAAGAAGAGCGGGGATTAAAACGCACACTTCACGGCTACAAGTATAAAATAAAAAGGGAAAGGCTACCATCTGTTCGCGTCTAGTATAAGAATCCATACAAATAATTCGTACGTACGGAATTTAAATTTTGCTTAGATAACTGCCTTGACGTGTGTCACACGCCACACTACGTGTGCAATTTACGTTCAAGTGAGCACTGTGTTTTGCGGTGCGCAATCCCGCTCTAGAGCTCACTTCTCCTTTCATATTCTTGCAGAATTTCTGCGATTTCGGTGTGCCCAAAACCACGTGCGTGTTCACTGGGCAACTTGCCGTTGCGGCACTTGATAAGGGGGTTGGCACCAAATGAAAGAAGGATAAGGACGGACTGCTTCCAGCCCTGTTCACTGGCCGTCACAAGCGGAACGTACCCCATAAGATCTTTGGAATTGATGTCCGTCCTACCGTCTTTTAGCAACTTTTCCAATATTTTTTCTCGGTTGTACAGGGCACAATAAAATATTGCAGACCAGCCAGACTTATCCGAGATCGTAGGATCGGCACCATTTTCCAGCAAGACATCTACAATATCACTATGCCCTTGCATTGCCGCATACATTAGCGCCGTTCGACCTTCATCATCTACCGCGTCCATAGGAGACCCTTCAAATCGTACCAAACGCTCCATGGTGTCGTGGTGGGAATCTTACTCTTCGCCCTTGTATCCAACTTCCTCTGGGCATATTCCATGTCGAACATGGTGCTGTTTGGAGCAAAGCGCGGCAAAGTGTACAGCAGTTCTCCCTTTGCTGTCGCTGCCCTGTATGTTCGCACCCTTGGACAGCAGTACTTCAACGACCCTTCCGTGCCCACGTTTTGCAGACTCCACTAAAGCAGTGCTACCTTCTCCATCTTTCAAAAAATCTTTGTTATTTTTCAAAAATAACTTCGCCGCTTCAGCATCGTTGCCTACCGCCTGAATAAATTCATTCACTAGCTTCGCATTCGGGCCCAACACGATTTTATCTTTGGCCGTGCTGCTCTCAGCCGCCGATGCCAATGGATTTACAACGCACACCAAAGATGCTATTGCGAGAAATGCCCAACCCAAAGAAGCCCCTCGTTTCATTTATAGCGATACTTTAGCCGGTTTATATTCGAACTTTGCTGGTATATTATATTGCTACGCCCTGTTGCAAAGAGCAACAATTTTCAACTCACGAGTTCATAAATAATCTTGTGCTGTCACAAATATCCTTTTATAGGTTTATAGGGGACTATAGATAGTATAATATTAATATGAAAGATGATAAAAAATATATATTTCATACGTTTATTACGACACGACGACTAGGTACGAATAATAATAAAATTGAAGCAACCTAAATTAAAATTCAGTCCTCCTCCACCCACACTCCTCCACACCAGCTGTAAAAAAAATCGAAAAACAACAAAAACAACAAACAACAAACGAAACGACGACCCTCGAAAAAAAAAAAAGGGAAGAGAGAGAGAGAAAGAGGAGGAGAGGTACGAGGAGGTGAAAGAAAAAAAATATTATTTTTATTATATATTATTTTTATTATAATAAAGATACAGTATACAGTAATAATAAAATATATTTTCCATTATTATTATTTTTTATTATAAAATATGAAATTAAGTGGATGCTGTAACAATATAATGGTGGTCGATAGCTAGACCACTAGAAAATGGATCCAACACAAAAATCTGAATACAGCCCCCTAAATAATAAAATAATACTTATAGTGTCTATTAGACTATTAGTCGTCTAAATAATGTGAAAAGCAACAAACAACAAAACACAACCAACAACAAAGAAGAAGAAGAATTTTTTTTTAAATGAAGAAGAATATTATTAATATAATATAATATATAGATAGATATAGATAGATATAGAGTAAGTAATCGATTCAGATTTATGTTATCTTTAGAATTCTTGTTAATTTACAACACAACACTTACAATTTCAATTAAAAAATAAGGAAGAGATTAATTAAAACGGATGTATATATAAACAACCGCACTATGCATTGATTGATAGGGGGGGGTTCAAGCGTCTTTAAGATACCTGCGATTGGTGGAAATGGATCCATATAATATGCAATGCGCTGAATTATCACAAATGCTTCATTGCCGAACAGATTTAAAAGCCACCCATTTTTTTCATGAGTTCTTCGTCGCTCTTCTTCAACTGCTTCGGGGTCATGTACTTCTTGGCTTCGGCCAATTCGCGCTGCATAAACCACAGAGTACCCTGGCCTGCGCCTTTGGTTTGCTTTGCGATCACTGCCAAGTCAGTTTCCGCCTTTTTGAATGCTTCATTCGCCTTTGCGTACTCTTCCTTCGACGCTGCTGCAGTCTTCTCCGCCTTCTTTCTTGCTTTTTTTACTTTACGAACAGCGGCTCCTTGGTTGATTTTAGCCCGATCCAACGGCAACGGATCCTTGGCTTTCAACATAGCCAGTTCTTGTTTGGCCCTGTTTCTTTTCACAATACCAAGTTCCATGTTTTCACCGGTCGTTGTCAGCAGTGCAACTTTGTCGTCGAAGGCCTTTTGTTGAGCCTCTAAGTCCGCAAGCGCTTCCTTGGCGACCTCTTCTGCTTTCGTGGCCTCGTTGTGGGCCTTCGCGGCAGCGTCAGCGGCAGTTTTTGCCACGGTCGCCTGGCTCATAGCCTTGTCGACTTCTTCTTGGGCTGCTGAAAGCGCTGCGGCCGCTTCCTTGTCCGATGTCTGAGGGGCACATACTAGCGCGTGTACGTCTGCCTTGTAGCAGTAGATCAAGAATTCTGTCAAAGAGACTTTTTTGTTGAAGTCAATGTCAATATCTTTCAACGCTTTGCGCATTGCTGCGACCGTCAGGGCACCCTCTGTTTTCTCCAGAAATTGATGTGCTTTAAACTCATCCAACTCGTTTCCTTCATCACCTCTGGAATCGAGTTTGATCATCTTTGTACAGTAGTCGTACACCTTTTCTCTCTGCTCATCGTCAGTGAAGTATTCGTCCCAAAACGCGTTTAAAAACCAAACTGCTTGTTGCTTATACTTCTTGTCGGACAACTTACCAAGTTTGTCGGCGTCGCCGGCTGCAAGGGATGCCATCGTTTGTGTTGTTTCTGGTTATTTGATACGGGGTTTGATAATACCTTTGCTTTCTCCTCGTGCGTGTGTGTTCGTTGGCGGCTGTAATTCTTTTCTGCCTCTCTTTTGGGTATCAATTCACACATGAAACTAATGGAATAATACTTACTTTTGATTGAAGGTATAAAGTATTTGTTTCGTACCGCCGTGTACAAAATAATAGTGAACAGTATAATAAACGTGCGTGTCGTCCGGTGGTGGGGAAGTGGTGGGGCATAACTTTATACTTGTATTTTAATGGGTAGTATAATATCCCACCCCTGCTATCAAGAACTTGGTTGATCATAATACGAGGACAACACACCAGATATTTTATCGCACAGCACCTCCTGCGTCCGTCGATGATCTGGAATATTATTTAGATACAATTTGTATAGTACATAATATTGATGAAGTTTTTAAAAACGCACATTAGGATAACAAGAGCAACAAACATTAAAACACACACACACACACGACCACGCAGGTAGATGTTGTTCATAAAAACAAAATAAAGGCTCTTATACAATAAAAACTTAAGACTTTAATTGCTTTTCTACTGCGTCTACTCGAACAATACTTCTGCAAATTTCTAATTTTCTGTAAGCAAGCTCAAAGCTTAAGCAAGGGCTTTCATAATGTTTGCGTGCATGCTTCCGTACTCAGCAGCGATCATCCCTTCCTTATTTTTTATCGATTTGTCGGCATTAGTCTCCAGTAGAATATTGACGATCTGAACTAAGCCTGCCTTCACTGCTAGATGCAACGGGGTGTCACCAATGGAATTTTGGGCATTTACGTCTAATTCACATTTGTTTACCCAGAATTTACACATCATAACGTGGCCATTTGCTGCACTGCGGTGCAAAAGAGTATCCCCATTATTGTTTACGGCGGTCTTGTCTCCGTTCGCTTGCAAGAGTATTTGGGCGTTCGCAAGCACGCCGCGTGAAGCTGCCCAGAAGAGCGGCGTATTTCCATTGTCATCCTTTGAGTTGACTTCGGCTCCCGCGTTAACCAGTGATCTCAGGCAAGCCTCTTGTATGCTGTTGCAAGAGTGATGAATAGCCCGCAATCCTCCCGGAGCGGCCATTTCTATATCGCAGTGTGCCTCAATCAGGAAATCTACTACCTTGGCGTGTCCGGAACGAGCAGCTAAACAAATACCTGGCATCTGTTTTTCATCTAACATGTTTACATCAATAGCGGGCTCTTTTTCTGCATCAAGGACCTCTTCTTCCTCTTCGTCTTCTTCGTCGCCCAACGGTTCAACAGGATAAACAATATTTTTAAGATTTTTTAGATTACCAAGCTGGCAAAGTTTGAGGAAGTCTGTAACCATATTTGGGTACGGCAACACAACACTTGACTCATCCATGATTCGTCTTTTTCTTTTGTCGGTTCCGAGGAATTTATGTGTGTATATTAACTCGATCGCCAAGCAATTTTCCTTATAAAGTGTAGACCTTTTTCTTTAGAAGTTTGTTCCCGACGCGTTCATCCAATTTTCTTGTTTCCAACACTGACCGCTTCTTCCAAAGAAATAGTAATATATTATACAAAGTATAGTAGTAGTAGAAGCATTATAATAAAATTTGTTATTGTCGAGATGAAAAGAAGAAGAAGAAGAAGAAGAAGAAGAAAGGGAAAAAAAGAAGAAGAAGAAAGAAAGAAGAAGAAAGGGAAAAAAAGAAGAAGAAAGAAGAAGAAAGAATAAAAGAAGAGGAGAGGAGAGAATATTATTAACGGACTTACCATACTATTAATTCTACTGTATTAATACTTAGTAACTTCATCGACTATTATTATTTATTAAAAAATACCAATAAATATAATATAAGGCTAATAGTGGATGATTATAGCAAGTTCAAAATTTTGGAAATTAAAACATCGAAATAGCCTAGCATCTGATTTTAAAAACGCTTTCTTCTTTCTTCTCTTCGCTCTGCAGCTTTTTGCTCTGAGCTGGTTTTGTTTTGTTTTCTCTTCTGTTAGTCTTCTACAGTACCGGTAGCTCTTCTGTTACAGTAGTAGTTTCGATTGATTGTTTTTTTATAATTTAGATTATACTGTTACATTTCTTTTTTTCGTTCGACAGGTTTTTTGGTATTTTATTGGACATATATACTGTGTTGTGTGTTGAGAGTTAGTTAGTTATTTGAAGGTGAACAATGCACTTGACGTAGAGATGATATTCGTCTTTGTTATGTAGCTGTTAAATTTTTACAGAATTTATACAAGAATTTTCCGAAGTCCGTTTTAACTGTTTCACACCTAACCTACGAGTAGTAGGATTGTGCATAATCTACAATAGCAGTCATTTCTGTATTATAATATATCGAGTTTTACTACTGCAAAGTGCTAATGCTAATATGCTAATCCTATTCATTTAACCAAAATAAATACAATAATTAGTACTATAATTAATACAAATCCATTCTTCGCGACGATGATTTTGACACTCCCCCTACCTCGTCTTTTACTAAACACTGTATGTAGGTATAATAGGTATTATATAGGTATGATGATGATCATAACAAACAATAATAATAATAATACATTTTTTTTTTATATAAATAAAATGAAAGAAAGAAAAAAATAATAATAATATATCGTACAGAATGGTCATCTTTTTCGCCACCGGAGTTTTGCATTCTATGCTCTTAGACCCCGGAACAAGGAACGACGATATTTTTAACGGCAGTGGCAGCGTTGAATTTGTTGGGCTGCACGGGTCAAAATATTGCGCAACGAAACCTAGACTAGGCTGCCAGCAGTGCCGAGCACCAAGAAAATATCAGAGTATGTCCTCTGCTGACGCTGCCCTAATCAAAGGGGGTGAGTTTACGGCTGTCGCAAAGCCCAGGGTGATCAAGAAAGCAGAATTGCGAGCTATAATTGAAGAGTTGGAAGATAGAAATCTATCCACCGATGGCGAGCCGAAGCAACTAGTCATTAGGCTGGGGAGGGAGCTGATGATGGAAGAAATGATGGAAGAGAAGAGAAAAAACGTACATGAGCAGGACAAGGAATATAAGCGGAAAAAGCTTCTTCAGAAACTTACGGAAAAGTTTGGTGTGAAAATGTGGAAGAACTTTGGGAACCACCAGCACGTTCGTTATGTGGAAACGTACACAAACACGCAGTATCGAAGAAAAGATAGGGGTGTCAGTCGGAAGAAGCAGAACAACCTGCACAACACTGGTGAAAATGTGGCAGAGAGCGCAGAAGCGGACGCAGAGGTCGCAGGGACGAGCAAAAGAGTTATGGACGTGGACTGTGCTCTTTGTGAGCGACGGTTTACACCCGAAAATTTATGCGGTAGTGTGACTCTTCGTGCCATATGGAAAAAGCGAGAAGATTTCCCCTTCAAAGTACAAATGCCGAGGGTTCTAAAGAACAACTGGACGAAGCTTTACAGCCAAGTTAAATTATGCCCCTTTTGTTCCCAAATGTTCCAACTGCCGATGACAGAAACTATCGTCCCTTTTCCAAAACTCAACAACAAAAAGTTTCGCTTTGTTTCCCCTCGTGATATGCGCAGCTGTGGATTTGGTACTAGTGCAATCCAGCGCCCAGGTCTGTGGGCAGAAACTGGCGACGCGGGAGACTGTAAAGAAGGAAACGCGAGACCGCCCAACAGAAGAAGGGTGAGACCCTCGTCTGCTGCCTCACGGCTGAATGCGAAGGGCTCTTCAAAGGAAAGCACAAAGGATGGAATGTCCATTTCTAACAACAGGCCTACGCGGCCATCGACTGCATCACGGACCCGTCGTGGTAACGGAAATATGTCCCCGAGGGGCTTTGGAATAAGTAGCAAACGATTCCAGGGGCACTCCAATCCAAAAAAAGAAAACTTGAAGGAGTTTATGGCACAACGCCATGCACCTAGTTACAACCCGTTTCAGAAAAAAGAATCAGAGGTCAGGCCTGGTAAAAAGGGGAGCAAACCAGTAAACCCTTTGGCGAAAAAGATAGAAAGGCGAGGGAGAAAACTAAAACGAAAAGCGGGAAAGAAGAAGAAGAAACCGACTGACTGGACACTTCATGGGAAATGGAATGATCCTAAAATCCCATAACAGCACAGTAAAAATTGTGCCTTTTAAACTTTAAAAATTTTAATTGAAAAATGTAATAGTACATATTGTTGAATCATCCTATAATTTTACCTCTACCTTGGTTCCTACTAATAACTCCTCGTAGACAACGCGGAATGAAATTAACCCTAATTATAAACTTATCCACCTTACAACTGTGATGGGTGATGTGTGGTGTTGATTTATAATCACCACCAAACACCACCGTACACACGGTCGTCGTCGTGTCACGACCACCATCCACGGGGTGTGTGGTGTGTGGTGTGCTGTCTTGTTGTTTTGTTGTTGATCTCAAATCAAAACAATTATGTTGTTGTTATTATGAAAACAATCAATTTTTAGAATACACTAAGAAGTTATATTGAAAGTATACATCATGTAACGATGAATATTTCCAACCACGTTCTAAATATTTACTAAAAGTTACCGAATTCGCAGTGATGTTAGTCTCATAATTCAGCAAAAATTAAATGTCAAATGGCTGAACAACAGAGGCAAACAATACTTCAGGCGTTGCGTGCTGTCCACGCGGCGAGCACTTCGCATGAAGATCGCGCTCGGGCTGGGCAGTACTTGGAGAGTTTTAAGAGCTCCCCGAGCGGTGCTGACGCAGCCGTGGTGTTCTTCGAAAAATCTTCGTGCGAAGACGTAGAACTGCGGCATTTTTGTTTGCATTCCATTAACGATGCCCTAAAGTCGCAGTGGAATACGTGGCAGCAAAATAGAAAAGACTTATTGAAACGGAAGATATTTTCATTTGCCTCAAGCCACCTTAATGATATTTTGGTAGGTCCGAAAGTGATCCGGGAAACGATTTCTAGTTTACTGGCGGAATTGGCCAAAAGAGAATGGCCTCAGTTGTGGCCGTCGTTTTGCAACGACATTTTGGGCTTGATAAATACTAATTACACGGAGGCGTATGTTGGAATCAGGGCGCTGCATTTACTGGCCCAAGACGCGTGCAGCTCTGAGTTTAACACCTGTATGCCGACAAAAAGACGGAATCAGGTACTGCAGGGTATAAATAAACACCTTCCTGTGATAATAAAATCTTTGTACATTGTTTTGAATCAGCAGTATTCAATATTTAACTCTGATAGAAGCGCGAAAAAGGCAGAAATCCTGATAGTTTGTGCGCTGGAGTGCCTCGGTGTGTTTGTCGAATGGATGCAGATTGACTCTTGCTTTGAGCCGGGCTGCAATTTGTTGGAGGTTTTTTCCGTGCTCATAAAGGACTCGTCGCATCCGATACGAATGGCATCTGCGAAAGCAATGACAGGACTATGCAACAGGAAAGCGTTTACAGATGCGTCAAAGATTACGGCAAGCGAGGCGGTGATGTTAGTGATGCGAACGTGCGCTGCACTGCCCCTGGACGCCCAGTTTCCAGTCGACGAAGACCTCTACAAATTTCAACAACAAATCGCTAAGCTAATTTGCTGTATTGGCGAAATACATTTGCAGTGTTTCCAACCAAGTGACCCTGTAGTTGTCTTGTGTGTTGAAATTTCTTCCAGGATGTTTCAACACCCTAGCTATAAGATTACTGAGCGGATGCTTGGTACTTGGTATTATATTTTAGAGCGACTGAATGGTTTTATAACAGCAAAATGTGTCGCGGACCGCATTCCATGGTTAATTTCATTGTATGGCCAAAAAGTCCTTCGCCATGGGTCCCCGGAAGACCCTATCGAAACGCCAGTGTCGCAGTATGGCATTTTCGATTTTGACGACAACGATGAATTTTTGAAAAGCTTAGGGGTTTGCCGAAGCCGCATTACATCGGCAATAAAAGCGCTCGCGGGTGCATACCCCACAATAGTGGTCGAATACATACGTCAGCGAATGGCAGAGGTGCTGCAAAGTTTTCCCAGGAGTACCAACGCTCTCCGCGAGGGAACCCCATATGGCACGATTTTCAGCACAGCGTATGTACAATTAGAAGGTGCTACGATTTGTTTGGAGAAAATTTTGGGGGCGTTTAATGCAAAAATGACGGCCGCAAATGGTTTAAGCAACGGTGGTGGTGTTTCAACTGGGCTGCACAAAATTTTAGAAATGCTGGTGAATTACAAAACAGATGACCCACTGCTACTAGGTCGCCAAATGATTGGACTCTCGACCTTTTCCAAGGGTGGGTACTTCAAGAATCACGATCAGTCACTGGGGTTTGTTCTCGAAAAGCTTTTCTCTAGTACCATATTTCAAACCCCTCTTGAATTACAAAGAAAAACCGGTCTTGGAGACCTGCACAACGATACGAAAAGTGCCAGACGGAAGGCCATGGTGGCGTTGATAAAGATTGCGATGAGGGTTCCTGCGAAGATGTTGCCAAATTTTCCGAATATCATAAATAGGGTGTTGGAACTTATCAACACGAGCCAGATCATGGACTCTGAAAAGGCCCTGTTGTATGAAATGATGGTTATAGTCAGCAATTCTATCTCTGTATTTGAAGAGCAAAAGAGTTTTTTGGATAACATGATGGAGGCGCCACTTCGTGACTGGACAATGGATGCGTCCACGAGCTTGGTGTCATCTCCCCAAGCTTTCATCGCGATGTTGCGAAGTTCATCCGCTGATACGCGGTGGAAAATATATTCATGCCTTCAGATTTTTTCGTGTGTAGGCAAACGAAGCCACGCCAAAGCTGCCCGATCCCCGCAGCAAAACGGTGCCCCAAAGATACACCCATTTATCCACAACTGGAGTCTAATATTACCAAATATTTTCGCCTTGGTAAAGACCCTGCACCAAATATGGGAACCACCGATCCGGGAACCATTAGAAAAATCCGACATGTGCTGGTTGCAACGTATTTCACCGTTAGAAGTGCGCGTTGCCATGGGCTTTGAAGACCATTTTCTGAACATCCCTGGTGTTCACCAATCGGAAGTGGCGTTAGCAACAGGAGTGTCGAACTCCGAAGAGAATGGTGCAGACCTCGCCTCACTGATGACTCATCTACGCCGAGAATGC
>JACLAC010025635.1_pt1 | contig 11765 bp, 5 predicted proteins | sample 8027881 | NCBI WGS metagenome assembly JACLAC01 (sample SAMN15725517, study PRJNA655200) | protist metagenome | isolation source: fluorescence activated cell sorting (FACS) single amplified genomes of... | place: Spain: Blaines Bay Microbial Observatory, Mediterranean Sea | collected 2016-01-19 | reverse complement strand
ATTTAATTCTTTTATATATTACATATATATGTACAATTGAAAGGAGGATAGGAAAAAAGAATAAAAATGATGAAATATATTGTATTCGCATTAATAGTATTGATAGGAACCACCCATGGTGCAGATACACGCACTGGTGCTGCACCACCAACCATGAGAGCTAAAGATTTAAACTTGATAGTTGACGCAGATGGTCTTGGAAAAGCAGATTTAACTTTTCAACTTGGTTCAGAAACGAAAAATATGTATAAGATAGTACATACTTCAGAAGAGAACGATGTGTTAAATGTCAAATTGGATGATGGTTCTGCAGTTTTGAAAATCATGGGTGCTTCATCTGGTAAAACATTAGGAGAAGCAGCAACTACTTTACTTGAAACGGAACGTCTAAACAAGGCGAAAAAAGCTTTAAATAAACTAAACAACAACAACCATAAACGTTCGTTGTTGCAAGCTGACGACAAGTTGGTGCAAACAGTTGCAGAAAAATCAGAAAATATTTCTTACAGTCGTATGATCGTAGCACCAAAAGGGAAATTAAGTACCAATGGAAAAATTCAATCTTTACAAGATGGAAAAGTAACCGTGCAAAACGAGAATCAATGGAAAATGGTAGTGGAGGAAGATTTCACGAAAGGTACTGTTGAGGAGTGGGTACGTGAAACTGGCCAAGATATGAATATTAGTGTTAATGATCAAGTCTCCACATGTGCTAAATTTCCACATGGCGACTCTGATTACTTTTTAGGTGCATTCTCGAACGTTCGTGTGAAGAAAACTTTCGCATTGCCATTTCATGAACAAGTACGTATAACGGCACGTGTTCATTTCCTAGACATGTGGGAAGGTGAAATAATGTATTTAAAAACTGATAATGGTTTAAAATGGAGTAGAGCACATAAATGGTGTAAAGAATTCCCAGAGAAGAAATGCCAGCCAACATCTGTTATTGAAACAGGTGCATTAGATTCATGTGGCGACCCAAACTTTTCGGATACACTGTCCGTACCAGTAGATATTTCCTTCCCTGCTGAAGGTAAAAGTGGCGTAACACTCGAGTTCGGTGGTGTATTAACTGATGGTAATACATGTAAAACGAAACAAGATTGTGCAAAAAATAGTTTTGAATGTAATCAAGGTTTTTGTGTAAATACAAAAGCAACTTGGGGGTTAGATGATGTGAGGATTTATATAAAGTAAAATAATAATATATATTACATATTCGTATATATTATATATATATATTTATTTGTTATATTTAGTGTTAGGATGGCAATTTGTTACGTTTACAGTGCTAATGCTATGCTATTTTGCTATATTATTTTTGTGAAAAAAAAAAAAAAAAAAAAAAAAAATATAAATATTTATAGATTTGTGGAGTTACGACGGACGAACGGATACCATTCGTATTCTACAAGACAAATGTACCCTATGTGGGCAAAAAGTGTCATCTTATTCACCTGCTACGAAAAGAAATCTTCAGTATAGCAGTAGTATAAATAATACTTATAAATAGAATCGATTTTAAATTTAATCAATTTTATTTTAAAATAGAGAGAGAAAAACCAGAGGTAACTTAAACTCGGCAACTCGGCCATATATAATAATAATTATTTAAATTAGGCACATACCAGCTGGCCAGCATACCAGCATATATCGAAGTGTGTATTTACACATAGACATTGAATTGTATTGAAGCGGGCGTTGTTCTATATATAAGAAATCTAAAGTAAGTGTGGCATGCATCGAAGTGTGTATTTACACATAGAAATTGAATTGTATTGAAGCGGGCGTTGTTCTATATATAAGAAATCTAAAGTAAGTGTGTAGATTGAAAGAAAAAAATATATATATTCATGAATCATTCAACATTCATAGTCATATTATTAGTATTATTTACAACTAATAAATATGCAAATGCTGGTAAAGAAAACAATCGACCAATTATTGGTGTTTTAACTGTACCTCTTGATGTTGGCGGTTGTGTTACGTATGCATCGATGATAAAGAGTTTGAAGGATGGTGTTGCGCCGACTTCTTGTTTTCATAATTTATATGTACAATGGATTGAAAGTGCCGGTGCGCGTGTTGTTCCAATTCCATATAATAAACCAATCAGTGAAATTGATGATATTTTAATTGGCTTAAATGGCATCTTATTTACTGGTGGTGATGTTGTTTTACAAAATTTAACATCAACTTACATGAAAACAGCGAAATATTTATTAGACCAAGTGAAAAAAATAAACGATAATGGTGAATATTTTCCCTTATGGGGCACATGTATGGGTATCCAAACCATTTCAGTATTAGTTGCGGAAGATCCATCAGTTTTGTCATTAAATACATTTGATTCTGAAAATTTAATGTTACCTTTGAACTTTACAATACATGCAGCAAAAAGCAAATTATTTAATTTAGAAAATTATCCAATGCCAATGAAAAGTGAAATATACAATTGGTTTCAAAATAATCCTGTAACAACAAATTTACATCATGATGGTTTGCATCCAAATACGTTTGTTACAAATACAAATTTAAATAATTTCTTTCATATATTAAGTACCAATCGTGGACGAAAAGGCAATCAATTTGTATCAACAATTGAAGGTATTAAATATCCTGTATTTGCAACCCAATGGCATCCAGAAAGGCCACAATTTGAATGGGGAACTGATGGTACAACAACTGATCCAATTAACCATGATTTTTACGCTATTTCATGTAGTCAATATGTTTCTAATTTTTACATCAATGAAGCTAGGAAAAATAATCGTAAATATAAGACAATTGAAGAGGAAGGTACAAGATTAATTTACAATTATAAAGTGACTGGTGATACATATTATCAAGTTTATTTGTTTTAGAAAAGAGAGAACCGCGAGTATATTTTACTCTGATGAAGGGATGTGTGTTGATGTGTGTAAAAATTAAATATTTTTTTTATACGTATTTATTATTTCGTACGTAGCAGCTACTGTGGCAGACCAGCAGAGTAATTATAATACAGAGAGGTTAAAAATTATCAAAATTTATTTATATTTCAATATATGGCATAAACAAAATACTTTATTTTTATATTAAATTATTATTTTCCTTTCTTTTTCTATTTTCGCCTTCTTAACCTTCTTTTACTGCGTTTTGAATCATTAATACCAACTTGTTCAATACACCAATCGGTATATTTATCTAATTCTTTTTCATATAATAATGTTAAACCAGGTTGCCCATACGATCTTGCATATTCAACTGGTGCACTATCGATTGTATCAGATGGTACAGGTGGTACGATAAATCCGAAATCTTGTTTTCGTAACATGTTTATATGATTATGCTCTTCTTTGGAATTCTTCTTACTTTTGCTTTTGCTTTTGCTACTGCTACTACTTTCTTTTTTTACATAAAAATGTACGGAATTTCCTTCACCAGATCCGCTCATATTTGTACTTAAAAGTCCTAAATGTGTAACATTGAATTCATATTTATCAATAATATCCTTTGGTTTTTTATAACATGTTAAATACTTTGAGACATTTGAAGTATTAAATTTTGTTGACAAATTTTGCATTAAATTAGGTGGAAAGCCTTTATCAAACATATATACGTGTGAAAATGGATTTAACGTTTTCATATCAAAAACATTACCATGCGCAAAAAATACATTGTTTAATTTGTATTCTGGTACAAAATCTTTCAACAATATCATACTTTGCCACCAGCGTTCACCACCAAGTTCCACCCCAACAGATAATTTGACATTAACATCTAATGATACATGAAAATTAGGTTTACCAAGCCCTGAACCAATATCTATGAAAGAAGAGTTTTCATTTAATTCACAGTTCATTTGCATAAATTTGATTACACGTTGAAAACTTCTTGTTGTAATTTCGCCATAAATTGGACCGCCAGAACCACCACCACCTAGTGTTCCGAACCTTTTTCTAACTTTAGAATACATATCTAAAACTTTCTTTTTCACTGGCGAGTCTTTAATGATAGTCCGTGTAGGACTTTTATTAATATGATTAATTTGTTTTACATTTGGTGTTGTTGTTGTTGTTGTTGTAGGAATAATACTTCTTCTTAAATCTTTTTCAATCTCTAATTCAACGTTACGTTGATGTGTTTTATTCTTTGGATGAACTTTTGAATACCTTTCTTGTTGTCGCTTTTTATTAATTGGTAATTGTTCCGGTGTACGTTGTAATTGTTTTAACCTTTTTTCGTTTGTAGATGATTTTTTGTATCTAATACTATCCGAGCGTTTTGGTGAATTAAAATGTTTTGGCATAGTTCTTTTCGATAGTGGTGATGAGGGACCTAATAATTTTACATCATCAAACTCGTTTGAATTCGTTGGTCGTTTCTTTGTTGGTGTCATCATTTAAACGTGACTAATACTAATGTAAATAACAATAATTTGTTTCTTATTTGATGGATCGAGTATTAATTCTATTTTCTTACATCCATATATATATATATATCTAGACGACTATCTAATGAAATATATAAGTTACAAAGAAGTGATTAAATATAGTAATATGTGGTGAATGTGGAGAGCGAGAGGGATGGCTAAAAAATACTAGTGCTAATTCCATGTTATTATTAAAAAAAATATCTTTTTTCCCCCATACTATTTTCGCAAAAAGTTGTTTAGATTCTAGCTATAGTTTTTTTATTGTTGTGTGAAACTGTATTTTTTTTATACCGAATTAAAAGATTATATAGGTAAAATAAATAGTAGACTTTTTAGTAGTCAGATTATTTATGCCAATTACGTATTTCATCACTCGGCACAGAGTTTTTAGATGCAAAAAATGATGAAAATATTTAGTAGTCTATATATAATAAATAACTATTATAAAATACTATAAGCCTGGTATAAGAAAAGTCTAGGACCTATTACTATAGATGAAGCCTGGTATATAATAAAGATTAATACATGCAACCTGGCAGCAACAACTAAAAAACAACAAATGCAAGTAACTATATTTAATGAATTGTCTTTTACAGATATATATATATATATATACATATATGCGTAAATTAATATATATATACATATTTCATACACACGTACGTGTATACTTTTACCCAACACATTCGCGTACTTGTATATATAATATATACATACAATATTGGTAAAGATGGCGGCTTCCAATAAATATCGGAAACAGCTGTTGACGTCGGATAAGGCAAGACAAGTACACGATAATCGTGAGAAAATGGAGGAAGAAGTACGAAGATTAACTGAAAAGGTACAAATATTGCAAGCAGAAGTATATTCAAGGCAAACTGAAAAGGCGCGGATAGAGTTTAATGCTGCACGTGTTCAGCTCAAGGAGAGGAAAATGCAAACTGTGAAAATGAATCCAAGGGATTTAAATTTAAAAATAAAGCAAGAGTTAGAAACATATATGGAAGGTACGGAACAGTCTATAAATGCTTTTGAGCAACATTTAAATACTGTTAAACAACAATCTTTGACTATCCACGTGGTGAATGGCAAACATGCTTTACGCATACGAGTAGACCCGCTTGCAACGTTTGGCCACTTACTAGATGAAGTGAGATTGTTTTGGAATGTCCCGGATGAACGAGTTTTTGTTCTAAGAGATGAACATGGGAATTATTGGAGTCCATTAAGTAATGTTATTCAACAATTTTCAGCTTTGAGGCACACGCCAAAATTGTATTTTTTAAGTAAAGAATTTCCAGATAAAAAAATTTTACAAGATTTTGATCCAGATGCATTGTTGAAGACTGCTGCTGAAAGATTTAATAGAAATGCTATGGTACGCAATCAAGGGCGTGCAAGGTTTTTGCTAGTAGATGCTTTGAAAGTAGTTTTTTTCGTTACAATATTTACTATGGTATTGGTTTTAGATCACAAAGTGCTAATGTCGCATAGATTTGTATTAGCAATAAAGCGTAACTTTATAGAAAAAAGAAAAGTCATCAATCGTAATGCGTTAGAGAAACAATTCCATGATATCAATGATATCAATGGCATGTTAGAGTATTTGAAAACAGATCTGCATGCAGCATTATTTAAACAAAGAATTCTTAGAGCTACACAAAATACTACTAGTGGTATTTATGATAATGATTTTTTTGTATATGGTGGTATACGTTTTAGACAGCAACGTGTATATTTAGATAGTTGTAGCTTAATTAAAGCCACTGGTATTTCGACTATAATACCTGCATGTTATGCAGATTATTCGGAAGGGTCAAAATATCCTGGTCCAGAGAAATTAAGCGGTGATTCATGGGGCAAACCATCATGTATTACTGGTGGAAACAATACTCTATTTAATTTGGATACATATTTAGATGAAAAGCGCCCAGTGCCAGATGATGCAAACGAAGCTGCTAGGTTTCCAAAAGTAACTGGGTTGGCTGGGGAGTATCATTATTATCCTGGCGAAGGCTTTTACGAATCCATACCGTTGGATGAAGAAATTTATAAAGCGACAATAGATAAAATTATTGATTGTCGTTGGATTGATGAGCGCACCCGTTTAGTAGTTGCAGAAATCAACTTTTACAATCCAAACACAGATCAATTTGCTGCATTGAAAATCATGTTTGAAATGTTAGCTACGGGTGTTGTACATCCATCGATAAAATTACATGCTAATAGAGTTACAATGTACACGAGAGATGATGATTTGCCAGTGTTTGTCTTGCATTGCTGTGTGCTTTTATTTTGTATGTTTCGTTTCATTGCATGGCGAAGTGAAATTACCGCCTTGGTTGGCCAATACGGTACTTGGACTAAGTTTTTAAATATATTTACATATCTTGACATATCCGTCGTGTTCATCGTCTTATACACAAGTTCTATACGTGCAAGTTTGTATTGGAGATACGAGCCATATTTTTTATTGCGGGAAATAGCAACAGAAAGTTATTACGAAATATATGGAATTTTATCTCTATTTCATCAAGTTATGGTGTTGGAATCAATTGCTGTATTGTTTACGTTTTTTACCATTTTGAAATATTTAGATGTTGTCTCTGAAGGTATGTTGATTATGGAAACATTTAATATAGCATTTCCATCAGTCTTAAGTTATATGGTTGTATTTATATCTGTTCTATTTGGTTTCGTCGCCTTGTATCATAACATTTATGGACCAAGCATGGAAATCTTTAGCGATTTTAGTAGTTCCTTACGCGCTTTGTTGTTAACATTAATAGGGGATGTTCAGTATTTAGATGCATTTTTTTTACCTTGGGAAACTTCAGCATTGCATGATTTAATTTTTTTAGTATTTTTAGTCCTTATGTATTTCGTAATGACAAGTTTGTTTTTAGCAATCATCAATGAAGCGCATATACAAGCGCAAAAACATTACAAGGAGAATAAGGAAAAAATGCAATTTATAAATTACAATATGGCATTCGAAATATTATGTTCATGGGCCTTGCCATTGCAAGAGAGGATTACACGTGCTCGTGCAGAGGAAGCAGAACAAGAGAAAGCAAAAGTTGCAATGCAATCACAAGTTATTGATCGAGGTTTGATACATTGATTTTGAAAGATGGTTTTAAAAACTCTTCTTATTATAAATTCTAAAATTATATTTTAATAAATACTATTTTTCTTTATATACTAAAAAGTATATATTCCTATTTATAATATGTTTTTTATATATCTGCGCATCTCATCATCAGTAATAACCCAATGAGGGCCGATCGATAATGTGGATTGGTGCCATGCACACAGCATGGGCTATATAGCAGATACACAGCATTGGGATACCCGTCTGAGAGTAAGTGTGAAATATTATTAGTGCTATTTAAATACTATTTGAAAATGAAGGATATCTACACATATATGTCAATAAAACATATATACAATCAGCAAAATGTACAATACAATGTAACCGAACATCATTTTCGGATATTGGATATACATAAAACGTATTGCAGTATTTGAATGTCTAAAATCCAATATTTATTACGTCTTTTATTAAGCTATAATATTGACATGTACAACGTATGTGAGATATAGTACTATTGCTACAGTAACAATATAATCCTATTTATATGCCAATTGTAGTTGTTAAAAAGAGGTTTCGTTTAGTAAACAAACACATATAATAAACAAAATAACCATTCAGACATGTTTAAATATACCAAAAAATGATGTTCGGTTACATTGTATTGTACATTTTGCTGATTGTATATATGTTTTATTGACATATATGTGTAGATATCCTTCATTTTCAAATAGTATGTAAATAGCACTAATAATATTTCACACTTACTCTCAGACGGGTATCCCAATGCTGTGTATATGCTATATAGCCCATGCTGTGTGCATGGCACCAATCCACAATATCGATCGGCCCTCATTGGGATAATAATACAGAGTAATGCACTAAATCAAAAAAGAGATTAGAAAATAGAAAAAAAGATAACAATATTTACAAACAACAAGAAGAAAATAACACAACAACAAGTTAATAACTTTAATAATATAAAAGATGGATGAAAATAATAATTATGGAATGGATGAAATCAAATTTGAGGGTCCGACAGATGCACCAGAGTTAATATGCATGATTCATGGGTGGCCTGATGATTTACATTTATGGGACAGATTAGCTTTGGAATTATTATCAACCAATAAATATCGAGTATTGCGAGTGACAATGCCTGGCTACAGTGATAATGAAGAGATACGAAAGATGGCTGGCGTATTAGATCCTAACTTTCATGAAGTTGCTACTATGATTGCTAATGTGATTAAACAATACCAAAAATCAAGTGAGGATAAAGCTATTTTGGTAATACATGATTGGGGTTCAGTTACTGGTGTCCAACTACAAAGATTATTTCCTGGATTAGTAAAAAAAATGGTTATTATGGATGTTGGTCCAACCGACACAGCTAGTCCAATAAGTTTGATATTTGCAGGTATATTTTATCAATACCAAAATATACTTGCATATTTGCTTTGGCGATATATGCCAATAATTGGTGCGCCTATTGGGGATTGGTTACATCGATTCCAATTAAAAAGGTTTACAAATAATTATGATAAAAAATTTGGTGAATATAGAAATTTAAATCAAAGTGCCAGTGCCGCTTATTATTATTATCACTATCAAATGAATTTCTGGTTGGACTGGATTGGAATACGCAAAAATCCAATGGCTCCTTCGCCAAAAAATAAATCTATGAATCCCTCTGTACCAACGCTATTTTTATTTGGTACAACAGGGTTGGGACATGCGTTTCAAGACTGGAGTAAAGAATTGCAAAAGCGTAATGATTCCGATGTTGTTAGTATCGAAGGTGATCACTGGTTCATGTTAAAGAGTCCCAACGCAACAAATAAAGCTGTTTTAGAATGGTTAAATTTTGATGAAAAGGGTGGAAAATTTACACCTCAATTTAGAAGTAGTCTGTAGAATCTGCGTGTGCATGTTAGGTGTATTGTTTGTCTTTAAATTTTTATCTCGTGTGATATACAGGTGTTGGACGTAATAATTTTACCTTTTTACACACCTGTGTGCATGTGTTTAAAATATATTTTATATTTTCCATCTCTTATGTCTATGAAAAGCAAGCGTATCATACTAGTTCCTTCGTGACCTTTTTGTGATTGCAATCTGTAACTAACGTAGAGCACCATATCTGTATTTATGAAATATTCATTTGACAAACCTCCTCCTCCTCGATTGTATCTAAAACATTATCGAATCTATTCCAGCGGCAACTTGAAAATAACGTCCGTCCTTATGATGTTTTATTATCAACATTATCATTTATCGACATCGGCAGATTGTTTATTTTTTTTTCGTCTGCTTTAACTTCATTAAAACCCTGTGTTTTGAATTTGATTAACATACGCAAAGGTCCTAATGCTGTGGCCAATTTAGTTCGTGCAGTGATTAATGTTTCAATTTGAAACCTCATTAAACGATACGTATCCCATGCCAATGAAAACGTTTCTTTCCCATTTATAGCTAGTTGAAGTATTCGTCTAAAATGATTTAATCGAGTTTTATTGTCTAAAACATACCATGCATCAGATGCAGTATTTGCATTAACATCAAGATATTCCAACATTTGGCTTGCCGATTTACTATAATTAGACCATTCCTGATTTAGTTGCTGAACTGTACTTATGTTTGGTACCGTAAAGTTATATTTTGTTGTAAAAAAAAGTCCTATTTTCTTACTTGCTAGTTGTTGCATGTACGTTGTGGACATAATACCAATTTTCGACATTGCTCCGACGAAATTTGAGCTATGTACAGAATTTTCTAATAGCTGGTCCGTGTTTGTGCTCGTTGTTGCACCATCATTTATAATAATATCATTCATCGAAGCTGATTTCCTTGTAGCAAATGCTTGTTTTTTTTTGCTTTTGCCGACATTGTTGGTATCTCCATTATTAACTGCATCAAACTCTAAACACATACGATATAATGCGCCAATCTCTGCATTTTTATATGACGGATTCAAGGACGTCATCAAAACTTTAAACTCTTTAAATGACAAATCATCACTACGATTAGAATCAGCTGCATTGAACAAGCGACAAAGACGAACACACATCACATTTGATTCATTTTCCTCCTCATATGACAATAACTCCAGTATAGGATCTAAATCTATGACATCTTTTAACTTGTTATCGTTTGTGATCAGCTTTTCTAATGTAATATGATATTTCTTAGGTAAGGTGAAAGCCACATCAATCTCCTCCCGATTTTTTATTGTATTAGTTTCTAATTTTAATTTGGAACTTGTTGGTAAATATGGTGCATGATTCCGTATACAATTTAACACGTTTTGGGCCATAGCATACGTCTTCCCAGATTCTGTTACGAAAAAGTCGTTTTCAGGTTGATTTTCTATTAATTTTTTCAACATATTTGCATATCGAAAAATAGATTCTTCTTTCATTAATCTATATATTTTATTTATCTTTATTTTTATGTCGTCATCATCTTTTGCTGCTACTGATAAAGCACCACCAATACCTGATGCGCTGTTAGAAATGCTATGAATCATTTGATTAACATCTTTTTTACTGATGTGCTTTAAAAAAATTAAAATGCGTCCATGTTCCGCACAGCTTTTACGTATAGAGTATAAAAAATCAATTAAACGCTCGGATGTAATTGTTTTAATACGATATTTATTTAAAAAATAGTTGTAACATGCTTCATCCAATTCAACCTCTTTGTTGCTGTAAAGTTTTTCGTTTGCATATGCTACATATACTTGAAATATCAAACTTAAAATCCCGGCATTGGAAATCCTTTGCGGCTTACTATATAGCTCTATTGTTGTTCCCAGTTTGTCAAGAATTTCTTGTGATATATATGAAATATAATCAACATTACTAACTTGTCTTAAAACCCCTCTACTGGATTTTCCTTTTCCGTCTTTATGCCATATTTTCTTTGATGGTTGTATTATCTGAAACTCCATGTCATCGGAGTCATCATTACTTGTATTTGTTGCTGTGCTAATTTTAAGAGGTGCATATGGTAATTCTTTTTTTAGCTTGGAATTTATTAATTTATATATATTGTTTGTACGATTATTAATTTGCCCAACTAAAAAATCTAATCTCTCTTTTGCTTTACTTTTTTGTCTGGTATTTATCATTAAATTTGCTACATTAATTTTCGCCATTTCACTAAATAATTTTTGTCTACCACCTTCAGCAATTTTTGATGAATTACGAGTTAGAAACATTTTGTGCAATTTTCTTACTGCTTTTAATG
>JACLAC010013940.1_pt1 | contig 11768 bp, 5 predicted proteins | sample 8027881 | NCBI WGS metagenome assembly JACLAC01 (sample SAMN15725517, study PRJNA655200) | protist metagenome | isolation source: fluorescence activated cell sorting (FACS) single amplified genomes of... | place: Spain: Blaines Bay Microbial Observatory, Mediterranean Sea | collected 2016-01-19 | reverse complement strand
TACGTTGTTCGTAATTTTTTTTTCAATCTTTCAACCCAAAATCTGGCATTTCCGCGACTACAATACCATTTCTAACACTTTTTAATCTAGACCAATTTCCTAATCTATGTTCACGGCCAATAGCAGCAACTAAATACTTTCCTGAAGGAGAAAATGATAAAGAATTGATAAAACCAGCTACTGCAATTTTGCCGACTTCTTTAATACACCTTTGATTTAAGTCTGCATGCCAAAATCGTATGTACCCATCATTTGATCCCGATGCAAGTAAATCAGATGATGGAAACATTGTTAAACAATTAACCCAACATGGCAATGAATTATCCAGAGACGTAGATGCAGTCCCTAACACTTTCTTTTTACTACTGATATTATTATCACTACTATTACTACTACCATTTGCATTATTACTATAACTGTCATCACCATCATCAATTTTCTGGCTGTCATCTATTGTATGTGCATTTTCTAAACGATATACTGGTTTTTTTTTATTAATATTCCATAATGCAATAGCACCATCTTGAGAACCAGAGACATAATTTCCTTCATTCAACATTACAACTGTATCCATACCTCTTTTATGTCCACGAAATATAAGTTGAGAATCAGTTTCAACTTTCCATAAATGTAAAGTTCGGTCATCGCCACCTGATATAGGGCGCTCCCTTCGCTGGCAATCTAAACTTAAAACGTAACTTTGGTGACCAAATAAGGTATCGACATAGGTCATTTCATCAAGATTCCAAATTTTAATACTGCGATCATATGATCCAGAAAACATTGTACGTGATTTTTTTTGGAAGCAAATGGCTGTGATAATATCACGATGTCCTTTAAACGAATCAATTATTTCATTCGTGCTAGCATCCCATATATGTAAAACCCGGTCACGCCCTCCACTAACTAAGAATCTACCATCATCAGAGGCAGCAAGTGTTAAAATTTCATCGTAATGCCCCACAGGGATTGTTTTTTTCGCACCTCCTTTTTGTTTTCGTTCCTGACGATTTGCTTTTCTTCCAGGATATATTTTCTCTTTTTTTCCATTAATATTCCATCGTATGATCTTACAGTCTTTGGAGGCTGTCCAAAAAGTATCTTCCTGTTTTCCAAAAGTTACTGCTGTTAACGATCCATTATGACCGCGATAAAATTTATGCTTCAAACCCGCTGATTTTGCAATTTGCTTTTGGAAGATTTCAGCAACATTTCTTATTAATCGCCCTGCTAAGCCTAATGCTTTATTATGTAAACGCTCGGCAACTGCCTCGTTCGTATCCTCTTCATTACCTTGTTCTTCTTCATCATGTACTTTGCTAAGGAGAGATTTTGCTAGTCGTATTCTTTTTTCTTGAGCAGTTTCGTTTACATCATCTGGTTCACCACTTAAGAAAAAATCGTCTGCTTCTCCATCCTGGTTTATTATATCATGATTATCATCGACTCCATCATCATCACTTGATTCAGACAATACTTCGTCATCGCTATTATTAAAACTAAAATGTTGTTTAGTAGATGAATTTTTTGCTCTTTTCGAGTTTTTATTGCCATTGAAAAGTGGTGCTTTTCTTCCTCGTTTTTTTAACATGTTATATAATATATATTATTTACAATTTATACTGTAAGTTTTCCTATGAAATATACATGTAGTTGATATCACACACCTCTTTCCACGACTTTATTGCATATATATCCCATTACATGTGGCTATAAGAAAGCAATGAATTTATATGATAAAATATAAATATAATAAAATAATAATGTAAATGGTGCTATATGTGGGCTCTTATCATCTTCAATTTCAGACCACACATCAGAAAAAAGAAATGATGCATGAGAATTGAAATTATGATTTTAGGTGCTTAGCACATTACCTGTATTAATCCTGTGGTAAATCTAATCTGTATACAATCTGATCCAGGATTAGCCATAGAATACGAGAATACGCTCTCGAACAATAATTATAGCATTTAGCTTTATATACTACCAGGTATAATATGATTACTACTACTTACGTGCCAAGCGCGTGGTGTGGGTGTTGAATAATTGAATGGATATATATTATTATATATGTTATATATCACATAGAATTGATCAACAGACAAGGTATTATGCCTATATACAAATTATAAAGAAAGAGAGAAAGAGAGCGATACATATATATATCTATATAGTTGTATTGCAGTTATTTCAAGGAAAACAATAAACAATAATGAAATACAATTCAAATATTTTTACCCTCGCAATATTAACTATTGTTGTAATATTAATATCTTGCGTGCCGTCTATAGTACTTAGCGATGAAATACTTGGTTGTGGTGGTTTTGTGAAACTATCATCAGAGTTAAAAAGTCTAGTTGGTAACTCGAAAGTAGCGAAAAAAAAATTGAAGAAGACTATATCAACAGTTAAAGTACAAATGCTTTCTGCATCAGGTGCGGTACAAGATGAAACTGCGTGTGCACCAAATGGATATTATTTCTTACCAATATATGATACAACTGGTAAATTTCAGTTGCGTGTACAAGGACCAGATGGTTGGACCGTATTAAAAGACACGTTTGACATTAGTGCCAAGTCGAACATTATCAATGGTTGCGAGAATGATGTCAATTTTGAATTTACTGGATTTTCAGTTGGTGGTACCGTTGGTGTAGCCGGATCTAAAAAATCTTGTAAGAATGTAAGGTTACAGAATCAAGCGTTAATTTTGATGAATGATGATGGTAGTAAAGGAGATGCTGTGTATAATTCAAAAACAAACGATAAAGGTGAATTTATGTTTCAAGGTGTTAAACCTGGTAATTATCGTTTTAAATTTGAAAGCGAGGAAACTAGCGTCTCTAAAGGTAGCGATGGTTCAACCACAGTGAAAGTGAAAGATGGCAGTGTTAAATTTTCTGAGTTGGTGCTAACAGACGGATTTATGGCTCAAGGTAAGGTTGAAGGAGAAATACAAGGAGTGCAAATATTTTTATATGGAAAAGCAGCAACAACTTCTAAACCACGAAATTGTAAAGCGATTACCTCTATGACGAAACTACCTGCTGGCGAAGCCCCAAAAGGATTGAGACCACTATGTGTTGCTGAAACAGCTGCGGATGGTACGTTTCAATTATTTGGATTGGGATGTGGGGAAAAATATACCATTGTTCCATATTTCGTAGGTGAACACACTTCATTTAATGTTAAACCGAGCAAAGCATTGTTTGAAATTGAGGATCAAAATGTGGAGTTAAAACCATTTTCCATTACTGGATTTACCATTGGTGGTTCCGTTGTTGATCATAATGGCAAAGGTATTCCAGGTGCAAAACTTATAGTGGATGGTTTGAAAGCAAAATTGGTCACGGGCAAAGATGGTGGATTTCAATTAAATAATATTCAAGAAGGTATATACAATATCAAAGTAATAAAAGAAGGAATGTCATTTGGTGATTTAAGCCATGTCAAAATTAAGCCATCCACCGCGGGTATTGCACCTTTCCAGGCATCTGGTTATACCGTATGTGGTGCTATTGAAGGTGGTACAGTAAAAGGGGTATCTCTAGCAATTTATGATAGCAACACGGAGAAAAAGATTGCTACAACAAAACCAATTAAAAATGGTAGTTTTTGTTTTGATAATGTAAAAGCTGGTGAACATTTTATTCGTGTAAATGCTCCTCGTGGAACAATATTAACACCAAAACAGCATGATGTGGAAGTAAATGGCCCGATTAGCGGAATTAGCTTTGGACCATCGAAAGTACGTGTTTCGGGCAAGGTGACTTGTTTAGGTAAGTCGGGATGTCCTGAAAATTTAAGTGTAAAATTTGTTTCACAAAATGGTGTGAAAGCAACTGCTGATGTTAGCGACAATGCGTTTGTGTTGAAAAATGTTTCTCCAGGACGATATACGCTACAAGCTTTCCACACAAATGCTCAAAGTGAAAGCTGCTGGGGATCTGAAGATGTCGGTAAAAATGTATTTTCTACATTTAATTCAAATGCTGGTAAAATGAAAGTCAATGTTGGTGTTAAAGATATCGATGGTCTTGAATTGAAACAAGTTGGATATGTTGTAAATTTAGAAACAAGCGAAAGCATGGAAGTGAAAATTGGTCGTACGAAAAAAAAGAAATCGAGTACAAAGAAAAGGGTGTTGATTAAAGGCGAGTCAAATACCTTTAAATTAAAAAAAGGCGTGAACAAAGTCTGTGTGCCAAGAAGTGGGACATATACAATCTATCCGAGTTCCTGTTACAGTTTTGCTGAAGCAACATATAATATTAAAACTTCAAGTGATTCCTCATCAATTACGAATATCGTGGTTGCAGGTGTTCGCATCGAAGGGGCTGTTGATGGTATTTCTGGTAATGCTTTACCAACAGTTACATTGTCTGGCATCGATGGCAAGAGTGACGTCTCAAGTAAAGTGGATGCAAGCGGTAACTTTGGATTGATGGCACCTCAAGGAATACAAAATGTTTTATTAACAGTATCATCTGATAATGAAGCATATATTATTAATCCAAGTGAAGGTATTAAATTCAATATACCAAAATCTGGATGCCCAAAGAAAACAAACACGTTTACAATGAAAAGGGGTTTGATGTTGAATGGCGTGATTAAACCAACACTAGCAGGTGTATCAGTTACTTTACAAAAAGAAGGACATGGTAATGGCGATGAAGAGAATGAAGATTCAGCTTGGGAGAACGTTAAAACATTTCAATCTGATAGCAAAGGACAATGGTCAGCTGGCCCGTTAGATAGTGATTTTATATATCGTGTAAAAGCAGAAAAAGAAGGTTATAATTTTCAAGCGCCAATTAAAATCACGAAAGCAAATGCAGATTCGAAGCTTGTTTTGCAGCACTCCAAACTTGCAAACTTGAAAGTAATTGTTAAAGATGCAAATGATCACACTGGTTTAACTGGTGTGCTTCTATCATTAAGCGGGGATGAATACCGTAAAAATGATGTGACAAAGGAGGATGGTATTCTTTCATATCCATCTTTATTCCCCGGATCGTATTTTTTAAGGCCTATGTTGAAAGAGTACAAGTTTACCCCGGATTCGCAATCTTTCGATTTGGAAAGCAGCGATAGCCAGGTATTTGAATTCAAAGCAAAACGTGTTGCATATAGTGTATTCGGTACATTATCAACCATTGTTGGCGAAGGAAGCGCTGATACTACAGTAGTTGCTGTTGATAACGAGTCTTCTGAAAGTTCCGAAGCAGTCTCAAATGCTGATGGTGAATTTAGAATCCGTGGATTAAAACCAGGGCGTAAATATACTATCAAGGTGAATGGAAAAAAGAAAAATAATAAAAAAAACAGCAGGAGCAATAACATGAAAGGCAGTGGTATTAGTAACCAAGTTCAAACCATTCCAAATGAACTTCAAATCGAAATGAATGATGAGGATGCAAATGATCTGAATTTTATCGTCCAGAATACCCCGAAACATGCACGTTTGACCGGTACAGTTGTTGTTAAGGATGAATATGCAAAAGATTTAAGTGTTGTGCTTTCTAGAGCTTCGAATCCAACAGCAGCCATTAAACGTACCAGTGTAAGCATGTCGAAATATTTTGAATTCTCAAAAATATCAGCTGGTAATTATGTAGTACGTGTTGAATCAAAAACATTGTCTTCAAAACACTTTTTATTCAAAACAGACAGTGTAAAAGTAACCATCCCATCTAAAGTGAAAGTGCCATCAATACATACGAAATTATCGTTTGATGTTTCAACTATCTCAATTGATGAAGAGGTGGATAGTGGCATTTTTTTCACCTTGTTATTTGGCGGTTTAGCTGTATATCTTTATGCAAATATAGATTGGGCATATCAACTGTTTTTACCATTGTTAAAATTACTAGCACAGTTTCCAATCATTGGATCATTTATTGCAAAACGTTTGCCAAATGAATCTCGGTATAGTGAAGGCGTTGGTGGGTTTTCTATGGGTATTGATCATGTTCGAAATAAACAAGGGAAGTCAAAGAAGAGGTGAGAAGAAACGATGCGCTTTGTGAAAGAGAGACGTGTTATGATATCATAGATTATCATATCATTATTCGTACTTCGTATGATACTCGTATGTGTTGTGTGTTAAAAAAGATTTGGTCCCAAAATATAAAAAATACCACATACAATATCATATGCATATCATATATGATACGAGTATATTTAATACGAGTAATTTAATTTTTATGCTTTAATTTATTTTTAAATTTACTCATGATAATTCCTACTCTTCAAAAGAATACAATAACTGAGACAATAAGTATGTAAAGGAACATTTTTTTTAGCGAGTATATCATAGCTCTACACACATTAAATGTTAATAAAAAAATATTTATTTTTTAATAAAATTAATAATTACGAACTCTCGTATAATTATTAAGTTATGATGGTTAAAATCTAAGTTATAATAATTTTACACTCTTCTCGTGTTAAGTAATATATGCTCAATACTCAATCGCAAGAATAATATGCTATCCTACTATAGTAAAGCTCTAATGCACCTCTGCAAACTAATACTCTACAATTATATATATATATATATACATGTACGAGGTCGTAATATTATGACTTTGTACGCGTGTACGTAAAAGTATTTTTTTTTTACATTTTTCGCATTTTTTCACTTAAGTAAAAACGTAATAATAATACACGAAACACACAATAAGAATAGAGGAAAATAATACAGCAATTGCAGCAATATTATGACGAAGTACTGCATATAGACCAACTTCATTTGAGGTATTCTCATTTTCATCGTCTTTTGTTATATTTCTTAATAAGTCTTGTTCCTCCTGGACTGTATCTAAAATACGACCTTCATAAGCATCGCGATATTTTTTTGTCACTATTGAGACAACCTCCTTTGATTCTTTTAAATCTGAGAAGAAAAAAGGCCTGCGACAAAATGGGCATAAACATGATATAAATTTTGCTTGTTGCATTACAGCAACTTTTAACAAGCAAACTTTACAAAATGTGTGCCCACAAGCTAATTTACAAGGTTTGGCTAGTAAATCTACACAGATAGCACACATATATTCCTCTGGGTATCCTTCATCCTCTTCTTCTTCTTCCTCCTCCTCTTCACTTCGTGCTCTTGACCTACTATCATTATTGCCAGAAGCTGTATCAGCAAGCATTCTCAACGACGCTCTAAATGATTTAAACGCAGCATTAGGCATTTGTCTCATTCTTGATAGACTCATTCTATTTTTATCACGTTTTTTCCTCCTATATTTCTTTGTAAGGCAAGAATAGACGCGAATACCAATAATAGCTTTTGTGCATGAAGACAACAGGTAACATAATTCTGATGTGTCCTCAGCAAGCACTTTCTTCAATGATCTATTTTTCATATCTTTTTCATATTTAGCCAATTTAGAGTCTGTAGTTCGTCTTTGACGTATGCGTGATAAATTTTCATAATCTAATGTATTTGATCGTCGAAGTGGCGAGTTCATATTTGAATTACTATCTTCATGATCCTCAATGCTATCATCTTCCATCGTTGTATTGCTATCATTATTATTGGAAAGAACTTCATTTTTATATTCTACTAAATTCTTTTTACAGACTGGACAATAGTTTTTCTTTTGCAATGATGCGAAATACGATCTATTCATCATGGCTCTAGCAAGTTTATGTTGAATTGTATCTTCATCTCCATGCATTTTCCACCATTGCCCGGTTTTTGACTCTACATAACCAGGAATTAATTCAGACACAGTTCTAGTTCTAATAAGACATGACAATGCTTCAATGTGTAATGGGCACAAGCATCTTTCAAGAGGCAAAATGGCAAATGATGGCTTTACGCGTAACAAACGCCTTCGTCTATCTTTTGATAATCCATCCCATGTTTCTGCGAGGACTAATACGCGGAGTTCTGGAGCTAAATTATCCAATCCCAGTTCTTCCGCAGTATTTCTTCTTTGTAATTTTGTTCGAGATGATGATGATAATTTAAATTTTGGCCATTTTACACTAATTTTTTTTTGATCAAATCTTCGATTTAATTTTTGCAATTGACTGACAAACATATTGCTACCATCTTGTGCTAAAAAATCTTGTAAATCGTTTTTTTTCTCCTTTTGCCTTTGTTTCTTTCTCCATGATTTCCAGCGTTCTAACATTTTTTTACTACCTTTATGATTATTACGTCCTTTTCCTCTAAATTTACTAGTACGATAGGCATTATTATTATTATCATGATACATATTATTATTGTTTCCATCCTCATCAGAAAATACATTTTCATAAAATTCTACATCGGCAACATCACCATCACTTCGTGCATCTCTGCCACTGAGACTTCCACTACCACGATCTCGGCCATATGCCATGTTATTATCCTCACCGTCAGATCTCCTGCTATTATTATTATTATTATAGATAGATAAATGCTTATCACTACCTGAAAGACGTTTACGATTTGGCAGCTTTTTTGTCATATTATATACTTTTTCTTTCATTTTTGTTTTCATCTTGTTTATTTTTCGATCGACATTTTGACTTATTTTACGTTTTCGTTCCATAAAGTTGTTTTTACTTTTTATAATTTTTGTTTTCAATTTTTTTAATGATGGTTTTCTTTCTAGTGATTCTTGTTCTTCCCGTAACCTTTCATTTGTTTCTGTATCACTTATACTTCTAGTTCGTGGTGACTCTTGGTTTCTATATTTTGGTGCGGATCCAGCACGCCTACGTCGCTTGATCATATTATTGTTGGCTTGTCAATCTTATCTGTTGTTGTTATGGATGACCTAGACATACATTGTGTATATTTCGACTTTTCTAGTTTGTAATATACATTGTAACGTATATAGTAAAAGCAATTAATTATTATTTTTTTAGCTAATAGTATGTATAAGTCTGCCAATTGAAGAAGAAGTGCGTATTAGATAGAAAAGAAGAGATTTAAAGATAGGAATAGTACACTGCTTATGCTATTACCTGGTACTACTAACTGATGTCCAGATGTACTTACTATTACCATCAAGAAAAAAAAAAAAAAAAAAAAAAAAAAAAATATAATAATTAATAAGATAGATTCTAATAATAAAAAAAAGTTATATATATTTATATTTATAACAAGATATATATAGAACAATGCATACCAAGGAATTATATACAGTATATATACAAACAGTTACATAACACACAATGTATATGATAAAACAATGTTTACAAAACTGTTTCAAAAAAGGGAAGGCAAAAACAGACGATAGTAGTAGTAGTAATAATAATAACAATAATACAGAAGAAGAAGAAGATTGGGGAACCTGGGACGATGATATTGAAAATCAAACTTTAATTAATAGCACTAATAATTCCCAAACATCATCATCCAGAAAACGTAGTGGTAGTGGCAACAAGAATTCCCCTGGTGCATTAAATAAGGCAATAAATGTGGGGAATACCAATAGTAACAATAATTTATATGCAAATAGTGTGAACCCTGCTGTTCGAAATTCACGTCCAAGAAATACTTCTTGGATGAAGAAAAATAAAAATAAAAACAACAACAATAATAATAATAATAATAAACGAGGAGGTTCATCTTCTTCCACAATTTTTGCTTCAAAGAAAGCTGAAGATATTTTTGCAGATATGGGTATTGAGCGCAGAAACATTAGTAAACAAAGTAAAATGAGAGTCCAAAAGCGTATTGAATTGAAAGGAAATGTTTCATCCCGCTTTGTAGATGATACGGATACAAATGATATCGATGACGAGGGTTGGGGGGATTGATGTGATCATCATATACGAGTATATTAACATCTATATATCATATTTGTTGAGATAATCTGAAAATATGAAATTCCTTCTGATATTGTTTTAAACATAAGAAAAACTTTTTGTTCCCGGAATTGGTATGACGACGAATCGTGGTGTGTAATATTTTGTATGCATAATATTTTTAATCTTTTTAAAAATGTTATATTTTATATTTTTTTTAAAAAATAAAAAATATAATATATTATTTAATATTTGTCACCCTGTGGTACAATTTATTCTGCGTGTCCAGAGTACCCTCTTCATATTAATGCCGGCCCTCTTTTCATCAACAGAAGGTTGATTAACATCTATTTACCTCATCGGCAATTCCTGTTATGGGAGTTATTGATACAAGTTGCGAGATACGAATAGAGTAGATATTAATATTGGCTCACATACCACAAGTATTTCAATTTTTTCTTTTGAGAGTAGGAAATTGAACTTGTCATGTGGGTATAGAAATAAAAAATTAAAATATACACGTATCATACTTTAAAATATTTTATACGTAATTTATATTTTTAATATAAATACATAATTAAATCATCATATCACAGTATATGGATATATCATATATACTGATGATACATTTTTTGAAGTTCGTATTCCAACATATTTATATACTTTCGTACACTTTACTTTTTTTTAATTTGATACACACACGCGTGCTGTGTAAATTTTTTTAAAATCCTAACATTTGACTAAGCATTCCCATCATCCCTCCCATTTGCGGCTTTGGTCTACCGAATAATTTATGGCCAATCATAGACATATAATGACTGAAGGCATCGTCACGTTTTAACGTTGGTTGATATCTTTGTTCTAATAACGCAAATAATGGCGCTGCACTTTGACCACGTTGTGAGGCACGTATTAAAAAATCACACAAATGTGTCGCAGGAGTTTCAATCCCAACCGCATCTTCTTTCCAAGCATTAAATGTTTGAGATGCATCTTTAATATTTTCCAAGGCAAGAAATTGTAAAACAACTCTTAAAATGAATAAGTCCCGTTCACCTTTAAAACCACGTTTTCCAAGAAAAAGTAGAAACTTTGCATGTTGTTTTGGCGATGAAGAAAATAAAAAATGCGTTGATGCATTGTTGAAATCGCCTAATGAAAAATAAGTTGTAGCAGTTACTAAATGCAACGTTGGTGTACCCCTTGGATTCGATTTGTCATGTTTTTTTGTCCAATCAATTGCTTCATTTAGAAATAATAATTTATCTTGTTGTGCATCAATATCTTTTGCGGGATATTTATTAGCAATATTACATATTGTTTGTATGACATCTTCATCGACAAGTATTTTAAATTCAATTAAATAATCTGTAATAAATTGTTTTCCAAGTTCTGTTGCAGCCTTGCTATATCCAAATTCCAACAATTTAATGGTACCTTCCTCAGCAATATGCCTTGCATTTTTTACTTCTTTCGGCGAGGTACGACTTAATAAAGTTTTATACATTTGCAGTGCACTATAAAAATCACCATCTTTTAAACTTTCTTCTAATTTTGCCAAGACACTTTTCGTACCTTTTGCCTTTCTTCTTCTACGGCGTTGAGTTGGTCCTCCATTTGATGATAACGATGCCATATTGTTACTATTGATGTTGTAATTTTTAAGACTATATTGTTTATATAATATGTGGGTATAATATATATATCTTTCTACTTGTTCTTCCTGTTCATCTTGTTATTATTATATATGTTTGTGCATTTACTGTTGTTAATAAAATATATATTTATTATGTATAATATAGTATTTGTGATTATTCATGCTGTGGCCTTGCCAGGCTTGCTGAGGGCACAGACAGCTGGAAAGCCAGTAGTCGTCGTACCTACGGTTGCAATGCGGGTTTAGCTTCTGAGATTAAGGGAGCTATAAAAAATAAAGATTCTTTTTCTTTTTAAGGGAAATAGATTAAAATACATCTTCTATTATCATTTGTGATCATGCACTTCTT
>JACLAC010020525.1_pt1 | contig 11772 bp, 9 predicted proteins | sample 8027881 | NCBI WGS metagenome assembly JACLAC01 (sample SAMN15725517, study PRJNA655200) | protist metagenome | isolation source: fluorescence activated cell sorting (FACS) single amplified genomes of... | place: Spain: Blaines Bay Microbial Observatory, Mediterranean Sea | collected 2016-01-19 | reverse complement strand
GGAATGGCCGATGAACAAACGCGTGAGGCTGTCTTCGAAGAACTCGGCGACACTCGTCGAGAGAAACTCGGATTCTTGCTGAAGTTCGATCCCGAAACCGCCGCCGGGATAATGGACCTCAACTACATCACTGTTAGCTTGGATGCGAGCTTCGACCGTGTGGCTGAGCGCGTCCGTCGCTTCGAGAATCGAGCGGGCCGATTTCCGACCGTGTTCGTCACTGATGGGACGGAGCTACTGGGCGAACTACCGGGACCAACACTAGCGATGACCGCCCGAGAATCCGAGACGATCACAGAGTACGTCCATGATGTTCCGTACGTCCGCTATGATTGGCCTGAGACAAAGGTTATTGAAGTGTTTCAGGCGAATCGTGAGCGTACTGTCGCCGTTCTCGACGAGGAGAACACGATTTTCGGGGTCATTCGTGCTGACGACGTGCTTTCGCTTATCGAGGAGGAAGCGGGTGAAACCCTCTATGAGTTCACTGGCGTCGCTGAGGAGGAGAGTGTGCTCGATGGGCCACTCAGGAAAATCCGGAGTCGGTATAAATGGCTCATCATCAACCTTGGAACGGCGTTCATGGCCGCGGCCGTCGTCGGGTTGTTCGAGAGCACTATCGCGGCGCTCGCAGTGCTGGCGGCGTATATGCCGGTCGTCGCGGGGATGGGAGGGAATGCAGGCACTCAGACAATGGCCGTGACCGTTCGCGGTATTTCGCTTGAGCAGGTATCACTCGCAACCGGCACGCGGGCTATCATTAACGAAGTCATCGCGAGTGCCGCGAACGGAGTTATTACTGGTGCGCTCGTTGCGGTCATTGCGGCGATATTCAATCAAAGTCCGCTGTTGGGGCTGGTCATCGGTGTATCGATGGTACTGAACCTCATTATCGCTGGGTTCTTCGGTGCCCTCATCCCGCTTATCCTTGACCGGCTTGGACAAGATCCCGCAACGTCAGCAACCATCTTCATCACCACGGCGACCGATGTGCTCGGCTTTTTTGCCTTTCTCGGGCTGGCACAAGTCATCTTGTTGTAAGGTATCAGCCACGAATTAGCTCTCCGGAAAGCTGGGGTGGACGACGAGCGCAAGGAGACGCACTTACAGGAGTTGAAAGACCGGCTGGCGGTCAGCGACAGCCCGAAGCGGACGTCCTGCATTAGGAAGTCGAGCGCTTAGAGCAGGAAATCGAGGAGTTGACCGAGTTCTCACTGGCGAGTTCGTTCGAGGACACAGCCAGAACACGGTTGAGACGAGAGTATAGATTCCCCATCTCGACGATTGGTTCAGCGGTTGTGCACTGCTGGTTTTCCCTTTGAAGCATTCGTCCGAAAATAGGTGTTTGAGGTTCTCTACCATATTTATTCTTGCAGATTTCTATTAATATAGCCAAAAAGTCGATATGGCTTCCACGGCTACTGATACTCTATGACAATCGACTCGAACCAGGTAGGAACATCGGTTGATGAGAACCTTCGGGCAATCCTTGCCGAGGAAAGCGGAGAGATCATCGCTGTCGGTTTCGATGGGGATTCGACACGCGAGTTCGTCGAGATACTCGCCGAGAGCGACGAGCCGCCGAAAGCGCGCCTGCTCGTCGAAGAAGACGTGCTGAAATGGGTGCGTGATGATTTCGTGATGGCGAGCATGGCGGCGGATCTGCTTGAAGCGGACATCTTGGAAATACGGGCGGCCACCGATCAGTTAGATGGCGCGTTGGTGGTGACTGAGGAAACGGTCGTCTCGTTTCTCACGTTGGACAAGCACAGCGCCGCGCTGGTGACCGATGACGAGGATTTCGTCGCGGCGGCTCGTAAGCATCGGAACGACCTCTGGGAGAGCGGCGACGAGTTCGATCTGCGGACGCCGGCACGCTCGCGTGTCGAGCAGTCGCTCGGCGAGGAGTTCGGCTCGGAGGTCGAATCGGACTTTCGGGCAGTATTGGACTCGCATGGGAGTACACGCGATGAGAGCGTTCTGGACGAGGTGGGAGTGAGCTTGCTCGTGGCAGCTAGACATGAGAAGATGCTGTACGATATCTCGCGATGGGGTGAGAATACGGGCGTTGCGAGCAAGGCGACGTTCTCGCGGACGAAAACCCACCTCGAAGAGCAGGGATTGCTCGAGACCGAGAAAGTGCCACTTGATGTCGGGCGTCCGCGCTTGCGTCTACTGCTGGGCAAGGAGCAACTCCACGAGGCGGATGCTGAGGAGTTGGCGAGCGTCGCTCACGAACTGCTTGCGACGGCTCCGGCCTGACTGACAGGCACGATTGAGTACTGAAGTTTTTTGCAGAGTTGGGGAACAGCTGCGGTCACAGCGATGTGTCGCGATCATCGAGAAGAAGAGGAATGGGGGTGGGGACAACCTTTACAGAGTCTGGCGTGGTGGCTGTCAGTATGATAGGGGGACTCATCCGGGTTGATGACGATGCGAGTCGGAAGTCGAAGCGTTGGGGTCGCTCCCACAATCGGGGGAATCGATATGAGTCAGCGTGACTCGACAGTATTGCCGTCGCGGTGTCTGGAATGTAGATTCGAAGCAGCCCCTGGTAGCGACGAGTGGGATCACGTGGAGGCCCCGCCGCTCGGAACGATGACACAGTGTCCGGAGTGTGGGAGTACGAATGTTCTGAGTCGCGGATAGCTGGCGGCATGTTCTCTATCCGATGTCCGTTCCGTACTGGATTTGAACTCGATCGCATGGGTGATGGGCACTCGTTAATCGGTTTCTCTGAGTCAAATATAGACCACCATTCCCGATCTCAAACCCGACCTCGAGAAACCCAATTCAAAATGAGTGCGAGGTCGAAGCTGACGTAGCCGTGCGCTGAGAGCATACGGTCGAAGGGGCCGCGACAGCGAGCGTGTTGGCGGTGCCGGCGGGCACTGTCCACCGGGTGGCGACCGGGGACCCTCACGAATTCCGAAACATCCCGCCACTGAAACCTGTTGTCCCGACACGCTCGCCGCGAGAGTCTCCCCAACCGCATCCATGCCTCCTCCACCCGAGATACGCTCAGCCCTCCCTTGTCCGCCGCCACACGGAGCGTGTCTCCTTCATCGCTGAATAGATGGCTATCGTCGCTGAGACGGACCAACGACCGGTGCTCATGACGGTAGTAGGGTGATCCGCAGCATATACAGTTCTACGAATTCATTGAGTACTCGTCATCTCTAATAGTTTGGGTGACAGTTCTCACAAAGGAACGGCTTCGTGCTGGCCAATATATCGCAGTAGTAAAGCGTATTACCCGCTTCCCCACACTGATTACAGGATGCCATGTTCTTCATGAGATTCGTTGAACTATAGTACTCATGGCCGAGTATTGACTTGTATGGAAGAATAGTATGATGATGGATATATTTGAGTCAGTAGCTGTCGCCGTCTACTTGACATCTGCTTGAGGATGGCAGATGACTGTTGACGGACTACCCCGCAGATGGCTTTGGTGACAAAACAGTACTCTGACATATCCCACCCAATCATTTACCGAATAGCTCTCCTATGAACGTCCATGACGACGTTTGATCCCGAGAAATTCGAGGAAAAGTACGTCCACTACTTCGATGAACTTCAGGAGGCATACAAGAACGCCTACCAGTATATGCATGACCGGTGTGATTCGACCCTCCTTCGCTCAATCGACCGCCAAGTGCTTGACGAGAGCGAGCCGTTCTATGAGGGAGATGGTGAGTTCCGGGTAGCACTCCCAGACAATCCCCATGATCGCGTTCAGAACATACCTGATGATGAGAAGTTTGATATCATCCTTGACGAGTTTGTTGCTCGCATAGAAACTGAGTTGCAGCGAGTCTTTGGGTTCGAAGCTGATTAAGACTGCTCCAGAAGGCATATCTTTCGGCAAAGAGAGCTAACACCGGCAAATGCAGCCGTGGACCTCAAAAGGATGCGAGAACGTAGCTACTACTGGGATGAAAGTCCCTCCGAAGAGGGAGAGAATACAGAACCGTTGCGTGGCATCACCCTTTCTCCCCTTCGGATAGTTGACTGGTCCGCTGCCTTTTCCAGCCGATTCGAGATGAGTGCGCGCACCGTAAAATCCTTTCTAACCATTGACCAGACTACTACCCACTGAGGTAGATCAATCAGTCTTCAAATTGGTCAGTTCTACTATGTTGGAGCATAGCATCCAGCTCAAAACGTGGGAAACTGGCAGACATGACGCTCGTCCTCCCACGTTCTCCCCGGTAGAGTGACACTGTATACCGGGGATTCAACCAGTGATGTCGAAGCAGGAAAAGATTATGGATGGATTCTGATAGATATGGAAACATTAACAAAGAACTATCTTCGAATGGAATGAGTTCGACGATTAAGTACCGTCTCAAGCGTCGACTACTGAGTGACAATCGATCGCCTCGAAGCTTCTGAGTTCGTTAGTCGAGATCTGGCGACGTACTTAGTCATCAGTTGCTCTTGAGGAATCTTCCGACTCGTCCAGTTCGAGTATCTCGAAGTCCTCGCACCCACAGTCCGGGCATTCGTTTATCCCCATCAAGAACTGATCCTCATCGCTATCCACTTTCGCCGTCGTAACATTCCCACACTCGGCACATCTGGCCGCTTGCTTTTCGTATGGCATGGGCGCTTTCCCTACCACACAAACACACGTATTCAGTAGTAGTTTTTTGCGATTTTTCTGAATCACAGGGCGCTAAGACCCCACCTTCAAGCGCGAGCCGCGTTACGGAGGCGAGCGGTAGGGTGGGGATACAGCGCCCGTCATCATCCGACCTACCGTGGTCGGAATCCTTACCTCAGGCCCGAAGGTCGCTGTCAGCGGGCGAATCCGTCACGAACTCACCGACGAGATCGTCGAGTTTGGCGGGATCGTCATAACCGGGGAGCGGTTCGTCGGCAGTTCGACACGTCCCGTCTACGCCGAGCGTCTCACACACATGGTCGGCGACGGCCTCGGCCATCCGACGGTGGGTGGTGAGCTTCCCGCCGACGATGCTCGAAATGCCCGCAACGCCGTCGTCCGCGTGGTCGAGCAGGAAAAAGCCCCGCGAGATCGAGCGCGCGCCGTCACGGTCGGTCTCGTCAGGTGCGTAGAGCGGTCTGACGCCCCAGTAGCTCCGGTTGGGCTCCCGGTCGGCGAGGTCCGGCACCATCGCGGCACACTCGGCAACCATTCGGTCGACCGCCTCGGTCTCCGTGGGGTATTCGTCAGGGTCGTCGACCGCGACGCTCGTGGTGCCAAGGACCACCTCGTCCTCGTGGGGGACCACGAGATCACCGTCGGCAGGGGACCGGCATCGATTCAGGACGGGTTTCACAGCGATATCCTCGACTGCGACCATCACGCCTTTCGTGGGCTGCATCGAGAGCTCGATGCCGGCCTTTTCGGCAAGCCGGCCCGCCCACGCACCCGCCGCGTTGACAACGTGTTCAGCACGGATCATTTCACCACCGTTGTGGTCGATCGCCGCACTGACGACCCGCCCGTTCTCGGTATGGAGGTCGGTGACGGGCGCGTTCGGCAGGACCCGTGCGCCGTGCTGTCGGGCGCTCTCGGCCGTGGCCGCGACGAGCCGTGATGGGTAGACCACGGCATCGGGCACTCGGATGACCCGTTCGACATCCTCGGCGAGTGCTGGGACCGCCTCACGCGCCGCCGTCCCTGACATCGTTTCGGCAGGGATGCCCAGCTCGCGACAGCCATTGAGCTTCGCCTCGAAGTAGTCGGGGTTGTCGGCTTCGAGTGCGATGAAATAGCCGCCCGAATCCCGAACGCACGCGCCAGCGATTTCCTTCACGATCCGATTCTCTGCGATGCACTCGCGTGCGCCCTCAGCGTCGGATTCGGCGTAGCGCGCGCCACTATGGAGCACGCCGTGCGAGCGCCCCGTCGTTCCCGATCCCAGCCCGCCGCGTTCGCAGAGCGTGACGTCAATGCCTCGCATTGCGAGGTCGCGCGCGACGCCGACTCCAGTCGCGCCGCCGCCAACGACGAGCACGTCGGTCCCCCGATCCATACCAAACCGTGCCGCCACGCGGCCATTAAGCTGTGGACTCGTAAACCGTCTCGAAGAGGCGGGCTACGTGCAATACGATGGTGGATTGTTCGTTATCAACGACACCGTTCGAGAGGCGGGGCTCGACTTCCTTGCGGCCGCAGCAGCCGTATCCCCACCAACTATCTTGGAGGCGTACGTCCTCCCTCAATTCGCCGGCCTAGAGTTCGCCTATACGGCTATCGACGCCGTTTATGTCTGGGACCCGGGGCGGCTACCAGGTCGCACGTAATGAAACGGACTACCCACCGTTCATTGCTACCCGCGAATCGGATCTCGCCGGCTGGGAGCGATTCTTCGAACGGTCCGGGATTCCCACAGCTCAACAGCGCCAGCCACCCGACGAAGTCGATGGGTCGCTACAGATCGTCCTTGAACCGCGTGCACAGATCGATGCGGAGACCATCGACGGGCGGCCGGTCATCTCTCGCTCGGAAACCGTTGCGTTCGCGCGCGAGCATTACGCGATCTTCGAGTCGGCACTGGATATCCTCGACCGGATGTGCGACGATCTCGAAACCGAGGCCGACTACGTGAAAGAACAGGCGATAAAGCCTCGCGGTTCACGACGGGGATACAGCGCCGTTCTCTTGGTTCGTGGTACTGTTCATCCGCCGAAACCGCACGTTTTAGGCTCTCTGGGTCGTATTGGAGAGTAACTCAATCGCCAAAGTCAAACCGGGAGAACTGGTGTCCTCCCCGCCGACATGACCGTTTCGCGCCCACCCTTTGGGGAAGTACGCGATTCAGACCCGCTCGCGGTCCTCACAACACCCCTATCCGCCGCTGGAGACGGTCGGCAACGACTGTGCAAGCGAGGGGGCGACGGCAACCCAAACCAACACCGGTGGCGTGCGAACCTGTCCGCCGTGGCAGAAAGGACAGGCAGGCCGATGGCACGGCCCGTGTCAGCCGTCGTGCAAGCGTCGGCGGTCGCCCGATACTCAATACCGTCTCTGCGGCGAGACGGGGTATGGGGTGCTGTGCAAGCGGATACCGCGTCCTCACGGACGCCGAACACGCCACACCCTGCAAAGGGCCGACGTACTGAGCACGAACCCGGTACTTCCCTCGTGGAAGGAAGTTGCCTCCGTCGGACGGGACGGAACGGCTGTCCCGACTCCGAGCGTGCGGTTGAGGAATCCTCGCTCTTCAGAGCGGGGAGGATGTCAAGGAAGTTCCTCGGTGACGTCGACGAGGGTTTCTTCAGTTCGCCATTGATAGAGCCGACCTTCGTCCTCGAACAGGCCGAAGACGCCATCCTGCATCCAGCCAAACGGGTGCTCTTCGTCTTCGTAGACTCGTTTGAGGGCGTGACTCTTCGAAAAGTACTCGACCGTCCCGACGAGCAGGCCCTGTTCGATGAGGAAGTCGCTGGGGTCCTTCTCGGCGACGCCGACGAGATACGTGACGAGGTCGGCGACCAGGCAGAACTTCTGGATGCTGTTGTCCCACTCCCCGCGGATGTCCACCATTCGGAATGCGTAGGCATCCTGACGGCGGTTAAGCCGGTCAACGACCAAATTCAGTCGCCGAATTGGCTCCCGGTCGTAGTTCCCGAGAACGAAATACGAGCGTTCGTTCTCGTAGATCGGCGTGAGTTCGCTCAGCGCGTGCAGAATTCCCTCGTTGTCCGCCAGCGAGAGCTCCTCTTGGTCGATCTGTTCTTTAGCACTCGTGAGGATTTCGTCGGGAACCGGCGACTCCTCGTCGGTCATACCGCATCTATCGCTCGACGACGAGATGTGATTTACTACATAAACTACTGGGTTGACCACACTACGATTTACTCCAAGGTAATTTACTCAAGGGTAAACTACTTTCCGCGCCGGTGTGTAGATGCTCGTATGAGTACCGACGTGGGAACTGCTGAGGGGACAGAGGCGCGTGAGCTCGTCCACTTCGTGACCCAGCAGACGCGATTCACGCTGCTCAGCAACATTCTCCAGCACCCCGAACAGCTCCCCTCGATGTACGAACTCGAGGAGTTGAATCCGAGCATCAGCGACGCCACCGTCTACAAGCACATCCAGAAACTCATCGACGCCGGCATCGTCGAGGAGGCGGCGCTTCCGGACGACGAACGTCGGCAGGGCTATCCCTGGAAGTTCTACGGCGTGAGCGATGCGGGCCGGGAGTTCCTCGACGAACACAACCTACTGGAGGCCGAGGAAACCCTCCAACGCATCTACGAGACGACCTCCAACAAGCCCGAAAAGATGATCAAGTACGAGAACGCGCCGCGCCCCCACCGACGGTAGCTTCCACCTTCAAACAGGAGGGAGTCCCGTCATTCGTGACATCCTCGCCCGCCGTGAACGGCGGGGCTTCCACACGGTGGGAGTCCAGTCGTTCTGGAGAGGTTTCAACCCCACTCCGCGAGCGTCATCTGCGCTGGTGCGCTCCGCCCGCGGCGGGCTGTGGCACTGTCACGAGTGCTCCCATCCTGTGGCGAGTCATCGCCCGCCAGTTTCAGCGGCAGGCTCTTCCCACGGGTCAACGCGACCAGCGACGTTCGCCACCGCGTTCAAATCCGCTTGGTACTCCGATACCCAACACTCCGAGTTCGTACATCGGAACTCCGCTTGTTCCGAACGCTTCCCGATGTGCCCGCAGGCGTGGCACGTCTGCGAGGTGTACGCCGGGGCGACGAACTCGACGCGAATCCCGGCGATGCGGGCCTTGTCCACGATGCGCCCTTGAAGCCGGGCAAACACCCACGAGTGCAACCGCCGTTCAGGGCCATCTATCTAGCAACAACGAAAGGAACCAATCCATCCGATCTGCTCTGCAATTCGGCGACGAACAAATTTCCAGCCGTTGTCTGAGTGTTTTTAGAATTGGTAAATAGTTATATGTATGAACGGTATAGATAAATTCGATATGACGAAAGCTAACTCACGACGAGGAAGATAACGGACGAGGCCATTCACAATGGTACTTTTCGTCACAGCGTATCTCACACTACTCGGCTTCTCAGCGGTGATCACTGGCGGGATAGCGGTCTACGCGTGGCACCGGCGGGATGAACCCGGTGCAGGCCCGTTCGCTGGGTTGATGGCGGCGACGGCCCTCTGGGCGATCTGTGCGGCCGCAACGCTACTGGCGCATGACCCAGAGATACATCTCCTCATCGAGCAGGGACAGTGGGCTGCGACCGTGTTCGTTCCGGTTTTCTGGGTGCTATTTGCTCTGACATACACCGGTCACGACGAACTCGTCTCGGGATGGACTGTGCTCTTGCTATCGATAGTTCCGCTGGTGTCGCTCGCATTGGGGTTAACGAACCCGCTACACGGTCTCGTCTGGGCGGATACCCAGGTCTACGTCGCGAACGGTATGGCAATCGCAACCAGACAGCCTGGTGATTGGTATTGGCTATTTGTGGTCTATGCCTACACGCTCATCGGTGTCGGAACATTCCTGATCTTCCGACTGGTGTTCGTCTCGGACTATCTGTTCCTCGATCAGGCTGTCCTGCTGGTCGTCGGTACCATCGTTCCACTAGTCGGCAACATGGTCTCCGTAACCGAAGTGACGCCGTTGCCTGGAATCGACGTTACACCGTTTGCGTTCACCGTAACTGGTCTCACGTTTGGGTATGCGCTGTTCCGTCGGCGACTGTTTGAGTTGGTGCCCGCGACCCGCCGGCTCGGGCGTGATACCGCCATCGCCACCCTCGACGATGCCATTCTCATCCTCGACAACAACTATCACGTTATCTATCTCAATCCCGAAGCCGCCGATGTCCTCAACTGCGATCCACGAAAAGCACTCGGCACATCAGCAGCGGATCTCGTCGATACCTCCGCTATCGAATTCGACGTGCCGGATGCACTCGCCGAGCTCCACATAGAGGGGCAATTCTACGAAGCCCGGACCTCCACGATTACGGATCGGCGCGGCTTCGAAATCGGGCACACCCTCCTCCTCCATGATATCACCGCACGCAAGCATCGCGAACGCCGCCTCCGCAGACAGCGTGACGAGCTTGCACAGCTCGACCAGCTCAACGAAGCCATCCGTGACATCACTCAAGCATTCGTGAACGCCACCAGTCGGACCGCCATTGAGGAAGTCGTCTGTGATCGGCTGACTGCCTCAGACCTGTATACCGAGTCGAGTATTATTATCGCCCCATCTGACGAAATCGTTGCCGGTGATGGCGGTGAGGATATCGAGGGAGGTGCCAGACCGATAGCGATTCCCACAGCGGGACCTGCGAAAGAGGCTGTGTCGTCGATTCCCGAGATACGTCCCGATGTTCTCGATACCAAACACGGCTCGTGGTCGGTCATTCCATTGGGGTATGGTCAGTCGATCTATGGCGCACTTGTCCTCTACACGACGCGACTCGACGCGTTCGAGTCACGAGAACTCGCGATTCTCGGCCAGCTCGGAGAGATAGTCAGTCAAGCCATCGACGCCGTCGAAAATCAGCGACTACTGCTCGCCGATACCGTTACCGAAATCACGTTTCAGTGTCCCGATGCTGCACTTGCGGAGGTTACGAAAAAAGCCGCTTGCCGACTTTCTCTTCAGGGACTCGTGCCTGCGAGAGACGGTGAAGTCCTGGCCTACTACCACGCCATGGATGACTCCGCACAGCACGTTGTGGATACCACATCAGGAATTGAAGGTATTGCCAGTATCAGAATGGTTGATGACGCAGACGACATAGTTGAGTTTACACTGACGGATCGGTCGGCATTACTGGCGCTCTCGAAAGGCGGGACGAACGTCCGCACGGTGGAGGCTAATGAGGGAGAGTATCGGGTCGTCGTCGAAATCGCCTCGGAGACAGATGTTCGGACACTTATAGAGCGTGTCCGCGAGTACTGTCCGGAAGCGACGCTAACCGCGAAGCGTGATCTCGACCGCCCAGTAGAGACAGGACAAGATTCGCTCCCCGAAGATACTCTCGACGAACTCACCGACCGTCAGCGCGAAGTGTTGGAGGCATCCTATCGGGCCGGGTACTTTCGATGGCCGCGCGATCGGACGGCCGAAGAAGTCGCCGAATCGATCAATATTAGCTCGCCGACCCTCCACAAGCATCTCCGCCGTGCAGAAGAAAAGCTTCTAGGACGAATGTTCGATCCGGACGATCCAGACTGATCGAAGCCCTGGTAGAAACCATCCCACTGGACGTCGATTTATGCTATCTAGCCCCCGATTATACTCTCTCAAATGTCTTCTGATAGTAGTGTGAGTCAATAACATGGCAACAACCGAAGCAACGTCACTAACGGGTGGAGTATCAACAAACGAAAGAACACGGAATACTCCCGAAGACACCACACGAGCGATTCATCGGCTTAGTGAGGAGAATTCGCCGCTCGACACGCCTGCGCTCATCACACTCGTCAGGCGTGCACCGGCACTCGCTGCACTACGCGAACAGCCGCTCGACCGTCGGGATTTAGAGGACTGTCTTGACGTCTCGAAACCCACAGTCCACCGGCTCACACGGACACTTGGCGAGATGGGTCTCGTCGAGAGAACAAACGGGATATTTGTTCTCACGAAACTGGGCGAAGCCGTCGCCGAATTCACGCGAAGCGTCGAGACGGCCTACCGGCTTACTCCCCTCATAGAAACCATCCAAGACCGATATTCCGACTTCGATATCGCGGTATTCGAAGACGCGATTGTGACGACTGCCGAGCCAAGCAACCCCTATCGTCCAGTACAGCGGTACTGCTCGCTCATTGAGGAAACGAGAACT
>JACLAC010024792.1_pt1 | contig 11776 bp, 6 predicted proteins | sample 8027881 | NCBI WGS metagenome assembly JACLAC01 (sample SAMN15725517, study PRJNA655200) | protist metagenome | isolation source: fluorescence activated cell sorting (FACS) single amplified genomes of... | place: Spain: Blaines Bay Microbial Observatory, Mediterranean Sea | collected 2016-01-19 | reverse complement strand
CAAGAGAAATAGTATTTTTTATTAGTAGTAAAAAAAAAAGAAGAGAAGATCATTATTATTTCTTCTTCTCCTCACACATTCAATTTTTTTTTCTTCTACTTGTACGCCACCGTTGGGGCTCTGTTGTATTACACAGTGTTTTTTGTGCTTTTATTACTTCTACATAGTCTCCTCGTAGTATAAGAAGAAGAAGGAAAAAGAAGCAAAGAACGCACAGAAAAAAAGGAATGAAAGAAAAATGAATCAATTATTAACAAACAAATAAAATAAATACATTACACAGCAAAGGGCGGATAAATAGGACTAGAAAGAAATCAACAAACTGAAGAAAGAAAGGCGGGATTTGACAAGGTCTATCTTTGTATTATATATATAGAATACTTTATGTACTTTTATTTATAATGAACTTTTGATATAATTAAGACTATAAAAAGTGGTAAATTCTAATTTTAATTAGGAATATTTACGATAACAATATATGGTTGAGGAAGAAAAGTACAACGACGATGAGATATTCTATTAGATTTTAAACCGGCGAGAAGGGCGAAAGAGAGAAAGTTAATATCCACAGAAGAGAAACACATAATATACACACATACATATATTTTATTGCCAGGACCACAAGTTGAGAGGCCGCAACAGCCCCTTTATATCTGCTGGGCTTCCTTTCGGGCAGCATCTTGCAATAACTCTGTATCCACCTCGTCGCGAGGAATTTGAATATATCTAATGGTGGAGCCGCGAACGAAGCAGCTTTTCACAGAAACTAATTGTGGAAAACGTTCCTTATCTACTACTTCGACGTTCGTTAGTTTAACATTCAAATATTGGTCGACGCTTTCCAATGTACCAGTAAGGGACAAATCATTCTTCAATTCTACACAAACTGCCTTACCAACTAACGTTTTAAAAAAAGAATAAAAAATCTGTGTGAAGGAAAGGTTAGGGATTGCAAACAGGACGGACAACGTGCCAGGGGAGTTCAGATACTTACCATGATCGAAAAAGGCTAACAGGACTTCTATCTTTTGAACAGATAAACTATTGATAAAATCCAAAAAATATTTAATGTCACGAATAAAACTGTTTATTTCAACAGCCGTTACAAATCGTTCGCTTGTTATTTTCCGTTTGATTCATCACAAATATATTTAACTCCAAATACTTCTTTTTCTCTTCTCCTTTTTTTTTCTTCTTTTTTTCCTTGTTTTTTTTTCTTTCTTTCTTTCCTCCTTCTTCTTCTCTTCTTCTTTCTCTTCTTCTTTTGTTGTTGTGTGATGATGATGGTCGTTGCTTCTTTTTTTGTCCGTCTATCCTAATTTTAATCTCTTCACTGTGTTCATGTTATTTCTTAATTTAAAATTTAAAATGAAAGGTGGTTGGTCGACAGCACAGGACTAGAGATATAACAGCACACAGGCTTGTAAACCGAAAAATCATTTCATTCATCTTTATAAAGGGGGAATAGAAGGAATACACTTACCTATATAATAATGAATATTAATACAACAAAATAATTACATAATCAGATCCCCTTTTATTCTTCTTTCTATCTCACTTTTTTTTTTAATTATTTTTTTCTACGTATATTTTTTTCTTTCTAATTATTTTTTGTTTGTTGACAAATAAAAAATAAATATCGAAAAAATGATGTCTTTTTATTTTGTAAAAAAAATACAGTTTCATCATCGTTGAAAATTCTTCTTTGTTGTATTTTAATATATTAACATATAAATAGCATAAGAATGAAGTAACCCAATCATCATCTTTTTCTTCTTCGCGCATTTTTTTTCATCTTCTCTCTTTTTCTTTGTTGTTGCTATGTACCTTCTAAAATGAAGAAATAATAATAATAATCGTCATCATCATCAGCAGTCAACAACAACAAGCAACAACAATACGAAAACAACAATAAAAAAAAAAAACATTTTTTTTATTGTTTAATAATCTACTACTACCACAGGTATTATTATTTGCTCCAATTGCGAAAAAGTCAAAGGAGAAAGAAATGATAAACAGTTCTTACAAATGGTACACAATTATCGTTTTGCTTAAAGATTAATATTCTCTCACAAAGAAGCAGTTTAAACCACAGTCGGCATAGAATAGGACATTATCTATTTAACCAAACAATAAACTCTTACATGGAATATGTCTTGGAGCCGTACAAGCTTGACTTTGGTGCAGGGGCACACGGGGCAAAAATAGATCGCGAAGAGCTTGCTGAAGTTGGCGCAACCCCCGTTCCTATTGATGAGAGAGCTTGCATCTCTTCAAGTCGGAAACATAATCTTCACTCAGAAGCATTAGAAAATCAAATAAACCAAGAGAATAAGACCGGGAAAAAACGTTCGCCAACAAACCGAAGGTCTTCGCGTCAAGGCTCACCGCTGTCGGATATTAACGAGTGCTTGAGCTCCCCAGGCGCCACACTTTTGTTCAATAGCAGCCAGACTACTCCCCCGTTTCAAACATCTCTCACCAGCTCACCGTCCCGGGCTATTGATGCGATGAATATCGAATCACAACACACTAGCATGAGCAGTGTAAATTCCAGCCATTACACGACCGCGAGTGATTTCGATAGCCAAAGCGCTTCTCCACAACATTTGCCGAATCGCCTGGCGGGGAATCGAACGACCTCCATATCACCGGTCACAATCAATTTTCAAAACCGATCTACTTCAAGCAGCATGTCACAAAGAAGTGAAGATGAGCACAACTCCGACTTTGAGGAATCACATGATAGGGCATACTTGCAGGCATCTCCTGTCATGTCCATGGAGGAGAATTCCCTGGAAGAAACAGAGACAGGCAGTACGAATGCGGGCGAGGCAGCCCCGTCTGAACCAGCACAGGAACCCCCTTCCGATTTAGACGCAGAAGCAGCCTCCATAGCACTTGCAAGGCAGTTGATGCAAGAGGAGAGCATGATGGTGTACCAGCAAATGCAGGAGGAAGCACTGCGATTACAGCAGGCCATGGCAGCCTCTGCCGATGGCACGCAGGCTTCCAATGAAGACGATAGCGACCTTATGTATGCTCTCGAACTAGCTAGGCAAGAACAGGTTATGGAAGAAGGGGGCATTGAAGATGATTCACTGGACCCCGATGAAATGGACTATGAAGCATTGATGGAATTGGGCGAGCAAATGGGGGATGTGGCACAGGATCGTTGGCGAATGGATGCGCCGAAGATTATTGAAACTCTCCCAGTGCAGAGAATTACCAAAGAATTTTTAAGTCAAGTTGAGGGCAATCAAGGCATGTGTCAAGTGTGCCAATGTGATTACGAAGAGGGTGAAGAAATGAAAATATTACCATGTAAGCATCACTTTCACCCAGAGTGCATAGATCGATGGCTTCAAGATCACCCAACTTGTTGCATTTGCAAGAGAAATGTAGTTGAAGCGGCCGAAGAAGAGGAACCCGACGATAAATTACCTGCTGCAGCCATTGCTGGAGGAAATAGAATCGTAAGGTCTCCATCCGCATGAAAACAACTGTGGTGTGGTGACTGGCGGTGACCAAATCATGCTCCATTTTCTCTCAAAACGATTAAGAAATACACACAATGTATTTGTCTGTGTGTCAAATTAATGGCACGGGATTTAGATAAACTAAATTTAGTTTTTGTAAAAAGAATTACTAGTTTGTGTGTAGGAAAACGTTTACACCTCTCTCAAATATTTTCACTTACGTGATGGCGCGGTGTTTGGCGACGTACGCGGACGGTATTTTGTCAGAGAATTTATTATTGGACAAATAGTGCTTCGCTTTGCATCCTCCTTTCTTTTAGCATATGGGACCCGTTGCACGTATTACCATAATCACCCGGGGCAAAGCTCTCATAAGGAAAGACTTCAAAGCCATCAGGAGCGTAGGGAATGTCCGAAATTTGGAGTGGGCCATCCACTGTGTCGTCGCATGCTACGGTGTACAAAGTACTGCGTGCCTCTGGAACATTGTCATCGTCCATTTCGTCATACTCGTCGTTGTTATCATAACCAGGTGGCAAGCTGTTTTGTAAGACTTGCTGTAACGTTTCATCGTCAATGACCAAATCATGGTGCTTTGCTCTCCACTTAGTCACCTGGTTTATTAGCCCTTTTAAAAGCAGCTGTTGCTGGAATCGTGCATTGTTCGTGAGCTGGTGCATGTGATCGATGATCTTTTTCCCGTCCTCTTGACTGAGTTCCTTTCGATGAAAGTCTCGGTACACTTTTTCGCAAAGCGTCAATAGAGCCATCACGACAACCAACGATCTCCAAAATGATAGAACCTGGTACATGCGATCCGGATCGACTCTTAAATGGGCGAGGAGAGGGCGAAGTGCAATTGATTCTATGGCTACACAGGACGCCACCAGAACCCCAATCCGAATCCTTACAGCGCGCGTTGCCGGGGGAATCGTCAAGACATAGCCAGCTATAGCAAACATGATGTAAAACACGACCGATTTTGCCGCCATGACATCCATAAATATATGCTCCGAATACGAATGCATCATCGACAGCATCGGCTCCAGGCGATCATCAATTGAAGAGGACAAGTGATCTAATTTTTTTAGTTGCTCATGGATTTTTTTTTGCCCAAGGAAGATTTTGCTGTTTACCGTCTCACTTTCGTCCTTAAGTTTAGTCAACGCCAGGGAGCTATGTTCCGTCAACGCGGTTTGGGTTTGTAACAATTTCTCTTCAATTCCCAAGGACGTCTTTAAGCCATCTTCGATGCTTTTGTGGGTATCAAGTATGGAGGCTAAGGTATTTGTGAGGCCACTCATCGCATCACTCATGACGTGTATCTTCTCTTGACTCTTGGCTTGGCTAGATTGAATCGCCGAGATAATTTCCGTGGCGGTCTGAATCGAATTACTGCGCTCGAGTGAGTCGCAGATTCTTTCAATATCAAGTTTGAAGGCAGTGAACGTTGAGAAGTCATTGTTCGTTTTCATATTTTTCGTGCAGCTGGTGTAGTCGTCAAAGTTGCAGTAGTACTTTGGGAGACCAGAGTCAGCTAGGTGACAATTGGTGGCTGCAATTGCTAAATTTGTTAGTTTCGCAGACGATAAATCTTCACAATTCTGTATGGAAAGCTCGGCGATCAAGCTTTGGCGACACTCTGACATCGGTAGTCGTGCTTGTATCCTTCGCAAAATTTCCGCAGGATTTATCGAACTCTTAGCAGTGGTTAACCACCCCATAGAAAATTTTCCGACAACCTTCGTCGCACATAGGTGAAGACTCAAAACAGCTACCGCAAGGTATGCAAAGTTCATTTCGTTACGGTATATTAAGCGTTCGCTGATGCGAGTGACTCTGCGGAAACGCGTTGATTTTTCGTGGAAATTGCCGTCCAAATACCACGCCCGTTTCTTAATATTTAGAGTATAAAAACACAAATATGGCACGGGTGCTTTTATCCAGAAAATCGTATTATTTTCCTTTGCTTACATAACACTTAATCTTGAATTAAACCAAAAACTATTCCTTCAATGAATTCTGTGGATAGTGGATGGTAAAACCCAAGGAAACATTTTTAATAAACGCACGACGAAGACTTATTATTATTATATTTATTATTAATAATAAATAATTAAAAAAAATATATAATATAGGTGTGTAGTAGTGCAACTAATAGGAGTGGGTGTCTCCTCCTCTTCTATTCTTTTTTTGAGTTTTTCTCTTCTTCTTCTAACTAATAATGGTGTGCACTGTGTGTTAATAATCCGAGGTATTAGTATAGTGATTAGTAGTGTAAAATTGTATTATTTTATAATGATGCTTTCCTTATGTATTGTTAATAATTATTTTCCTATAACAATCATAATGGGAATTCTTCTTCTTCTTTGATTCATTTTTTTATTTTTAATTAATATATATATATAGAAATAGCAAGTTATACTGTGTGATATTATTTATTACCATAATAATAAAGAAAAAATAAGTTGTACGGGGGACGGGGGGGGGATGTTCCTCGTCTTTTTGTTGTACTTGTAGAATAAATATATATAAACTAAGGATTAAACTAGCCAATTAAAATCGGAAAGGAACGGAACCCTGAACTGAACTGAACTATTTTCAGTCAAAATAAACAAAACATTTACACAGGCATATAATATGTAAAATCGGAAGAATGCAACTCATACGGAAAAAAAAAAAAAGTGTACTAATATATTACCTGGTACCAGGTATTAATATTATACCAGGTACCGAACCGGAAAAAATAATAATACCTGGTACAACTACAAACTACAGGCACTATGGCATCCTGGCCACTATGGTGACACTCTACTATGGAATAATAATATTTATAATGGCGCGGGGTTGGTTTGTTGTTGTTGTTAATATAGTCATCATGGCATTTGCTTTGTTGCCAGCTTTGTTGGTGTCTGACTGAGAGTGACCCCCCCCCCACGTTTGATCTACCAATCGATTAGTTTTGAAACATGTCATGCGTGCCGAATATAGAGTAAAATTTTATTTCTGTTGAGTGGACGATTGTTACCGTTCCCTACTTCTTGGCTGAATTGACGTATACAAAAAAAAATAAACAATGAGTAACCACAGTGGCAGTTCTGCCTTGACCGGTTTAGTCGAGTCGATAGAGCAGCATAAAAAGTTTGGTGGTCTCTTAAAATATTCGATCAATTGCGTAGTTGCCTTGATCACCCCCCCGAATCCTGATGCAACGGTAAACGTGAGGGAACTTGTTTCCAGCGGTGGTCTGGAAGCTCTTGTTTCAGCAGCACAGGAGCATCCAGGGAACGCAGAAGTGTTGGAGATAGCCACCTCAATACTCACCAAGTGTGCTGGTGAGGAAGACTTGTTGAGCACGATTTGTGAAAGTGGCGCATGTCAAAATTTGCTCTCTTTGGTTTCAAGAGTTCCGGAATTAGGCGGATCGAAAGACCAACTGATTGATATCATCCATAACATGGCGAACACGGAGGAAAACATCGTGAAACTCGTCGACAACGGTGCTATCCCAACGTTTGTGGATATGTTGAACACTGACATACAGTCGTCGGCACCAATTGAATCTATTTCTCGGGATGTAAATATACTAGCAAAGCTTGTGAAAGTGGACGGGGCTATTGAGCAATTCATTGGTAGCAATGGGGTTAATATTACGTTGGAATTGTTGGGCAGGAGCAAAGAATCCCAGAGCCTTACGTTTGGAGTCCTGTCTATATTGCGCATCGCAGCTCAAGACGAGAGCATGGTTGATTTGATCAAGCAAAATGATGGTATTGTGACCATTGTGCACGCTATGGAGGAACACTACACCCGCGAGGACTTGCTGGTAGAGGGTGGCAAGCTCTTGTCAAGTCTATGTTCCAGCAACGATATCGATGAGGCGATGAACATCTTGGAAAACCCATCATCTAACAATGCGCAACGAATGTATGCTGCAGCAATTATTAGCAACCTTTCGCTGGACGAGCAGCTCATCCAAAACATTATTCAGCGGAACGGCATTGAGACGTTGCTTGGTCTAATCGACGACACTGGAGATAATGTCGGCAACATCGCTGTCCGTGCTTTGGGCCGACTTGCGGCGACGGAAGAAGGCCTCGAGCAGCTGTTAAAACACAATGGCGTAACCGCTATATTGGGCGCGCTCAACAACCGCAGAAGTAGCAGCGAGATGCTTGTCTCGGCAGTGTTGACCTTCAAAGCTTTGGCTCAATCCGAAGGTGGAGTCGAAGCGATGATCGAGTCTGGCGGCCTTGTATCAATATTGGACTCTGTTAGAAATTCACCGCAGGATACAAATGCAATGGAGTGCATGCTGTCATGCTTGAATAGCATGATAGACCAGCCAGCTATTTTCGAAATTATGAACAACGAACAGAATATTCAGATGATGCTCGATGCTGTAAATGCGCACCCTGATTCTCAAGATATTACAAAGAGTGTGGCCTCGATCTTAAGCAAGTTGGCCGAGGACGATGACCGGGTGAATGACATATGTTCTTCCGAGGGCATCACAGTGATGCTGAAATGTCTCGAGCATAATCTGGATGATCTAGAGACGGTTGTTAAATGTTTCAGTGTTATTTCAAAGTTGGTTTACAATTCCACAAAGCTTTCACCCGAGGCATGCATTTTGGTTTCGAAAGCAGTAATTCTTTTTACAAAAACTAAATTTAGTTTATCTAAATCCCGTGCCATTAATTTGACACACAGACAAATACATTGTGTGTATTTCTTAATCGTTTTGAGAGAAAATGGAGCATGATTTGGTCACCGCCAGTCACCACACCACAGTTGTTTTCATGCGGATGGAGACCTTACGATTCTATTTCCTCCAGCAATGGCTGCAGCAGGTAATTTATCGTCGGGTTCCTCTTCTTCGGCCGCTTCAACTACATTTCTCTTGCAAATGCAACAAGTTGGGTGATCTTGAAGCCATCGATCTATGCACTCTGGGTGAAAGTGATGCTTACATGGTAATATTTTCATTTCTTCACCCTCTTCGTAATCACATTGGCACACTTGACACATGCCTTGATTGCCCTCAACTTGACTTAAAAATTCTTTGGTAATTCTCTGCACTGGGAGAGTTTCAATAATCTTCGGCGCATCCATTCGCCAACGATCCTGTGCCACATCCCCCATTTGCTCGCCCAATTCCATCAATGCTTCATAGTCCATTTCATCGGGGTCCAGTGAATCATCTTCAATGCCCCCTTCTTCCATAACCTGTTCTTGCCTAGCTAGTTCGAGAGCATACATAAGGTCGCTATCGTCTTCATTGGAAGCCTGCGTGCCATCGGCAGAGGCTGCCATGGCCTGCTGTAATCGCAGTGCTTCCTCCTGCATTTGCTGGTACACCATCATGCTCTCCTCTTGCATCAACTGCCTTGCAAGTGCTATGGAGGCTGCTTCTGCGTCTAAATCGGAAGGGGGTTCCTGTGCTGGTTCAGACGGGGCTGCCTCGCCCGCATTCGTACTGCCTGTCTCTGTTTCTTCCAGGGAATTCTCCTCCATGGACATGACAGGAGATGCCTGCAAGTATGCCCTATCATGTGATTCCTCAAAGTCGGAGTTGTGCTCATCTTCACTTCTTTGTGACATGCTGCTTGAAGTAGATCGGTTTTGAAAATTGATTGTGACCGGTGATATGGAGGTCGTTCGATTCCCCGCCAGGCGATTCGGCAAATGTTGTGGAGAAGCGCTTTGGCTATCGAAATCACTCGCGGTCGTGTAATGGCTGGAATTTACACTGCTCATGCTAGTGTGTTGTGATTCGATATTCATCGCATCAATAGCCCGGGACGGTGAGCTGGTGAGAGATGTTTGAAACGGGGGAGTAGTCTGGCTGCTATTGAACAAAAGTGTGGCGCCTGGGGAGCTCAAGCACTCGTTAATATCCGACAGCGGTGAGCCTTGACGCGAAGACCTTCGGTTTGTTGGCGAACGTTTTTTCCCGGTCTTATTCTCTTGGTTTATTTGATTTTCTAATGCTTCTGAGTGAAGATTATGTTTCCGACTTGAAGAGATGCAAGCTCTCTCATCAATAGGAACGGGGGTTGCGCCAACTTCAGCAAGCTCTTCGCGATCTATTTTTGCCCCGTGTGCCCCTGCACCAAAGTCAAGCTTGTACGGCTCCAAGACATATTCCATGTAAGAGTTTATTGTTTGGTTAAATAGATAATGTCCTATTCTATGCCGACTGTGGTTTAAACTGCTTCTTTGTGAGAGAATATTAATCTTTAAGCAAAACGATAATTGTGTACCATTTGTAAGAACTGTTTATCATTTCTTTCTCCTTTGACTTTTTCGCAATTGGAGCAAATAATAATACCTGTGGTAGTAGTAGATTATTAAACAATAAAAAAAATGTTTTTTTTTTTTATTGTTGTTTTCGTATTGTTGTTGCTTGTTGTTGTTGACTGCTGATGATGATGACGATTATTATTATTATTTCTTCATTTTAGAAGGTACATAGCAACAACAAAGAAAAAGAGAGAAGATGAAAAAAAATGCGCGAAGAAGAAAAAGATGATGATTGGGTTACTTCATTCTTATGCTATTTATATGTTAATATATTAAAATACAACAAAGAAGAATTTTCAACGATGATGAAACTGTATTTTTTTTACAAAATAAAAAGACATCATTTTTTCGATATTTATTTTTTATTTGTCAACAAACAAAAAATAATTAGAAAGAAAAAAATATACGTAGAAAAAAATAATTAAAAAAAAAAGTGAGATAGAAAGAAGAATAAAAGGGGATCTGATTATGTAATTATTTTGTTGTATTAATATTCATTATTATATAGGTAAGTGTATTCCTTCTATTCCCCCTTTATAAAGATGAATGAAATGATTTTTCGGTTTACAAGCCTGTGTGCTGTTATATCTCTAGTCCTGTGCTGTCGACCAACCACCTTTCATTTTAAATTTTAAATTAAGAAATAACATGAACACAGTGAAGAGATTAAAATTAGGATAGACGGACAAAAAAAGAAGCAACGACCATCATCATCACACAACAACAAAAGAAGAAGAGAAAGAAGAAGAGAAGAAGAAGGAGGAAAGAAAGAAAGAAAAAAAAACAAGGAAAAAAAGAAGAAAAAAAAAGGAGAAGAGAAAAAGAAGTATTTGGAGTTAAATATATTTGTGATGAATCAAACGGAAAATAACAAGCGAACGATTTGTAACGGCTGTTGAAATAAACAGTTTTATTCGTGACATTAAATATTTTTTGGATTTTATCAATAGTTTATCTGTTCAAAAGATAGAAGTCCTGTTAGCCTTTTTCGATCATGGTAAGTATCTGAACTCCCCTGGCACGTTGTCCGTCCTGTTTGCAATCCCTAACCTTTCCTTCACACAGATTTTTTATTCTTTTTTTAAAACGTTAGTTGGTAAGGCAGTTTGTGTAGAATTGAAGAATGATTTGTCCCTTACTGGTACATTGGAAAGCGTCGACCAATATTTGAATGTTAAACTAACGAACGTCGAAGTAGTAGATAAGGAACGTTTTCCACAATTAGTTTCTGTGAAAAGCTGCTTCGTTCGCGGCTCCACCATTAGATATATTCAAATTCCTCGCGACGAGGTGGATACAGAGTTATTGCAAGATGCTGCCCGAAAGGAAGCCCAGCAGATATAAAGGGGCTGTTGCGGCCTCTCAACTTGTGGTCCTGGCAATAAAATATATGTATGTGTGTATATTATGTGTTTCTCTTCTGTGGATATTAACTTTCTCTCTTTCGCCCTTCTCGCCGGTTTAAAATCTAATAGAATATCTCATCGTCGTTGTACTTTTCTTCCTCAACCATATATTGTTATCGTAAATATTCCTAATTAAAATTAGAATTTACCACTTTTTATAGTCTTAATTATATCAAAAGTTCATTATAAATAAAAGTACATAAAGTATTCTATATATATAATACAAAGATAGACCTTGTCAAATCCCGCCTTTCTTTCTTCAGTTTGTTGATTTCTTTCTAGTCCTATTTATCCGCCCTTTGCTGTGTAATGTATTTATTTTATTTGTTTGTTAATAATTGATTCATTTTTCTTTCATTCCTTTTTTTCTGTGCGTTCTTTGCTTCTTTTTCCTTCTTCTTCTTATACTACGAGGAGACTATGTAGAAGTAATAAAAGCACAAAAAACACTGTGTAATACAACAGAGCCCCAACGGTGGCGTACAAGTAGAAGAAAAAAAAATTGAATGTGTGAGGAGAAGAAGAAATAATAATGATCTTCTCTTCTTTTTTTTTTACTACTAATAAAAAATACTATTTCTCTTG
>JACLAC010013404.1_pt1 | contig 11777 bp, 10 predicted proteins | sample 8027881 | NCBI WGS metagenome assembly JACLAC01 (sample SAMN15725517, study PRJNA655200) | protist metagenome | isolation source: fluorescence activated cell sorting (FACS) single amplified genomes of... | place: Spain: Blaines Bay Microbial Observatory, Mediterranean Sea | collected 2016-01-19 | reverse complement strand
TCAAGACTCTCTGAAAGCCGTAAAGACTGATGAACGCTGTTATTTTTGAAACATATGAAAGGTTTGGGGTCATTTGGATGAGGCAGAAAAATATTGATTTCTTGGCTATTATAAGTTGACGCGAAATTCGTGAATCATGCAAGAACAAGTCGCGGGAGAGTTATCAAAAGCAGCGGCAAAATCCACAGCAAACGCAATTCGTGACGAGGCAGAAAAAAAATGTTGCGGAATCAAATGGAAGCACCCACTCACTTGGGCATACATTGTGAACTTTATTGCCGGGAGTAGTATAATGAGTAGTGCATTCGTTCTTCAATGCATCAATGCGGGCCCCACAGCTGTAGGTTTTTTTGGAGGCCTCTTCATCTTTTTTCTTTCCATATGGGGCTGCTGTATTTATGGTTGCTTGCAAAAGAAACACACGGGCGAAGGATGTTTCGATTGCTTCAACAAAGTATTTATGCACCCACTTGGCTTAATGGGTACATGTTTTGTCGTGGCAATCGTCGATATCATTACTGTTTCGTTTTTGAGGAGACCTAATGGAGGTATTCCAACAAATTGCGATGCGGGGTTCTACCTTGCAAATGTCATTGCCATCGTTGCAGGAGGGTTCTTTCTCGCAGGGTACATTGTCGTTGCAAAATCTGGCGCTGCTTATAATGATAAAGGAAGCAAGGGAGGTTGGGACAAGAAGTACGTGAAGGATCAGAAGGATGCGGAGAACGAAAACAAGTTCGACGATTCAAATAATGACTCAAGTAATGCATTCGGTAACCCAGCTGAGCCAATACGCCAGGAGTCATTCCGAGAGCCCACGCAATCCTCTAGGAGGGTCGATGACGACAATCCTTTCTCATCTGGCTACAATGGTGGCCCTGCTTCCAATGATGTGTCAAGTCGCAGCGTAGAAAGTGGCGGATCAGGAGAGAGTAACCCGTTCGGCAATTCAGATAATCCGTTCGCAAATGATGTTGTATAAATGTTGAGAATTTTATCACTTGAATACTGATACCAATTATATACATACTTAGTATATATTTTTAACACGAATATGAATTCAAATGAGTAAGAAAGACTATTGATCTGGTTTTAACAACTGATATCGATCAATATACCAAGAGTATCAGCAGATAAAATTCAGCAAAGGCTGAGTCCAGGGAATCAGTCTTCCCAATGCACAATAATTATAAGGTATCCATGCTTGTGGTGAGAATGGATACTTGATGTAAGTCTCGATTATAAGAATTGCAAGTTCTAACCTTCTGTCTAAGTGTAAAGCTTGCTCGATATCATTGATCTTCCGTTTCTCATATAGATCATTGGCAAACGTATTAAGAATTTCATCTAAAGTCATCAGGTCTTTGGATGTAGCATTCCTATCATTGTTATGAATTTTTTCATATCGTTTTGCCTCGCTTTCATTTGCAAAGCACTTTCCTCTGTAAACAATCGATATTCTAAGATCATCATGATTATATTCCTTCAGAATATCACCATTACTTTTTTGAAGAGCCCATTTGTCGCCACCTTTATAGACCAGAGAAGGTGGATTATCTTTGCTGAAAGGTGGAAGCTTTTCATTCTTGCGATAAACTAATGCAGCATGAACAGTTTTTGATCCATCAACTGCAGAGCCTGCTCTTGGATTAGGAGATATTACCTCATATGGGATGGAACCATCGTCGTTCTGTTTTCCCCAGTATACAAAATCTCCATTTGAGTCTTCTGTACTTGGCTTCCAATTATGAAGATAGCCAACGACTTGGACTTGGTCGACAAATCTATCTTTCCATAGGCCAGAAAATACCATCGCCGCTAAAAGCCACTGAGGAAATTGTTTCCTTGTTGCTCCCCAAAAGTAAACTCCATCTACATGTGCCGCAACTGTTTGTCCTGGGACTTGAATGATGAAATTGAATTGAAACGGATCCAAATATTGCTTTCCACTAGGGCATACTTTCTCGGCCAGCTGGCGAAATTTGACTTCTTTAAAAAGCTCTTCAACGACAGGGTATTCAGAAACATTGAATTTATAGACACCGAAACTTAAAATACGAGATAGCAAACTAGCATAGCTCTCTTTTATGCCATCCACTCCACCTGTCTTGATAAAATGCCTCCCAATGTCAACTCTGCCAGGTAGCACACATTCACTGCTGTTTAAAACTCCCGGCAACAAGAAGGGGTGATTACACTTTCCATCCTCACCGATTGGCCTCGCTTCGCCAATATGTTCTCTATTAGCCTTGTAACACTTTAAATCAGCTGTATTCACATTAAATATTTTGTGTGCTTTCATAATATTTACAAGCTCTTCTTGAGCTTTCTGTGATATAATGTTATCGGTGTATTCGACTGGATGGTTCAGCAGGTGAGGTGGAATAGCATTAGGCCGACTTAGAAGCAATAATCCAAGCGCTAAAGAGAATATTAATATTGTTAATATAGTTCGTATGTTTTGTTTAGGTTTTGCCATGCGTGCTTGGGCCGTATGCGATCGATGCTTCCAAGTGGCAAGACGTTTTCTTTTTTGTTACTTCTCCGATAGGCTTGCGAGAAACAATTCGTTCGTGTGAATCTTCAGTGGATTTGTTTTTTGAGATTTAGGCTGGATATCTCTATCGTAAATTCTCAGTCTCTCTTTTGTTCACACACATTCTAGGGTCGTAGCTCGTGTCTACCGATACGCGTACCTATTTAGCAGTAGTAGTAGGCTTAATTACGAAAGGATCGTGTAACAGGCTAACATCTTCAGTTATTCAAAATTCATTGCAGATCGTTACTTCATCACAAGTGAGGATAGAACTTCACAAATCTAAATAAACATGATGAAAATTCGAAGATCAAGTAAATCGTTGCAAATGTACCGAAGAAATGTTATCCAATCAAATTTAATTGTTGCTAGCGAGACCGGTGTCGCTCTCAGACCCGCAAACCTATCACATGGAGGCTGGAAAAAAAATCATGCCTCACAATTGAGATGGATTCTACAATGATAACTAAGTGTTGGCTTTATTTAAATGGATTTGGATATGGATTTGTAAAAAGCGACGAGTCCTTCGTCGTTGCAAAAGGGGTAATTGAGTTAAAAACTTCTTTGTTTTCAGGAACCAGGTTAAAAGGATTCTGAAAATTCGTAGTCTGAGTATTCTGGAATGCATCATGCGTCGTGTTTTGCGTAGATTCAGGAGTATTCGTAGTGAAAGGAGTCTTTTCCTTATTTGCAAATAAATTGCTTGGGCCTCCCGTGAATGGGCTATTCAGCTTTGAAACAGAAAGGTTAGTCTTCAGAAATGGATTGTCAATAGGGGCGTTCATCCAGCTGGTTTCTTTTGGTGCATCATCGCTTTGTTTGGAGCTTAAGCCTGATACTGGTATGCTATCTTCATCTGAAAAAACTCTTTCTCCATACTTTTTTTCAATAGCATCAATGTAGGCAGAAAATTTAGTACTACTATTTTGGTACTTCTCGACACAGCTTGCAATCCCTGCAACTTTTGTCTCATCGTGACGTTTGTAGTATTTTGTCAGTCGTTCGATTACCTCGCTTCGATCATAAGTTTGGCCCCCATACTGAAGCTGTACACTGTTAGACGAATTTTGCAATACTGACGTTGCAAATGGAGAGGTAACTTCTGCTTCATTCAACGTATCAACGCTTTTTTGTGGGGTGCACTCTTGCGTTTGCCCTTCAACAATGGCTTCAAATTTTGAAGCAAATTCTAGTGCGATTTCTTCTGATTTAAATCTAAAAGCCATTGTCTCATCCTTTGAAACGCAATCACCATCTTCGGTTTCTACCAAATTCGGTGCTTTTACCTGCCGAACTTTTTTACTACTGGTATGTTCACCGACCCTCAGTCCCTTTACAAGACTAAAATTGACACGAACTTTCAGGGTCTTGTCCTGTCGCCCCACACATCGGCATTTCCCTGTCTGTCTATCTTTCAGTATTTTTAAGGAATGCTTGCCATATCCTTGCCAAAAATTGCTCCTTTTTTCTCCGCCATATTCATCAGACGTCAACTTTAGCAGCTTACAATTGGCTTCGAAAACAATATCTTCACTTTCTTCGCCGGACACCGTCTGCTTTTCTTTCAACATAGTTCGGTCGATTTCTGGCAAATCCCATTTTGATTCGTCTATGTGGCTTTCGTCTTCTCCGATAGCTTTACTCTCGCTTTCTTCTTGCGAAGTCGATGGCGTCTTAGAATGAGTATCTGGCCATGCCAAGGAAATATTGGGGGACGTGAAAATATTGGGGGACGTGACAGATTTTGTTCCAAAAATGGATGATCCTGATGATTGTTTCGTATCTGAAAGAGGACTCTTTGGATCACCCGAGTTAGAAAACAAATTAGGCTTAATGTCAAAAATGCCATTAGCCTTCTTGCTAGGGACCTTGTCAAAAATCTCTTCTGCAGAAAACACGCTAGGGACCTTGTCAAAACTCTTGTCAAGCTCCGCCTTGTCAAAGATGGATGTCAATTTTCTAGGGGAGGAATTCGCTATCGTTAGCGGTTGGTTTTGTGCAGGAGCAAGACTTGTTGTATTCTTTTTCATGATCTCTTCGTATGACACAATAGTTGAAATTTTTGTACAGACTTTTCCCTCCGCGTCTTTTACCTCTGAAGACACTTCGAATGATGTTGGGTGATCAGGGTATGTTTGTTTCACGATCTCAACAGCTTGTGCAACGAAGTTCTTGAATCTCGTGCATGCAACACGGATTCTGTTCTCATCACGGTTAGTAATGTTTGAATTAGACATTTTCACGACGAATTAAGAGGAAAACTGCCCTGTATTTTTAATTCTTTCGGAATTTGTTATGAGCGCACCTTCGCAAAATCTTACCGCTATCTGTGGATCTATAAACCATATTTAACAGAAGACAGAAAATGTAAATGACCTTAGAGCAGTTGTTAGGAGAAACCTCTTGATTATGCGTTCGGGTGAAATGTGAAGAAGACGTAGCATGAACTTGAAAACATAATTGTAAGGAGAGTGCATTGGCGCTGGATCGCAATTGTTCCCTCTGCCAAACGCGCTCACGGGCAACGTTCGTTGTCCCACTTTGCAGGACAGGGATTCTTGGGGTCTTTGTGTATGTATATTCGTCTGGCTGCATTGGATGTATTTTGAATTCGGCCGCGGTATCATCTGTCAGTCACTGAGTGAGTGACTGTCAGTGAGTCTGCCAGTCTCTTAGAAGGAAGGACACAAGTTGACTCCCACCCAACCAACAGCAAGCAGTCGGGTCACAACAAAGATTCTTAGAAGGAGGCAAGGGCTTTGAAATCGGAGTGAACATTTTGATTAACTTCTTCCGTAGGAATTGTTCAAGTTACTGAGTTACTACCGGTACTTAGCCCCCTGTTGAATTTAGCAGTCACTGAAGACGGAAACTCACTGGGCTTACATTTTTCTCCTCAATCACTGCTGTTTCAGTTGACGCTTAATAATAACACAAATTATCTATCCAATTTGGGTGTACGAGTAAGGAAGGAAGGAAGGGTTACGAACCCCGGTCGTACGTAGCTTAGCTGGGAGGCTGCACAATGTGACATGTATCCTAAATTGAGTAAGCTTACCTAAATTTAGATTAAACTAAGGCCTTAGTTAGAGTCGAGCTCGTGAATTTTGATTTGACTGCTCATCCCTTTTTCGCAACACTTGCACCTGTCTTTGCATTATGATCATGATCATAACTCTAATGATGACACGATGACCCACACGAGTATCAACTAAAAACAAATTTTGCAAAAAATACTGGAAAAGCGACCGCAATTTTGTATAATCCGCATCTTGCATTCGCTTATATTCAGAACAGGCAAAGATTACACCTTGAATGCGGTATTCAAAAGGAGATGCTCATACTATTTGAAGATATCTTTAAAAAAATTAAGAAAAGCAACTGTACATTACAATCATCTTAGCAATAATGCCATATAGCTCATTATTTTTTAAAAAGTAAAACTGACACATATGCGTAAGGGTGTGTCAAGGGAGCCTTTGTAGACATTTTGTGTAAGAGCGTTGTAGGTGGAATTTTAGAAAAAGATGAGTAAATATCTTTATATTCCAATAGTTTAATGTTGCTTTCAACTATTGCCCATGAAAAATAGTTGCATTAGGAAATGTCCTTGTATCACAATATATAGAGCAATTTCCTATATCACTTGGTGCACAAGGGCTGCCATCAGCTTGAAAAACTGTGCAATTGTATCCACATACACCATACCCGCCAGCAAAACCTGGTCCGACATCGTAACATGCCATTGGTGAATGAGTGGGGCTATCGATACTACCAATACTGCATGGGTTATTTCCTGTTTTAATAACTTCTGTCAAATTACAACCGATAAGACACAATTTTTCTCCATTTGTCAATGGTACAGGGTGCAACTTCGATTTTGCAAAAGGAGAATTTACAGGAACAGCTGTGCAAACCTTATCTTCACCTTTAAAAGATCCTGCAGCAGCAATCAAACCGTAAGCTCCAAGTAAATTCTTGCCATTGTCCCATACAGGTGGACCATTCTTGTATGGAAAGGGTCCTTCGACAATAAGTCCACCAACTTTTCCATCGGGGTATCCATAAACTTCTCCGTCAATTCCTGGCGGAAAGTCTCTCACCTTGGCCATCCCATGGACGAAGCTCGTAGCTTTCAGGGAGAACATACAGGGCAGTAAACCAATTAATACTGTCATAACACAAGCAGAGCGCGGATGTTTCGCCATTTTAGGGCAATGCTACGTGATTGACAAAATTGTACAAAATTAATTTTAATTCCGGCTGTGTTGGGTGAAGTAACAAAGCAGCCTTCAACTTGCTTCAAGTAAGTTACTTACGGTAGGGCTAAGAAGCCGCTTTTCGAGACGCTGGACCTGAGGGCCGGCTGAGGCTCCGGAGTCCTGACTCAGTCCTGAGCCAGCCAGCCAGACATCGATCGTCCAACTAAAATTAAAATTTTAGTTAGAGCTGACGTTCTAGCAAGCAAGAGCAGCTCTCATACATTTGACGGGGGAATCCCTCAGTGACTGAGTCAGGATGGTCGTCGCCGACTCGTCGCCGAGTCGTCGGTCCGGAATCATTGAGATGCTTAGTACTAAATTTAAGTATTATTATTACTACGTAAGGAACGACAGAAACTAAGACATAGCATCTACAAAAAAGAATCGAGAAGGGTTCAACTTGGAAGAACCCTCATTAATTCTCGCTGAAGACCGAAAACATGCAATGTGGCGGAAAAATAAATAAAAAAATCGAAACCAGGCCTTTCAGAATTAACACTCAAAGACCGCGCTCAAATCTCACTTCAACAGCGGTTTAGTCTCCACCCAAAATTCGTTGATCGGTATCTAAAACCTCCTATGAATAATTATAATAAGAATAATACGGATACTAGCTCTCCTTTTGTAGGGATACTTTTATTACAAAATGGAATACGCCCAGCGGTGTTTGTGAACCCACCATTTCACGTGAGTCTATCACCTTTGCTCCTGGATTTAACTTCGTTTTACAAATAAACTTCCCTTCTATTTTTTAACTTAATCTCTCTTTTCGATGTGTTGCGAAGCTCTACAACACACTCTATTTTGGTGAAGTCATTCAATTTCAAGAGGAAGGCCTTGAAAATGTTTACAAGGTAAAAGCACACGGAGTTCATTTACACGTTTACCTGCTTTCCCTTTACAGCGAGATTCTGACACGAATAAACACACCATTTTCTTCGCACGCACAGCTCACTCTTGTCGAGGCATTTTTCCTTCTTCGTGAGGGACAACTAAAAGTTTTGAGTCAACTAAAACTGGAAGATCAACCGATAAATACGCAAACTATTTATTCTGCAGAACGTGAAACAACCTTTTGCTCAGCGTCGATCTCGACTACCTCTTCAACTATGTCCTTAACCTGCCAAGGCCCTACGTTAAAAACATCGTCATCAATAGTGGCAGTTGCATCCGTAGTAGTAAATGACACGCCGCGGCAACCAGGAAGAAACAATCGCCAGCAAGTAACAAGTCCTTTGAATGACTTGCAGGTACGCGAAAATGTTGTCATGCCGCTGCATGCGCCCTTACTTCATCTGAGACATTGACGACATGATTTTTTCGAGCAGGAGCTACCATTGGAAGTTTGCTGGAGGTTTTTCTGCAAACTCTCGCAGTCATTCCCTTATAAATATGCGGTGTATAGATCATTTCGTTTTCGTGGATGGACACCTAGGGAAGGCGCCAACTATGGGTCGACATTTATTGTGTATAGGTATATTTTCCTTTTTGCTATTGATAATAGGATCAATGGCGGTTCTCACATTTTTGCATTCTTCACAATTTGCAGAGATGATCCAAAGACACATCATTCGGACTATACTGTCAAACTATTTAGGGAAAAAGGATTTACATCATGCTCCCAACAACTTCAAACCATTGATTGGATTAAAATTCAAAGAGCATCACGTCTTGCGGAAAATGTTCGGTATGCGTACATATATTTATAGCGGAATCGTGCAAAATGCTTTTTGAAGATAAATGTTAATTTCTTTATGTGCACGCATCTCTTGCATATATTACAGGAAAAAATTGATGATATGCGTCCTACAGCCAACAGATTTGAAATCACTCACAGAGGTCGAAGTAAGTCCCTATTATGTCTTCGTTAATCTATTTTCTGTGATACTACTAAAATTTACTTTGTGCAGATCAAGTTTTTATGATACTAATCTCTTTTTCAAACGCAGAATATGAAAATTAAAACAACAGTGGTGTCCAGGTGGCGACGTCCAACCGACTCGAGACTGGCTGAGGCAACAATTCAATAAATGTAGAACACACAACTTTTATTGATATCTTTATGAATCCAGCAAGTTTTTTCCCCATATGAACATGAAGAAGCACCGACCATGATGCAGTTTCAGATTTTATCGACGTGGACGTGAGCTGATTAGGATAACTGTCCTCAACCAAGTGATTTTTCGGGTTTAGCGCTTGAATCCCCGCATTCATACAAGCTAAAGGAAATATATGGCTTTAGGGCAATATCATGTGTAATTTTATTTTTTAAACCTGATGAGATAGCATTCCAATTCATCACGTGAGAGGTGCAATTGCTTTCAAAGTGACTAAATAGCTGAGGAGCATGCTGTTGTAGAATTTCCGCGCTGCATGTATCTTGGAGCTTGGATAGATTTATATTTAAAAACTGAAGTAGACGGCGACAGTTGCTATCATTTATGTACATTTCTTTGACATTCAGGAGGATATTTTTTCCTGGGAGATGTAACCGCAAAGCCATCTCCCATTCTGCTTCTCGTCGAATCACTTTCAGCACACGCTCAGAAATTTTATCTACATCAAGTGTCACCCTATTTTTAGAATTATAATAGTCCAGCGATTTTCTAGAAAATTTGGAATGCGTAATTGCAGTGCGGAGAGGGTTATAGGGAAAATAAGCAATGACGTTGACGTTGTGATTCTTTAGCCACTGGGTGATTCTTGTTGTGCTAACTGTCTCCGGCAAATGGTCAACAAGTATTTGAAACCCACATGTGCTCTGGTTAACATTCGCGCAGAAACGGACACCACGATCAAGAAGGCCCACAACCAGTTTCCATTCGCTCTCAGCGGTTGCCTTTTCACCTCCCTCTGCTTTGAAAATATCTGTCTCGAGAGCTTTAAGTATGCGAAATCGAATATCAGGAATTCGCTTTAACGTTCGCTCAAGAACTCTTTGTTCGTGGCATTTTGAAGCAATTAAAGCAAACATTTTGCCATTCGTTTTCAAGGAGTCAGCGGGGAATTGTGTTATTATTGTAAAGGCGACCAAGCACATGAAGAACCACATGTGCGTCAACCCAGTCGACATCGACACGTTTCTGAGGGAAAGAAATTGATCTCTTTGTTTAAAGGTGGGCGGAGCGTTTTGAGGGCATTTTTTTCGCTGTTACTGCTACAAGAAGTGAAAAGATATTGATCTTTAGAAATTTATGTGTCGGAACAGGCAGCATTCTGCGTAGGTAACCGTCTGAGGCAATTGTTGTTCCGACTGTTGCTTTGTGTCATTAATTGTATTTCGCGCATCCTGTTCGTTTACAAACAAAATACGATGTGTCAATAGGTTAACAAGCAGCCTTCTAATGGTAAGCTTTTCTATGTATGTATTCACATACGTAGGGATACCTTAGTAGACATGTTAGTTATCATTAGTTAGAGTTAATTGGGGGAATTTATCGTTTCTTAGGTATGTATGTTTTGATTTTTTCGAGGAGCTTGCTTCTTGACAATTTAGTTAGTAATTTACTAAAATTTTAGTTAGGCTTTCCCTTTTCTAACTGCGGTTGAAACAAAAAGTTATTTCGACGTCAGAAAAACCTTGATCAACTCTTTTTTGGCCATGCCCTATTTTGTTGAAAAAGTCTTGGCTGATGGTAACCTTTAAAATGGGGAACAAGAAACTTTTTCGGTAAAAACGAACAAACTGATGAACGACACTGTGGATGACTGACTGACTGACTGACAAAAGCCGCTTGTTATTGTTATTGTTAGCGCTACGAAACTTTCGCCCTGAAACGAACGGACGTCTCGAACTTCGGAATGAATTTGGGGCAGTTGCTGGTTTTTTTTGTTTTGTTTTTTTAAATTCCCACTGTGTGACACTGTGTGACAGACAGGCGGTAGTTACACAGTAAGTAGTAAGCAAGCGTATGTATAGATATATATAAATAAGTAAGACACGTACATACACATAAGTACTTAGATAGAGTTCCATGTGTATATATAGATGGTAGATAGATAGATATCTTTCTTACTTAGATAGAATAGATAGATAAGCTTAGATAGATATAGATAGATACACATACTAACTAAACTAATAGACTACGAAGAAACGACTAAGTCACTTTACGAACGAGCGAACGAACGAATGAACGGATGGAGTGCCGACCGATATTATCCGATATCGTCAATCCTTCCATCCGTTCATCCATCCAGAATTTCATTTCATTTTCGCACGTTACGATGTGGGAACGAAGGCGACGACCACCACAAGGTGTGGTGAGCGCCCATTGCATCCATGGTTATTCTGAAGAAGTACGCAAATGTGCGTGGTCAGAGGGGTTGGCGCTCTTAAGGTGCAAGATAAATACGCAGCTATTCTGTGGGCATTGCTCCTTTTTAAAGGTTTCTCGCTGATGGATTAGGACTTCTTGCAAAGACTTCACCAATCATGACATAACTCTCGCTGATTCTATATGATTTTACAAAAGAAACCAATTATCTTTTAAATTCTATGGGTAGTAGAGCTACATATGCTGTGAAAAGGAAATAAACGGAATAAGATGGTTTGAAACCGCGCTATCTTTTCAGTTGAACTTTTGAAACGCATGTTCACATCCGAAAGGTTTCACCCTACGAAAATCGTCATGAATATGGCAAAACGCCCCCGTAATTAAATCGGTCAAAACCAATAGTTACTAGCATTTTGCTCTCTCTCTCTCTCTCTCTCTCTCAAATAACGAATTAATGCTATTTTGAAAGCGCGATGCTCGAAGCTCTACGTGAACGCTGAATTCGCACGTGCTCGAGTTTGGTACAAAATGAGCCAAACCACCGCCGATCGACAGAATCTGCGCCAAAAGCTAATGCAGCGAGATGCAGAAAGGTAAGTAGAGTATGAATGGTTTCGGTGATATGTGCTTTTGCGAGCACGAGAATCTCATGCAACTTTTTCTTTTAGCAAATAATATAACTACCCCACGTCTTCACCACTTGTT
>JACLAC010007276.1_pt1 | contig 11778 bp, 18 predicted proteins | sample 8027881 | NCBI WGS metagenome assembly JACLAC01 (sample SAMN15725517, study PRJNA655200) | protist metagenome | isolation source: fluorescence activated cell sorting (FACS) single amplified genomes of... | place: Spain: Blaines Bay Microbial Observatory, Mediterranean Sea | collected 2016-01-19 | reverse complement strand
CTGGGGGGGAACATAAGCAAGCCATCAAAGGAAGAGGTGGAACTACATAACGTGACGCACATGCCCTATCGAAATTGGTGTGAACACGGCACAAAGGGCGGCAGTATATCACCAGGGCACAAAAGCGGGATGGAACAATTCAGAGGGGAATTAAGCGAGTTTGGGGTCGACTACATGTGGATGACGGACAAGACGGAAAGGAAGGGAACTAACATCGGACCATTGAGAGGGGAAATACCATCTGGGACGACAGCCGTTGAGAGGGGAACTACCATCGGGCCTGGAGCGCCAACAGCCTTTGAGAGGGGAACTATGAATGGGCTTGGAGCGCCAATTCTGGCGCAGAAAGATTCTAAGACGAAGGCAATATTCGCGGCATTTGTGGCAAACAAAGGGAAGGATGACTACGACGCGAAACACGTATGTATGAATCGGGAGTGGATGGGACATTAATGGATCGTAATGCGCAGCGACCAGGAGAACGCCATCGAGGAGCTGGTTAGGGAAGTTAAGAAGAAAACAGCAGTGGAAATAGTGCACAAAGAGTCTCCGGTCGGAGAGTCACAAAGTAACGGGATGGTAGAAAGAGCAGTAGAAGAAGTCCAGAAACAGACGCGAATAATGAAAAGCGGGCTCGAGGAAATACTAGGAATGAAACTAAAGCGCGACCACTTGATTTCGACATGGCTGGTTATGCATGCTGCAAACACAAGCAACAGGTTCAGAGTGGGACTAGATGGCAGAATGGCATACCAGCGTGTTACCGGGAAGGGATTCGAAAGACCGGTCGTGGAGTTTGGCGAAGTCGTTTGGGCACTTAGGCCGAAGAGCAGGGGAATTAGCAAGTGGGACTACAGATGGTATGAGGGCGTTTGGGTTGGAGTTGTAAACAAATCAGGTGAACATATTGTGCTCACTGAAGAGGGGGCCACTAGAACACCGCACGTGAGAGGAAGGCCAGAGGGAGAATATAGGTGGAACATAGGGGCATTGAATAGGGCTAGGGGGCTACCCTGGGAACCAGTGCCAGGGAAGAACTCGGTCCAGATACCTGTCAGGATCGACATTCCAGATGGTGAGGGGGAGCCTAAAGAAGATGAGTTCGGCAACAGGGTTGTAGAGAGGAGAAGGCCGATGACAAGACGCGAAGACGTGGAAAAACTGGGACCCACTCCTGGGTGCCCGGCGTGCCACAACCAGATGCTAAATAAGCCGTTAGTTGGTGTGTCACACACCGAAGAATGTATGAATAAGCACGGAAACAGGATGGCGAGAGATAAAGATCCCAGATCCGAGCGAGCGTTCGAGAACTTAATGCAGGAGGACGAAGAGGTAATGAGGAGGAAGAACGTATACAGGCAAGCAACAGAAGACAGAGAACTACATAATAAGAGACGGGCGGAAGACCTAAGAGGGGGCACACGGGAAGAGCAGCCTGGATCCGCGAGCTCGACCCCATATGTGCCGGGGGAGGGCGCTGCTCGCCGCGAAACATCGGCAGACCGGCCCGAAGTTGGCACGGGGCAGGGCGGCCAGGAAAGGGCGAGGGAACTAGATGAAGATGAACCAAGAGTCGCAAAGACAGTACGGAGAGGGGAACTAGAGCAAGGAGACGAGCCAGTGGCGATGGAGGATGACAACGAAGAGGGGGACATTGCGGACGCTATATGTCGCGTTGCAGGGGGAGCGTTTCCCAAGGATGGTAGGAGAAGGAGATGGGATGAGGAGGTAAGGAAGGTAGAAGAAGCTATAAGCATTGACAAAGAAGCGGGGATACTAAACCCGATAATGTCCCAGACAACGCCGTGCGAAAATGCACAACACAGAATACTAGAAGCAACACCAGGGATGATGATATATCTGACGGGAAGTAAAGAGCAAGAGGGAGGCTGGGACCTAAGCAAGGACGACCACTATTGCGAAGCAAAAAGAAAGGTTACCAACAGAGAGGGGATACTATTAATCGACAGTGCGCGCCATATCGCCAAGGGGGAGAAGCTCGTGAAAGACGACCTGGCGAAGGACGAAATAGACGGCGGCCGATGGAGGGAGCTAGCAAGGATCCAAGAACAAAACGGAATGTATCACGCGATGGTGGTCCCAACCAAATCGCGTATGAGTGGAACCCAACGTTTCAAGAGGCTTATTGAGGGAACATAAGAAAAGAGGGAGAAACCATGTGGAATATAGAGCGAAAGAGGGAGAGTAGATACGAATGGATCAGGACACCGGGCACCATCGTAACGAACTCGGAGCAGATCGCCAAATAATGGAACAAACAGCATAGATTGGGAACTAACGTGATATCGAATCAGAGGGGCAACTAGGAGAGGGGCTCACGCAGGGCATCGCGAAGGACCTCTTCAACGAGATTGGCAACGACAAGAGAGTACAGAGAGGGTTTATAGGAATGGTGGAAGCCGAGGAGAAGAACGAGGGCCAGGACTACTACGACGACCTCAGCGGGAAGAAGTTGGATGCGGAGCTCGTAAAGATCGCCAGAAAAGAAGAGCTGGAGGAAGTTAAGAAACACGGTGTATATGAACAAGTTCCCATAGACGAGTGCTGGAAAGTGACGGGGAAAAGACCAATCGGCGTAAGGTGGGTGGATGTAAACAAGGGTGACCAAATTCAACCCGAAGTCGGATCCAGACTTGTCGCGAAAGTGATTAAGAAGCACAAGAACGTAGATCTATTTGCGCCAACCCTACCAGTCGAAGCTAACAAGTCACTGTTTTCGGCCGCGGTGACAGAGGGAGTTGGGTACTCAAGGGGTGGCTCTACGTGCAAGCTGGACTTCATTGACGTCAAGAGAGCGTATTTTCCCGCGGAGGCTCGCAGGAACGTATGTGTAGAACTACCCGAAGAGGACAAAGTGGACGGAACCTGTGGGAAGCGAAGGAAGGCGATGTATGGCACCAGGGACGCTGCACAAGCTTGGGAATACGAATATACGGATTTCATGGTGGCACGAGGCTTCATGCGAGGGGTGTCAACTCCGTGTGTCTTTTACCATCCAGAGAAAAGGCAGAGGGCTGTCGTACATGGATATGATTTTACCATCTTGGGAATTATTCGGGAACTAGACTGGTTTAGGGAGAAAATTGAAGAGAAATATGAGGTCAAGATTCGGGGGAGACTAGGACCCGACACATACGATGATAAGTCCATCAGGATTCGAAATAGGATTGTAAGCTGGACCGCCGAAGGGATCGAGTATGAGGCGGACCAGCGACACTCAGAGATTCGCGTGAGGGATCTGGGTCCCGGGGTAGCTAAAGGCATTTCGACACCGGGCGTTAAATGGTTGTTAGCATGCATATGCCTGGAATCGTTGCATGGCTCAAGTGAAGATAGCCATCGCCACACTGTCTGTGCTGCATGGTCGCCGACACGTTGACATCATCCACACAATGGCGACTACTCACGACGTGCAGTAAAACGTTGCGGGGAACTATTGACGGATTGATAAATGATCTGAGCGGTATGGCCGACGAAAACGCGAAGAAACTACACCTGGTCGACGCCGAGGGCAACTGGACCTCACCGACAATTATGATGTCCAAATCGCAATAGGGAAACTCGGTGGAGGGCTCCTAAATTACGCACAAGACCACCAGGCCTTTGCACTTGGCATGGCGGGGAACTGGGGGCAGTACACCAACGGTTGGCATCGCAGGGCAATACAATACGAATGCTCATCGACGGACTCAAGCAAGTAGCATGTAAACAGGGCATGCTAAGGGAGGCTACTTTTCAAGGCCTATCACGGATTATAGAGCATGGGACGGACTAAACATGCCGAGCACCAACAACGTGGGTCGGGATCGTAGACAAGTCTGGCGAGAACATTGTTCTGACAGAAGAGGGAGCTGCAAGGATCCCACACATCAGAAGGAAACCAAAAGGGGAAGATATATGGAACGCTAGGGCGCTAGACAAGGTGAGGGGACTACCGTGGGAGCCCATGCCCGGCAAGAGCTCCACCCGGATTCCCGTGAATATAGACGTGCCGGAGACCGAGGGCGAATCGAAGGAATATGAGTTTGGCAACAGGATCACAGAAAAGAGGAGGCCGATGAATAGACGCGAAGATGTCGAGAAAATGGGTGCCACGGCTGGACGCCCGGCGTGCCACAAACAGATGCGAGGAGAGGTACGAGTGGGCACATTACACGCAGAAGAATGTCAACGAAAACATGAAGCCAACATGTCAAGAGAAGAGGCTCCCAGATTTCAGAAGGCATTTGACAACCTCATGCAGGAAGGAGAGGAAACGATGAGACGAAATAATGCTAATCGACAGGCGAACGAAGAGAGAGAGAGGTGAATAATCAAAGGAGGATGGAGGAGCTTAGCGGCGAGAGGAATGTAGATCAACCCGGATCCGCGAGCTCGAGCCCATATGTGCCGGGGGAGGGCGCTGCTCGTGAGGGAAACCTCGCAGACCGGCCCGAAGTTGGTACGGGTACGAGTGAACGGAAAAGGGCCAGGGAATTAGAACCACCTGAAGGACCCAGAATGGCTAAGACTTTAAAGATGGACGAAGTAGGAAACGAAAAGGAGCCAGTAGACATGGAGGATGATAAAGATGAGGACCTTGCTGAAGCTGTGTGCTGGGTCGCAGGAGATGGAGATGGGATGAGGAGGTGAGAAAGATGGCGGAGGTCGAGAAACTAGACACAGAAGCAGGGATCCCAATCCCGAGAACATCACGAATAACACTACGAGGAAGTGCGCGGCACAGGGTACTAGAGGCAGTACCAGGGTGGTGATGGATAGCACGGGAACTAGAGAAGGAAAAGGAGGATGGGATCGAAGCAGAAATGACCAATACTATGAAGCGAAGAAAAGCGTCAAAAAAGAAGGGATACTATTGATTGGGAGTGCGCGTCATGTGGCCAAGGGGGAGAACTTGCTCGTAGGAGACTTAACCAAATACGAGGTACACTGCGAGAGATGGAGGGAACTAGCGAAATTCCAGAATAGAATGGAATGCACCATGCTCTTGTGATTCCAAGAAAATCGAGGACGTGTCGCACAGAGAGCTTCAATCCACTAAGTGAGGGAAATATGAGAGGTGAGGGCGAGACAAGGTGGAGCATAAAGAGAAAGAGGGAAACGAGATACGAGTGGATCAAGACACCCGGCATCATGGTTACAAACTCTGAGGACGTTCTTCATTTCTTGCTGCCTTTGCCTAGTTCCCTCTTTTCCACCCACACTTCATCGTCATATTATTCTTCTTTGGGTTGCCTTACACTCGCCATACCCCCATCCGACGTAGCCTCCGAATGCCGCCTCTTCTCCTTCAGATAAGCACTTTATACACGTGTCTTCAGTTTCCTGCTCTGGCTCCTCCTGGCTATAACCCTTTCCATAGTTCCAGTTTTTACCATTGCCGTCATTTTCAACTGGACAGTACCGTCGACTGTGTTCGATCTGTCCACAGTAATCGCATGTACCTAAGAGCCCCAATCCCATAGCAGGGCAGTATGCTTGGGTGTGCCCTGTTTGGCCACATATACGGCACGCTCCATCAAATATCGTCGTTGAGTTTTGGCCGTCGTACCCCTTGCCTTTGCCTTTGGATTCGCCTTTGCCCTTGGATGCCTTGCCGCCACCCTTAGTGCCGTCATCCTTGCCGTAGTACCCCTTTCCTTTCAGATCGCATTTTTGGAAGCGCTCTGCCACACCCTTTGCTTTTGCCTTTGCCCTTCGCCGCCTGCCAGGGGTATGGGGAGCACCACCCTTTTCCTCTAGTTCCCTTATATTTGTACCCTTTTGCCTCTATATCATTTGCCGTTTCCCCTTTGCAAGCTCGTACACTTCTCCTTCATGCTCGTTCCACGGGTCTTCGTAATACCATTGTTTGTCTTCCTGCCAATTTTCGTAGTTCCACTATGATTCGTCTTCTTGTTCACTTTCCTCTCGGTTTAGCCCAGGCATGAGTCCCGACTTCTCTCGCCTCTCTAGTATTTGACCTTCCGCCCACCTGGTTACTTTCGCCAGCAGTCTGATAATTAGTAACGTCGTCCCATTCAATTAAGTGCCTGATGGCCAGTTTCTCGATCTTCTTCCGCAAAATAGCTGCCAACTGGTTGTCTGGGACCGCCGACGCCATGTGCTTATTTCGTATCCTGACGTATTCTTGCCACCTCTTCTAGTTAACTTGCTCATTTGTGCAGGGTTCCCGGTGCAACACCGAACACTGTTTTTTGCATTACTCCCTGCCCAGCTACTTGAGTCATGAATTTGTGGATTCCTTTTAGTGCCTCCAACCGTTGCCTTCGCCCGCGTTCTTCACATTGGTGTAGATCTCGCCCGACGTTTTCAACGCTAGTATCCTCCAAATGTATTCGTTTGCTTGGTCCCATGCATCGTATTCTAACAAGTCCCTCAAACCGTGCGACAAAGTTGTATACCATTCATAGTCTCTCCCTGCTACCTCCGTTTGCGAAGCTTTCGTCTTTGTTTAGGTCCATGTATGCAAAGAAGTCCACGTTTGCACGCTTTTTGGGTGTAGAAGGAGGTAGCTGCGCTTGAAGTTGGAGTACCAGTCATAGTGGTCGGTCATGGATTCCTTGCTAGTGCTCAGTATGTTACGTCCGTTCCATGCCTTATAAGCTGTGATTGGTCGCGATGATTGGTTTCCCGTTTTGTATTGTGGTGCTCTGTCTTCAATTTTCTTCAGTTCGTGTATGAGCATGCTGATTTTACTATCTTGGTTTGGAGCTGTTCGCACAGTGCGTCGGCTTCACTCGCCAAGCCCAAAAGAGAATGCTTGGTGTCCTTGCGCGATCGTTAGTACCCCTTTCTGTCGCTGCCCAACTGCGATTTGCTCAGACGTGTTGTCCGCGTAGTCCTCGTTGCCGTCCGAGTCCACGATCCCGAGGTTCTTGCCGCTGTCCTCTACAATCCCGCTCAACGCATTGAGAGGTCCATATGTATATCCTCTCAATCGAGCTTGGATGGTAACTTCACCCATTGATTACTAGCTCCCAAGTTTGAATGAATACGAACCTACGAAACACGCGCCGCTAGCGTGCAACGTGTGCAGCAGTGCGATGACGCAGCTTGTTTCGTGAGTCAAGTTGACAGCGGAGTAAACGCGCATGGAAGTATGCCATACAGTTCACACATGACGAATGCAGGGGAAGTGCGAAATCCTGAAACGTGTATGTCTATCTGCCTCGCTCTATCTCTGTCTGTCTCTGCCTGTCGCCTGTCTGTCTGTACGTCCCCGTCTGTCTCCGCCTGTCTCTGTCTGTGTCTGTTTGTCTGCCTGTCTCCGTCTGTCTCTGTCTGTCTCTGTCCGTCGCTGTCAGTATATGTATGTGTATGCCTACCTCTGTCTCTTTCTAGCTCGGTCCGTCTATGCCTGTATCTGTCGGTCTCTGTCTGTCACCTGTCCGTCGGTCTGTCTGTCTCTGTCTCTGTCTCTGTCTCTGTCTCTGTCTTGGTCTCTGTCGCTGTCTCTGTCTCTGTCTCTGTCTGAACAAATGGCTAAGACGTGATGGTAAACTTTTAGATTGAGCCATATACGAACACGGAGGTGAATAGTATCATTACGAAGGTGAAAGACGAAGCAGGCAGGGGAAGTGCGAAGGTTTCAACACTCGCCCTCAACATCGCAGCGGTTGCGATGGAATTAGTGCAACGGCGCTCACTGCGTTGCATTCGTGTGGAGAGTGACTTTAGTACCCCCAAAGTGTCGATACAGGCATCCCGAGCCATCTATCACCAAGGCGATAGTCAATCAGCACGCCGGAGGATCAATCGTTCCCTCCACACTACCTATGAACGCCGGGCGCAGGGCATGCGCATAGTTATAGCACCACGGTATTTCAACAACTCCATGTGGACCTAGCCCCCAAATGCGGGCTATGATCCAGCTGGTACTTGTCCCCACAATTGCTTACAAGTCCCCGCAATGGTGGTAGCATGTGTACGAGCCCCGCAATGGCTTTTATGCGAGTTTACCCACAGTACTTCACCACTGGCGAGTGCCTTCGGCAATTACGTACTGTGTTAGTTCCTCCCTTTGCTCGGTAAATGCCTGAGAACTCGCCAAGCCTTGTTCACCGTCGCATAGCTTGTTCTGCTCGCCGAGTACCACCGCAATGTCGATGTCGTCGACGAGCTCCCGAACAGTAGTATCGCTCCAGGTCGGAAACATACGTTGCGTACTAAACGCGTGGCGAGCAAGCTTGAATAGATCGCTGCCCCCTTGACGACTTTTTTCCATGCCGGTGTACACGTATACTTTCCCGAGGGTTGCGTAGCAGCCCACGTAAACCGCAGCAGGCATATACTCGCCTGGTATCCATAGTTCTTGCCACAAAAAAATAAGATCTTGTTGGGTCGCGAGCGTAAGTAGTTCCCCATCCATGGCAACGCTCCTTTCTAAATAATGTGTTCAGGTCGTATTCCGCCGCATCGTGGTTTACGAACGTCAACTATACACACCCAGCGAACAGCCTGTTACTACCGTACATCGCACGAAATCCACAGATGCCGTTCATGTTTAGTCCCCTTTTCCAACGCCGACCAGCATGTGTGGTACCCCCGCAACGGGATACTCCGGATCGATGCCGCCGACCATTATGCAACGTGTGTGCTTAGCAGAATACCGGTACACCTCCTTGTTCCGTAAAAACGTGTGAGGGAATTCACTTTGTTGAATCGACCCCTGAATACTGCCCCCGATTTACGTATCAGAATTAGTAACGCATGCTCGCGCTCGTGGTACCTTGTAGGCGCGTGCTCAATGACTGGTGTAGTGCCCGAATCGTCGTGCTGTGCAAATGTGCCATCAGATCCCATTATGACTTCGTTGCGGCTCGCCATGTCCCCGCACATATAAACGTTGCGTTCATATGTTGGTACTGGCCCAGCACCAACGTTGTTGCTTTTCGTTTCAAAGTGCGCCACGGGATTTTCGTTTCAGTGCCGTCGCGTGGGCATTGGAGCGCCACGGGTAGTGCCATGTTGGAGAAGCTGACAATGCGTACCATCGTCGACGCCGGGATGTTGTGCGACTGGCTCGAGCTAGAAGCGCCCGTACCAACATGTGCAGTACCACCTATGTTGTTGCCGTTGCTGCTGTCACATGTTATGACCCCCTGTTCGTGAATGCAGGCTTTAAGCTCGCACGGCGTGTCAATTCGTAGATTAGTACCCCGTCGGCTGCCTTGACATCCCAGCACAGAATGAAACGCTTGATATATCGTCGTTTCCACGCGAATACCGTTCGACGCATTTATGTGCTGGTCCAGCGAGTCGAAGAAACGAGAACAGTACACGCGGAAGTCCTAATTCCTCTTTAGTCCCGCCTTCGCGTTGCCAGTGTTAGTTGCCGCCTCAATTGCATCAGCATACGTCGTCAGCGCATTGAGCCTTAGTTTCATGCGTGTCTTGCGTTCGTCGTCGGTAAGACCAAAATCGACGACGCCCTATTCCTGCGACATCGTCGCTAGTCCGCCCTCCAACCATTCACGCCTGGCGTGCTGTTCATCATCGTCGTCCCCTCGTAGTCGGTGGCCATTAGTATCCCCCAGCGCATCCGGTTAAACACGTCCAGGTCTTGACTGAGCCGATTGAGTGGGCACGGGCGGCCTAGTACCCCCTCATCAATGCACGAACCGAACAGACCAATTTAGTCGAACATAACGCAGTCAATGCATGCGAGAAACCTATGTAGTACCACTCGGTGGGCTGCTATATACTCCAGTGTTTCAAGCATCGACCTGTCCATCTCGTCGTGGTGCCTTATTATTGCCGCCACAATGTTTCGATAGGATATTGCCCCACCGACCGGTTCTAGTACCGCCGCGTCAGGAGCCGCCACGCCTTTGCTTGTCACGAGTCTGTGTCAGCCACGCTATATCCCTAACTTACTGCATATACAGCGTCGTCGTTCTTTATGTGCTATAAGAGCCAGCGCGTGGCCTGCCAGTTGGCGTGGCTAGGTTATGGGTGCTTGTAGTCCTCGTACATTAGTACCGCGAAGGCCGTCGCCAGCTCGTTCACATTAATACCAGCCGTTGCATACCACCGTAGCGCATCAGTGTTGGTTTTACGACGCCTGCAAGCAGACGCTATTATCCCACATTGTTTAATATACCATGAGTGTACGTACCTGTCGGTCTTTGACTTGAGCGCCTGGACCCAACCAGGAACAGCGCTTCCACGTAGCGACATGCTCGTCCATTATATTCGGCCAGTTTACGAGCCCGCTGCGTATCAGGTTCGATCGTGCGCTCTAGTGCCCCATTTGGTGCCACTTCGCGTCTGCGAGCCGCTGTACAAGATGGCGCTTCGTTACGATCTCCCCCAGCAATCAGCTGTGTTTCGCGCGTTATTCGAGTCGTACGCGCCTGGACCCACCATGGACCGATATACGCCCAACAATGAAGTTTACGAGCCTGACGATAAATAGAAACCCCTTGTTTTTCAACCGAGTCTATAGTACGCGTAGAAATGGTTGATTACGAGCCCAGCGCTCGTAGCTTCCTGCGCGCAAAACGGCAGCGGTGCACGCGTTGATGATGACGAGACAAGCCCCACAGCAAAGTATGCTGCAGTTGTTATTGGCACCGCCTGTTTCTGGTGCAATAGCAGGCCTCGTCTCGGCAGACGCTGCCGAACACATTGCCAGATTGTTTCGGATCCCATTGGCGTCTAAATGCTTCGTGCGAATATCTGCGGGCTTCTGGATACCCATACACGTTACGCGCCTTATTTCCCCATTGGTGACCTTGTCTTGGATCCGTAGTTGAGTTAGTGCCACATGCCTAAATTTGCCCAGTCCTCTTCGACCTCCTATTCCTAGTGCCGCGCTGGCGTCTGTGTTGACCTCTACAATCTCAATGCCCGCTCGCATGCATAGGTATTCGAGAAGACTTCTGCCGCCTAGTCCCCGAGCGCCTCCCTTCACGATGCCCTAGTGCTCTGCTTCACCCGATGAAAGTGTGATTGCCGGTTGTATACTACGCCACCCTTATTATACGGTGGCGCCCACGCATAACTACACCCCCACTGGCCGTTCGTCTTGCTCTTACACGCCCAGCGTGATCCGTGTCCGCATACACAGTAACATGTGTTTATCATGTTGCTGTGACTGGTAGTTGTATATACATTGGATTTTGTTTCAGGTATATTCCCAAAAATCACTATCGTGCCTTGCAGTTGGTTTCCTTGGGCCCAGGCATGTCCCGGCTGAGCTCTTTCGCCGCGTACATGATGCCGAGACGATCTTGACATGCATAGTTCCCTCTCGCGGCCAGTGCTCTAGACTTGCCTTCCAACACTTCTTCCTCTTCCACAGTATCCACCTCGCTTGCCGTCCACTTAGTTCCTGGTGTCGACATCCCTTTTCGATCATGCTAGGCCGAGTTCCTTCACAATTAGTTCCGAATGTCGCTGCTCCGCTTCATACGCAATGCCCTCATCAGTCCAGCTTACAAACATGTGTAGTATCCTGATTGGTTTGTCATCATTGGCGTCTGGCCCTGATCGCCCCATCGAGTTGACTTCGTACTTCTCTTCGCTTTTCTTGCGAATCCAGTCGAGTTCCCTCTCGGCACCAAGGAGCGTGACATCGTCCCCATGTATAACTGCTCGAAGTTTAGTTTCATGCGGGTAAAACGTGCACGGTGTGGATACGCCTCAAGTGAGCCCAACCTAGATCATAAAGCCGGTGCAGTCGTACGCCCAGTTGTGAGCTGCATCTCTAGTCCCGTACGTTGCATTCCTTCGCTCCCCGCATTTCCCTTC
>JACLAC010016611.1_pt1 | contig 11780 bp, 15 predicted proteins | sample 8027881 | NCBI WGS metagenome assembly JACLAC01 (sample SAMN15725517, study PRJNA655200) | protist metagenome | isolation source: fluorescence activated cell sorting (FACS) single amplified genomes of... | place: Spain: Blaines Bay Microbial Observatory, Mediterranean Sea | collected 2016-01-19 | reverse complement strand
TAAAGATCTCTCCAAAAACCGCCATAAACGCCATAATTTTCAACATCAAAAATAGCTGCTTTGACAACTGGAACTATCGCACAAAAAATAAGAACAGATAAAAAGAAGATTCGCAAAATAGTATCTCCAGAAGTGTTTTTTAAAGATTAAGAAAATTAGAATTATTTAAATGTTAACCTTTAGCTGATATTTTACTGTTTAGCTTACATATTACTTCTAATCACTTGTCATTCTTCTTCCTTTCTCTCGTCACTAGTGCTCCCCTCAGCTGTGTAGCTGATATCTTATAATCCATACACAGCTTCCTCACTTTCTTAACTACTGCTGCCTTCTCTTCTTTCATCTTCTGCTTCTTCAGTTCAGCTAGCTTCTTCTCAAGTTCATCAATTTCATCGATATCCATCTTCTCAAAGTCAATGTCATTTGCTTTTGCCATGTTGCTACCATGTCTAAAGTTTAAAAAGTGTTTGCTATGAATCAGTATTCACTTTGTACATCACATAGCCTGTCAGTCCCTCAGCAGTCCACAGTTTTCCACTGTCTACCGTAGTATTGCCAACTGTTTGTCCACACTAGCTCAAACAGCACGTTGATTTGGCAACGCTGCTTGTGGCTCCACTGCTGCTAACTGTTGTTGTTGCTGCCCCAACCTAGCATCATCATCCATACTTGCCTGTTTCTTCTTCTCGCCTGACGCTGCTTTTGGCATGTCCACGTAGCGTTTCACCCACTTTGTTCTTGGTACGGGTACTGTCTGCTTCACCTGCTTCACTTGAGGTGCTGCTTGCTTGCGTGCACCCGCAACTACGGATTCACTAGTGCTCAGCATCAGCTGCAGTATCTCCAAACGCAGTTGCCAATCAGCTTTCTCTGTTTCAATCCGTATCGCTCCCAATGCCTGCTGTATTCCTGTGAGTATATTACTCATCTGTATTCTCCCGCATCCTTAAACCATGTGGAGCAAAATCACCACCCAAAAACTGTAAGTACTCCATGCTTGCATACCGCACACTGAAATTTTTATGCTGCAGGACCCATTTTATGCTGCCAACCATTGTGCCTCCGCTTCCTCATTTATCGTGTTGTGGCACTCTGCACTTAGCTGTAGGAACTGCTTGCCAAGTTGTCTGTGCTGCACTGTGTCTCGCATTTGTTTTCCATAATGCTGCAGCTTGCTGGCACAGATTGCCACACTGCCCGTGCTCGCACCCACACCCTTAAATCTCAACCAGCGCATGTAACTCTCACTCCTCCCCAACCAATCCCTGCTAAATTCCGCTTCATTTGCCACAGCTCCAATTGCCTTCAGCAGTGCATATACCTCTGTCAAAACCGTTGTCTGCATTTTTTCTCCTCGTGTTGCTAAATAACAGTAGCAGCCATGTATCAGCTGCTGTTTTTATTTAGCGGAGAGCGGAATTGACACGGACTGAGTGGCAAAGGGTAGGAATAATACGGCAACAGGGTGCAACATGGACGCGGCAACAGAATTTCTGGCTGTTTGGCACTTGTACGTATGTGGATGGTACAGCAGTTACCAGACAGCAGTGTGTTGAGAACACAAAGCGATTCTTTAATAACTTGGATAGGAGTGTATTGGGTAGACGGCTGTACAGGGAAAATATGAGATTGCCGCGTTTGGTGTATGTAGAAACAGGTAGATTTCGTGTTAACACACATTTCCACTTCTACATCAGTGGCTATGCCTGGCAGCACTACAGGAGAATTTGGACAGCAGCTGAAAACACATGGAGAGCGCAGATAGATGGTGCTAGGGATTGCGTAGTTCAGGACAACTTGGGTACAGATAGGGTACACACAGGATACTGCTGGAAGGAATTTGATAGGCTCTCAGCGGAGACACTACTAACAGAGTGCTGTTATCTGCCCACACATATTGAGTTACACTAGACAGGGGCGCTGCCCATACTTAGTGTACATGGCATAGGGCAACAGGGCTGGATCACAGCTATGTTCTCACGTGTCTACTTTTCCAAATATATTTCCATTCTACTTTCCCATTAACATTTTCACTAACACTTTCATAATCACTTCACTAATACTTTCAATTTCAAACACATCTTGATTCAATCAATCACTACAAAATAAATGTAAGAAAACAAACAAATATCAACATTTCACTATAAGTCACTGTTATCAATTACAATCATTTCTCAATCAATTTCGTTGTCCTCAATATATGTAAGACTTTATAATTATATTATGAAAAACATACATTTATGAGAGACAATATGGCACAAGCAAAGACACTGACAAAAGCAGAATTGAAGAGACTGTTTGATGTGACTAGGAGCTGCAGCAGATATGCAGAACGTGATTTAACCATGCTACAGCTGACACACTACTGTGGTATGCGTGTTGGGGAAGTAGCTGCACTAAGGATCACAGACGTTGTAGATGAGAATTACAAGGTACGAACAGAGATTGTGCTTGCTGCTGCCATAACAAAGTCAAAGCGAGCACGTAGGATATTCGTTCCACGTCAAATGCACAGACAGCTTCAGCAGTACATCAACACACTTCCCTCATCACCTACACCCAACACATACCTCTTTAGCACACAGAAGCAGTCACACTTCACAGCAAATACAGCAGCACAGCATTTACACAGATTATATGCACAGGCAGCGATATCAGGTGCAACCAGTCACAGTGGTAGGCGCACTTGGTTAACTGAATTGAGCAGCAAGGGAGTGGGTGTGCGTGTGCTAGCGGAGATGGCAGGACATGCGAGCATACAGACAACACAGCGCTATATTGACGTTAATGACGAGCAGATGCGCAGTGCTGCTGAATTGATTTGAGAGAAAAGTACGTTAACACGTTTTGTAGGAGCGAATTCTGATTTGTTCTGAGAGTAATTTTTTGCTTGGGTTAGAATCGTTCAAAAGAGCATTTGTGCTACCATAGCCCTAGCATACCTTGATTAGCATTAATTAGTTGCCAAGCAAATTTACAGAGCTCGATACAGCGTTACCATTTCTTCTAACATTTTTACACTTTGATCATCAACTCCTTCGGCATCTAAGTCTGGATGATCTACGGTGATTTCACCGTTGGCATCTTTCACTGTAAGTTGCGTAAAAAATCCTCTTCTTTCACTATTCATCCTACTTGGATCTTTTGGGAGACTGGCATGGAAATTTAGAGCCATCTTCTCACCAACCTGCCACTCTACATTCACTAAAAATTGATTTTCACCTGATAGCTTTATTAACTCTTCTTTTTCTTCTTCTTCCAAAAATGGTAGATAGTCTTTACTGTCTTTGCTCAACAGATCAAATGTCTCTTGGAACTGCTCTCCTTCTTGATGACTACTTATCAACTTACGCTTAACTGCAACGTTCAGCAGAGAAATCTTTTTATCAAGTCCAGATTTTTCCATCCAATATCTTGATAGAAACTGGATAGCTGCACTCAGTCTCTCACTCTTTTCCATATCAACTTTCTATATCACTTCAATAGTTCCATCTTCGCGTCTTCTATAATCAGCCAACGCACTTGTAAGCCTAATCTCATCATTCAAATGCCAATATGTCTTCTCAATCATCGTCACACTCGTCCCACACATGTCAGCAACCTGTCTGTAGTTCAAACCTGCCATAATTCTCTGCGTAATCATAAAGTGCCTCAAGCTGTACAGCACGATACCTCTACCAACTACATCTCTTATCTCAGCTTCCTCCAGCATTGCCCTAAAGTATTTGTTCAGTGTTTTCAAATTTATAGTTCGCTTACCATCAATACTAAAAATCAAATCTTCTTCATCTCTTTTTCCAAATAATTCCTGTATTCTCTCAAAGTATTGCCCATTCCTACACAGCAATGTCCTACCTTTCCGTACCTTACTAGTTGCTGCACGTACTCCAATCCTTGCCAGCTTTACAGTATTACCATCCTTGTCCTTGTGCATTTCAATCCGTACATCCTTCCATCTCAACTGCTTCTGTTCACCAACTCGCAATCCACTATTAGTCGCAACTAGTACGAACATCTGTGTCAGCTTACGCCAAGTCAATTCAACTTCGTTCTTACAGTTCTTTTCACTACACAGCTTTCTCATTGTTTTTATTAATTCGTTATATTCTTCATTCGTCAGCGTCTGTCTTCTTACTGTTTCTTCATTTCCACTGTCTTTTTTCAATTTCTTAAAATCAAACCCATCAATATAAGTTTCATTCTGCTTATACAACCACTTCATCATCGAATTTATTGTTACTTGTTCCCCCTCAACCGTACTTTTTTTTATCTGTCCATCTGTTTTTTCAAACCTCCATTCATAATATCCTTCACAGTTGTTACGTTTCAAATCCTTCAATCTTTCTTTTTTACTAATAAATCCTATCCAAGTCTTCAGATGTATCTTCAGCGTTCTGTGTCTGCTCTTTGTTATTAATCCAAGTTCCACTTCCTTCTGTCTTGCTGCTAAATATTTCTCAACTCCTTCAACACTAGTAATACTGTAATAGCTTTTCCCCTGCTTCATGTCCGCAAACAATTCCAAGTACAGTTCCTTGCCTAGCTCAACAGCTTCTGTCCTCTTCCTCGTCTTTAAACTTTTCCTTACATACCGCTTCTCTTTATCTAGCCAAAGCCTAAACTGCCAATAGTCTCCACGCTTGTACACGCAGGCATCATCAAATATCGCTATCTCGTCCTCTTTGTATTCTCTCTTCCTTCCACCCATATCTGCTCCACGTTTTAAAACTTTTTGGAATTTTCGCGTAGCTGTGCGTGCAACATTATCAAAAATGTCTAATAAATTCAGCGTAAAATTTTTGAGTGTGTAAGTTTTGTGTAAATTAAAAACTAAATTATTTTAGTAATTTAGTAAATAAACGCTGCAGTTCGTGTGCAGCGTTGCCAGTACCAAGTGACCCGTTAGCGCTGCCTTGAATGCAATCTAGGCCGTTTCCTCATCCCGAATCTCTCCCACCAGAATCACGTCTGGGTCCTGCCGCAAGGTTGCTCGCAGAGCTTCCGCAAACCCCAGTCCCTGCGCAGGCTGCACTGAAACCTGGGTCAAGCGTGGCAGGTGATACTCAACTGGATCTTCAATCGTGATCACATTCTTGCGCTGAGCGTCGAGCTGGTTCAAGAGGGCATAGAGCGTTGTCGTCTTGCCGCTGCCGGTCGGTCCAACCACAAGCAGCATTCCGTATTGACGTCGCATCATGGTCTTGAGTACCGCTCGATCATCTTCATAAAAGCCTAGTTGTGCCAGATCCAGCCGCAGGTCCCCGGATTCCAACAAGCGCAGCACCAGCTTCTCACCCTGTTCAGTTGGCAGACTGGAAAGCCGTAGGTCGTAAAGCCGGCCATCTGGGGTTCGTTGCTGCAGGTACCCGTCCTGAGGTCTGCGACGTACTGCGATGTCTAACCCAGCCTGTAGCTTCAGGTGAGGAAGCAACTGACTGGAGAGCAAGGAGCTGAGTTCTGGCAGTGTCTGCAATTCGCCATCGATGCGTAGACGCCCCAGCAGTTGATCTGGCTGCTGACCGGTTTCCAAATGAATGTCGGAAGCCCCGTAGCGTAATGCCACATTGAACAGTTCCTGCCACTGTTGGGAAACCTCCACCTCCTCCATTGCAGGAGTATCACCACGTCCTTCACGATAGAGTTGAGTGAGCCGCACACGGTTCACCAAGCCGAGGTGCAGACCAGGATACTGGAACTGCAAGCGTGGAAGACGTCGCCAATCGGCCAGAGCAGTCAACGCCAGCCAAGGAATGCCCTCATTACCCACTAGCAGCAACAGGGATTCATGAAAGAGCGCTTCCTGCTCGCTCCGAGGGAGAGACCACAGCTGGTCAACCTCCCTGGGTAACAGTGGCAACTGATATCGACGAGCCAGGCGCTCCAAGATCGCATCTTCCAGCGTGGGGTGCTCCTTCAGAACCCTCTGTAACCGAGAAAAATCAGCTAGTGATTCTTCTGCATCCTCCAGCGGGTAAGCCAAGTCTCTGGGCAGTGCTCCCTCCTGGCGCAACCACTTGAGCAACTGCATTCAGTGGCTCCTACGCATGCTGTGAGCCTTTGAGCTCTCGATGAAAAAGATTTCGCTTTGTCTGGATTCCGTTACCATAGCTTCTCTTTAAAAATCCCAACATAACAGGAGTATTGCTCGATGGTTCGCATCACAAAAGTCTATACCCGTACCGGAGACACAGGCGAGACCGGTCTCGTTGGTGGAACCCGTCTACCCAAGGATCACCCTCGAATCGAAGGTTTTGGCACTGTCGACGAACTGAACAGCTGCTTGGGGTTGGTTCGCAGTTTCAACGCCCAAAAGCCAAAATCCGAGCGTCGAGACAAGCTCGAGTTGATCCTACAGGCAATCCAACAGAAGCTCTTCGACATGGGTTCCGAACTAGCCACACTGCCAGGCGACGAATACCCCGGACAGATCAAGCTGGAGGAAGCCGATGCCGCTTGGCTAGAAGAAGTGATTGATGCGATGAACACCGAGCTGGAACCCTTGAAGAGCTTTATCCTACCAGGAGGAACGCCACTCAATGCCTTCCTGCATCAGTCCCGCACCACTTGTCGTCGGGCAGAGCGTGCAGTCCTGCGTCTACATCGAGTTGAGCCCATCAATCCAGCAATTCTGAAGTATCTCAACCGCCTCTCTGATGCCTTGTTCGTCTTTGGTCGCTGGGTCACAGCCAAGCTAGATGAAACCGAACTGCTCTGGCAACCTGGTAGCACTCGACCTGACTGGCGCTGGTCAACTAACGACTGAAGCTACCTTCCGAACATGCCGGAAAAACACCCTCCTGAACAACTGCTACAGGCGCTCTGGTGTCTGCCTGTTGCCACAGAGTTTCGGACAACAACCGGCGAACAGCTACGAGTCGAGTTTCCTGGTTGGCTCAATTCCGGAGCTGGTCCAGATTTTCTGGAAGCTCGGCTATGCCTCAGCGATCAACAGCTTTATGGCGCTGTCGAATTCCATACCCACACTCGTCTTTGGCAGGTGCATTGACACCCCGACGACCCAGCCTACCAACAGGTGATCCTGCACGTGGTGCTCTATCACGACTCTCGGCTTCCTCCGTTGGTTCGTGATGATGGGCAGACGATCCCAGTTGTCGAACTGGCCACCCAATTGCCGGAAAAGGGGGAGCGACTTATACCTGATGGGGCGGCACTGCTCAAGGAGTACGAGCGCTTGCCCGGACACTGTGGCAGCTTATTGCCTGAAATTGGACAGCAACGTCTGCGCCTGCTTTTGCAGGAGGCCACCGAGCAACGCCTACAACAAAAGATGCAGCCCATTCAACAGGCTTGGGATACCGCAGAACCGGAGGAACTGCTGCATCGCGCTTTGTTTGCTGCACTGGGAGTCCCCAGAGCGCCCCCTTTGCCGAGTTGTCACAACGGCCACCTTAGTCGGCTCTACAATCGTGGATACGTCAACCTCCCCGCAGCGCTCTTGCTGAATTGCTGGCTCATTGGTTTGGGCTATGTGGATTGCTTCCGGAGACTCCACCAAATGCTGCAGATCTGCACCGAGAACACGCCCACTGGCGCCAGATCTGGGAACGCTTGGAGAATACCGATCGCTTGAGCGCTCCACGTCGAGAAAGCCGACGTCCCCAAGGACGCCCGGAACGCCTACTCGTCGGCTGGTTTCATCACCTTCAGCGAGTTGCACCACGCGGATTGTTGCGTTTCTGGCTGCAACAACTGAAAACGCTGGAGCCATTGGCTACCACTGACACGTTACGACAGGCCCTACTGCAGCTGAGTGATCAGGCCTTTCATACCCCGGACTGGGAACCTTGGCGCAAGCATGCCGGCTTCGCTCAGACAGCGATCTTGCCCGATCAGCAGTTGCTGGGAGAACAACGACAGGTAATGCTCTGGGTCAACAGTTTGCTTCCCTTTTTCCTGGCCTATGCTCGACAGCACCAGGAACCAGAACTGGAGTCCCTGCTCTATCGCCTGTTATTGGTGTTACCTCCAGAGCCAGAAAATCGGCACACGCGCTTCCTGCGTCAGCGTCTCTTTGCCTTGGAAGCCCCAGCCTTTCCACTGAGCAACTGTTCAATGCAACAAGGAATGCTGCAGCTTGCCAAAGACTTTTGTCACAACTTCCACCAGGGTTGCCACCGCTGTGAACTGGTCACTCTGCTGCAGGAAGGAACTTCACAACCACTACCCTGAGACCTCATGTCGGACTGGAAGGAAATCGCTCAATTCGCTCAAGAAATCGCTCGTGAAGCGGGACACCTGATTCGTCAGGAACGTGATCAGCAAACCGTTTCACTCAACTACAAGACCCATCAGGAGTTGGTCACTTCGGCAGACCTGAAATCGGACCAACTGATCCGCAGCCGCATTCAACAACGCTTTCCAGAACACCAGATTCTCTCGGAAGAACTGGCGCCCGATTATTCTTCACCAGAGTTGCTGCAGAGCCAATTGTGGATCATCGATCCGATTGATGGAACCGTCAACTACGCCCGTAATCACCAGATGTGTGCGGTCTCCATCGCTTACTCAGAAGCTGGTCAGGTACGGGTCGGTGCCGTCTACTGTCCCTTCCTCGAAGAACTATTTCACGTTGTCCAGGGGGAAGGTTCCTACCTCAACGAACAACGATTGCAGATCACTACACAGATAGAGTTGCGTGGTGCCTTGATCGGTACCGGTTTTCCCTACAATCGAGAGGAACGACCTAAGCTGATTCCAAAGTTTCAGAAGATGTTGGAGAGTTGTGGCGACATCCGCCGGATTGGGGCAGCCTCTCTGGATATCTGTTGGATTGCGGCAGGACGGATGGATGGATTTTTTGAGACGCTCAGTCCCTGGGATTTTGCGGCAGCCCAGCTGGTTGTTCAGGAAGCCGGTGGGAACATCGGCCACATCGGCGAGGTACCCCCAGGCGTTCCACCAGAACTCTATGGCCTGGATCTGATCGTTGGGGCACCTGCGATCTTTGACGAGATGCAACAGGTGTTGCGCTCTGCCTGATCAGGCAAAGCAGCTGTACATCTTCTGAACCAGCGCCTGGTTGTAACCATGAGAGGTCATGTTGGCCACCACCCGACCACGCAGTGGATAGCCCAGCAGGAACAGGTCACCGATCAGATCAAGGATCTTGTGCCGGACAAACTCGTCCGCAAAGCGTAGTTCAGTGTTGATCACCTTGCCGTCATAGATGATGATGTGCGAGTTGAGATAGCCGCTGCCGACCTTGCCCATCTTCTGAGCCATGTCAATGTTTTGAAAGGTGTTGAAGGAGCGGGCTGGCGCAATTTCATTCAGGAAGGAATCCTGCTCTGCGTTGAAGGTCAGTTGTTGTTCCAGAATCGGTGGTGGGTAGTTGACCCGCATTGTCACTTCAAAACCATCATAGGGTTCCACGTAGAGATACTTCTGGTCCGGGTCTTCTTCACCGATGCTGAGTTTCTCGCAAATCACCGCTTCTGTCACCTCAGCGTCCTGATCCACGGTTCCTGCTTCGTCGAGCAATCGGGCAAAATCAAGAGCTGAGCCATCCACATTTGGGATTTCCTCATCGGCCTTGATCAACACATTGTCCAGCCCAGCCATCGACAAAGTGGCCATCAGGTGCTCCACCGTGCGGACACGTCGGTTCTCCCGGGCCAGCACCGTAGAGTTAGCGGTAAAGCTCTGCTGGCTCTGTGCATGCTGGTAATCTTCCAAGCTAGTGATTCTGCCAGGGATGGAAATGCCATCGAGAGTGTGAAACTGAATCCCACTGTTTGGAGGCGCTGGACTGAGAATGATGCCTGTGTTGCGACCACTGAGCAGACCAGTGCCATTGAGAACTACGTTGTCGCCAAGAGTACACTGGGGACGTCCAGACTTGCGCAGCTCCACGGATTGTCGATTGGTTGCGGGCTGGTAGGGCGCTGTCTCGATCCGGGTGTCGGAAGGCAGAATCGCTTCCTCATCTGATTGAGCGGCTCGCAAGGCACCGGTGATTTTGTCCAACAACACATCCAGGTGCAGTGGCTTTTCCAGAAAGTCCCGGGCTCCCAGCTTGATCGCGCTGACTGCCGCTTCAATCCCGGCGTGTCCACTCATCATGATTACAGGCAGTTCGGGCTGTTCGTTGCGCAGATTCTTGAGGATCGCCATGCCGTCTTCGCCAGGAAGCCAGATGTCGAGTAGCACCAGGGACATTGGCTGCTCTTTCAAAGCGTCGTAGAATTCCTGCGCATGTGCACAGCAGCGTACCGGATAGCCTTCATCTTCAAGGACGGCGGCCAGACTACTACGAATCGCCGGTTCATCATCAACGACCACGATTGGATTCATGCGACTCCTGCAGGAAAGGATAACAAGGCGGATGGAATTGTCGGCTAATGTGCACTCATCATACCGAGCTTTGGCAGAAATAGGGCAAGAAAATCTGCAAATCTTGATCATTTACGGGAACCACTACTCATGAGCGAGAACTACGCTTCACAAGATTCTACTGTGCTCCAAGTGGATCAACTGACACTTGAATTTGGTGGATTATGTGCCCTGGACCACCTGAGCTTTCAGGTCCAATCCCAGGAAATTCTCACGCTGATTGGTCCCAACGGTGCTGGCAAGACTACCTGCTTTCAGTGCATAACGGGCTTTCTTCTTCCCAAGCTTGGGGAAATACACCTGCATCCTCCCCATCATCAAACACAACGACTGATCGGCCTCAAGCCTTACCAAATCGCCCAGCTGGGTGTAGCTCGCACCTTTCAGAGCATCCGCCTATACGAAAAACAGAGTGTACTAGAGAACGTGATGATGGGCCGCCAGATCCGCACTAAAACTGGTACATTGGATGTGCTCCTGCGAGATCGACGCACCCGAGTAGAGGAACAGCAGATTCGTGAAGATTCCTTCCAACTGCTGCAGCGTATGGAGCTGGAACAGTACGCTCAGGTAACTGCGGACAGCCTACCCTATGCAGCCCAACGGCGCCTGGAGATTGCTCGGGGGCTGGCTACCGATCCCTTTCTATTGCTGCTTGATGAACCGGCAGCTGGCATGAACCGGCAGGAGACAGAAGAACTGGACGAGCTGCTGGTAGAGCTTCAGAAAGAGTTCCAGCTGACGATCCTGCTGATCGAGCACGACATGCAACTGGTGATGAAGATTTCGGATCGAATCATTGTGCTGGACCATGGACGTAAGATCGCAGAAGGTCCACCACAGGAGATTCGCCAGCATCCTGAGGTGATCCGAGCTTATCTTGGGGAGCAGGCTATCTCATGATGCTGAAACTGCATAACTTGGTCAGTGCTTACGGCAACACCCTCGCTCTGCAGGGCGTCTCTCTTTATGTAAAAACGAGTGAAATCGTGACCATCCTGGGCAGCAATGGCGCTGGCAAGACTACCTTATTGATGGCCATCACCGGGCTGGTGCCACCCCGCCAGGGAGAAATTCTTTGGGAAGGAAGACCGATTCAGCAACTGACTCCAGATCAGATCAAAGCGCTGGGTATTGGGCTGGTCCCCGAAGGTCGACGCATCTTCCCAGAATTCACTGTGCTGGAAAATCTACGAATGGGGGCCTACCTGCGTCACGATCGGGAACACATCCGAGAAGATTTGGAGCGAATGATGGAGCTCTTTCCGATCCTGCACCAACGACAGTCACAGCTCGGAGGAACCCTCAGCGGTGGTGAGCAACAAATGCTAGCGATCGCTCGGGCTCTGATGGGACGCCCCCAATTGCTGTTGCTCGATGAACCATCTCTCGGGCTTGCCCCAATGATTGTACAGCAAGTCTTCGAG
>JACLAC010023191.1_pt1 | contig 11781 bp, 14 predicted proteins | sample 8027881 | NCBI WGS metagenome assembly JACLAC01 (sample SAMN15725517, study PRJNA655200) | protist metagenome | isolation source: fluorescence activated cell sorting (FACS) single amplified genomes of... | place: Spain: Blaines Bay Microbial Observatory, Mediterranean Sea | collected 2016-01-19 | reverse complement strand
TAGTTGTTGTCTGCATCGTTGTTTTGAATGCATGAAACCTAAGTCGGGCGCCCGGAAATGCAAAAAAAAGATTTTCTTTTCGGCGGTAGCAGAAATAGGCTCAAATTGATGTCTCTGCCAATTAGAACAGAGTAGAAAGAATTGACTTGAGGCAGACACCAGCTGGGATCCATCAAAAAGCGAAAAACTTGGTCTGTGCATTCCGAAAAAAATCCGAGTGTTCCAGTAAAAATAGTGCTGTTGTATTCGATCAAACTTGAAAGAAAGTAGTGAAGTAGTAGTTATGAAAGTTAATCATCGTTCTGGATTGCAGTATGTACATCGTGTAGAAGTAGGTCCTAGTAGTGATCTTTGTGATGATAGCTTTAATTGGACGACAAGGTAGTAGCGGGCCTCATGAAAGAACCCAACGATGTCAACGCGAGGATCGCAGACTCTTCCAAGTCACCAATATTGTTATCGGTGGGTTGGAAGTGTTTCTTGATCTTTTTGTGTCTAGCGGTTATGGTTGCGATAGAAGCCATCGCGTTTGCATCGTGCTGCTGCTTGGAGTAGCAATTCGTCTTGGATTCGATTTTGCGTGCAATCGAAGTATACGAAGTTGGTCCCATTGACGCTGGGGTCAGCGAAAGTGGAGCAACCACCAACTTGTTTCCGTTCTGTACCAATATGGTTTTTGGAAACGAAAGTGGCGAAAAGTGTCTCTGAAGCATGGCTCGAGGAGACGGCTCGGGCGTTACCAACATGACCGATCGTTTCGGCGATGCAATACTCACGCTGTTCAAAATAGAACTTGTGGCTGCTAGTGGTAGGTTCGCATGCCTCTTGCGAATGTAATCTATAGTACTCATGACGGAGGAAGTCTTTTTCTGGGCTTGAGGTGGCGCGAAAGAAGGTTCTCTCGGCTTCTGTTCCTTGTTCTTGGTTTGGATGGAGTTCGCTCCGGAAAGAGAAGTCACAGTTCCTGGAGTCGATGGTCTTGAGGTCGCACTTGGAGAGCTGGCACTTTCCGTTCGTGGTGCAGGATAGGGCTGGCGCTGGACTTTTGAATTCACGTAGTTCATCATTCGACGAACACTCGTGTAGAGTTTTCTTGAAGACGGGTCGGTAGTAGACAGAGCTTGATCCTTTCTCTTGGCAAGGAAGAGCTCGTTCGTCTTGGGGTTCATAATGTAAAAGTTCCCCTTCCAGTCTCGAATAATCTTCTGGATGAGTCCCATCTTTTGGAACTTGGAGAGCTGCATGTATTGCTCGGAATGGCTTTCGAGCACCCTGAGGAAGAGTTCGTTGCGACCGTTGCCCTTGGTGCCGAAGACAACATCACTCTCTTCAAGACTGTGCAGAAGAAAGTTTCTTCCGCGGCGGCTGGGCGTGGCTGTAGTCTTTTGCATCTTGATTGGAATCAAAGTCGGTAGTGTGGTATAGTGTTCCGATAAGAACTGGTAGTGTATTAATAGAAAAAAGGTTGAAAGATTTGTTGGTGGTTCTCTGTGCAAAAGTAGTTTGTGGTAGTTTTCTGCCGCAGACACCACAATTCACAAAATTCAGTATCGGTAGGAATCTCCTGGTGGAGTAGACCAAGTACGAGATTCCATGGCAAGAACCATGACATCTGTGACACCTGCGACCATTTGCTTCTCTTTTGGATTTGGATATTCAGATGTGAACTCTGGGAACCACAAACGTCGCTGAGCGAAGAGTTCTCGGTGAATCTGCCTTCTGCCCCTCCAAACTTTAATTGGAGAAAAAACAGTGCATTGACATCAAACTTCACCTCCTTAAGTATTTTACTTAGGAGTCCTATCGCCTTCTCAAACGCACTTTTGTTCTTCTGCTTGGGAGTGGAGAGCAAAATTCTCTCTCGAAATTTTTCTCAATGCAAGGGATAAGGATATTTCAGGATGAACTCCCCCAAATTATTTCCCCTCCCTCATTCAGCAATCTTTCAATTCCCCCAAGATTGCGGTCACAATCAGAGCAAACCGATAACCGAGCAAGAAAGCTCTACCGCGCCGCAGTCACACGAAAAAGACGGGCAAAAACTCGACAACCGCATTGAGAAAGGATAGGATAGAACCATGTCGGAACCTGACGAGCTTTACACATTAAGGGCCCAGTTTTGGCTGGGTCACTACCAAATGGCATTGGATGAGGCAAGAAGCATCATGCGACGACCAATGAGCCCAGATTTGAAGGCAGAGCGCGAAGAAATCGTTGCCAGATGCAACATTGCGATGAAGGATTACGACAAGGTCATTTCCGGCGATACAAGCGGTAAGTGATCCAAATACACTTTAGGGCTCTGGAATAAGACGATAAAAGGCTTGGAAATTTGTCCACTCACAAGAATATTGATGTTTTGTTTTGAAAATACGACGAATGGATGCATGAATGGTTTGCAGTTCCGGGTTTGAAGGCCTTGGCGCTTCAGGCGCAATTCTTGGCGCTCACTGCCACCGGAGCTTCGACACAATCGGTGGTCCTCGAATTACAAAGCATGTTGGGAGATGGCGTTTCTCCCCGTGTTCAGGTTATTGCTGCCCAGGTCTTTTTGGAGGCCGGTATGAAAAAGGAGGCCCTCCAATGCGTTCACCAGGGTTTGACCATGGAGCAGGTCGCGATTTGCGTTCAGATTTACCTTTTGTTGGATCGCTTGGATTTGGCCGAAAAGGCAGTGGATCAGTTGCGCAGAAGCGACGAAGATTCGATGCTGACGCAACTAGCTTCGGTTCAGGTTGCCCTTGCTACGGGTTCTAGCATGGCAGCCGAGGCCGTACACACACTCACCCAGATTTCGGAACAATACGGACCCTCGCCCATGTTGCTTAATTTGATGGCCTGTGCCAACTTGCAGGCAGGAAACTACGCCGAAGCAGAGAGCAAACTTATGCAGGCTCGAGAAGAATTCTCGGCAAACGATGCTGACACACTCGTAAACTTGATCGTCGCTTGTCAGTACCAACACAAACCAATCGACGACTATGTTGAAACTCTGAAACAGCAGTATCCCACTCATTTCTTGTCCTTGGGTCTCGGCACTGTTGGCGGAGCCTTTGAACGGGAAGCAGTCAAATATCGGGCTTAGGATTGGGTTCACTGTTCAATATGAAAAAACTACCAATTGCTGAAAATAGGCAAGGATAACTACTCTATTTCAATATTTTGTTGTATTCGAAAAGTAATTTTAGTGTTATTGCTAGCGTGTTTCTATCCTTCATCAAGACGAAACGTCCGTGTCACCGCTCTCTGAACGAGGCCGCTTTCTGTCACTCTCGTCATCGGTCGTGTCCATCATATCTTTGGAATTGACTTCCTTGTTCAAAGCCTTGGCGGTCTCGTTAATCAAGAAGCGCCAGCATACAAAGCCCTTGCCTTGCTTCTCGTCATAGCCTTCGAGACCTTTCTGGATGGTGCCCTTGTGTCGGCAGTAGTAGTCAAGCACGTTTTGAGCCACTTCTTGTTTGGATAGAACATCCATCATAATGTACTGTTCAATAAAGTATGGACCAAAAGCATCAATATCCCTCTTTTCCGTTCGATCAAAGAGAACAAATCCTGTCTCGTCCATAACGTATTGGACTTTCTTTCGCATGACATTTGTCTCCAAGTCGTGTACATTGAATTGATTTTTCATACCGATAATATAGACGCCCTGTCGAAGAGCAGCGATCGTATACTGGGGACCTTGTCGAACATAATTTGTCGTGACATCTACTCGAGCAACATCTGCGGACTCCGACTCTTGGATCGAGTGTGGAAAGTCGCTGCTTTCGTATATCTTTTGAGCTTTTTCCAGGAAATTTGAAAAAGACTCTTTTGCATTCAAATTCTTGAAATCCGCTGCAGCACTCTTCACTTCCTCGGTAATGTATTCTTGATGAATGTGGTGCGAGTACAAAAACTGGAGAGTAGGATATACGTTGATAGTACCCTTGGATGTACCTACAGTATAGGTGACAGTCAATATGGGCACTGGTATTGCCTGGTCCAAGATGTGCCTCGTCGTATCCTTCTTTGCGTTGAATGTACCGGCGTAATAGTCGGACGTGATGAAAGTCAAAGGAAGTTGGTGCCTCTCGTTGAAGAGTCCCATAGCATCACTATCTTGATTTTTGTTCTGTTGTCTCTGCTTTTGTTTCTGTTGCTGTTTTGTGTAGCTGATCTCCATCAAGCTTTGCTGCTCTCCCGAGAGCAAGAGGATAACTTGGTCGAATATATCACCCGAAGGAACACGTTGCTCGAACTTTTGGTTCACAATTTGACGCAGAACCTTCTCTAGGATATCTTCTTCAAGTCGTGTGCTATAGCTAGAAACAGTTTTGTTTGGACTTTTGCTCAACTTGTCGGCGAGAATGTTTTGAAGAATATGGGAGAGTACAGGTTTTCCCAGAACGTTGAGCGCAAGATTCTCTTCCAAGTGAGAAACGCTCTTCGAAATCTTCATTTCCATCTTTTCCAAGAAGGTATTGATGATAGTGTCTTTGTAATAGAAGGATTTCTGAGACAGATTGAAGAGCGCGATAAGAGTAAGATAGATGGAAGAAATATTCCCGGCCATCTTCCGATCACAATTCGTAACGTAGAGCAACCGTGTTAATTGTGATTCTCTGATATTGTGGCTCGATCGACCATCTTCATTTATTCCTTCGGGAATGTCACTCTTGTATATAGTAAAATAGGTCTGATTCATTGTGCGGGAGCGGCCCATTGCTTGCCATATTTTGCTAAAGTCGTCGACGTCATGCGCAATAACGATACTCTTCATAAAGAGACCCTTATCAAACTGACGCTGGTAGACAAGCTGGAACGGAATATCTTTACCTATGACGTTTCGATTGTCAACGAAGAAGAAAATATGATTTCTTAAATCCGCACCATAGGTCTTGCATAGGTGCTTGTAAAATTCCTCGTCATACTGTACGTCGTTTCCGGTTTTGATACACAGAACTCGGTCGCTGTTGTCTGACTGATCAATGTGGTATAGATAATGGAAACGATCGGGTCCATAATGCTCACGAATACAAGAGCACACATCTTGAATAGTTGATCGTTTGAAAATGCCGCATAGGTCGACCACAACATTGAAACTCGTAGGTTCAGATTCAATACTCCCGTCGTCGATCGACATCGACGAAAATGACGTGTTTGTTTGCTCCTCTTTGACGAAGATTGACTTCAGAGTAGCCATTTCGTTCGGAGAGCTTCTGATGAAGTCAGAAGAGACATACTTAGCCCGAACATCGTTGTTCTGGCCCTGAAAGGTCTCGAACCGAGCCTCAAATTCTGACTTTGATAGTTCGTCGCTACTATAGGCATAAAACTCCCGATTTATCATGTCAGGAATATCTGCGGTGATAGAAAAAAAGATGTAGTGTCAGAGAATATATAATGTAAAACAAAACCACCATGAGATTCAAAAGGTAATGCAAAGAAATATCTCACCATCTTTTCGTTTATGACGAATATAGTCAGCTGTCGGATAGTTGTCTAGGAAGGGTGTCCCTGTGAATCCAATACAATCGAAGTTAAAGACAATATCGATGGAGTTTACTGATCGCGACTTGTCTCGGATTTCCATGCGGCGCAAGATAATCTCGTAAAGAAACTTAGCGAGACCATTCCTGGTCGCAGGGTGCTTTTCACAGATTTCAAAAAGATTGTCATGTCCGTATACTATATCGTCAAAATCGAGTTGGTGACAGAAATGTTCATTCCAATACTCAAAGGTGATAAATTTCCGCTCTCCCTGAAACAGCTCGTTGTACTTCGAAATATCTTCCGTCAAGATCACGTAAGTCAGGTAAATTGTCCGTTCGACGTCACTATAGTACGAGCCAGGCATAGCTCTGTTGACCGATTCGTAAGGACGAGCGATCAGGGACTTGTAACCTTCGATATCATGTGATATATTCGTGTTACAGTGTCGCAAAGTTTTTTCGTTGAATATTCCGAACGATTTGTTGATGGATCTACTTGCATCTTGAATTTCTTGGTGGATCGCTCGAAACTTGTCAAAGAGCTGTTTCCAATACATCGGATTCGACGAAGACTCAACCTGGGTAGGGCAACCCAAATCCAAGTATGCGGCGCGGCTGACCTCGAAGAAAAAGTCAAGAGTATCCCGATCAAAAGCATTATTCTTATTGGAGCAGATGTTGAAAACCAGCTTGTTGCGGTCTGACAGTACCATGGGAAAACAGTTTTGTGAGATTAGGATATGTGACGACATCGGCTGCGTTCAAATTGGCTAGATTGAGAGCGAAATAATCTTCTTACCTAGGAAGTCGTCTACCTCGTCGGCAACGACCAAAAAGTGATCACGATGAGGCATAACCTTTTGGCAAATCTTGTCGTAGGTGAAGGCTTTCTTAAACTGGTTGAAAGATGTGACGAATATATTTTTGCGAACCTTGCGAGTGTTCTGAATTCCCGATCCCAGTTGAACACCATCGTTCATCAGCGCAAAGATGTCGTCGTACACTCGATATTCCTCCCTGAAATTCAGATTGAGGCAATATCGGAAGACTTGATTTCGAGCATCGTTGACTAGATGTTCTGGGACTAAAACCACAAGGACATTTTTCATTTCCCCGCCACGACAAAGGTTCTTGTGGACCTCTCTGTTGTTAGAAAGGAAAGCCTGACACAAGAGAGGAAGAATGACTTTGGTTTTGCCTGTTCCAACCTCGCTGAAGTGGAAACATTCTTCCGCGCAGATGATTCTCTTCAAGAAAGCCTTTTGTTTTGGTCGGGGCACGATCTGGCATTCACCGTCAACAAATCTTTGATACCTTGTGAAGTTATCACAGAGAGTATCAATGAAGTCATCTAGCGGAAGATCTCGATGCTGGTTCAGATCAAAGAACTGAGGTGATATTATCGAATCGTAATGAGGGTTCTCGGATCTGTTAAGGACGTATAATAAAGCTTCTTTCCAAGGCCCTGTGATGTACCTAGTGGTGCCTTCACTCTCGCAAAATTCCAACCTAACGGAACAGCGTCTCAAATAAATCAGCAAAAGAATGAAAAAGGATATGTTTCTCAACTTTAATGCCAGATCAAGTAAGTTGATGAGCTGAGAACGGTCCGGAATCTGTTCAAAAACGAATTTGTGAGTACGGAAAATTTATTGCAAGCAGGAAAGGCGCAGATCAACGAAGCGTCAGAACGATTTCTGATTTACCTGAAGCAAATAGTCGGGGAAGTAGAATACTGTCTTGGACTCAGTAAGTAGCTCGGACAATTTGAAGAGTTTAAAGCAAGTTTCGTCATTCAGGTCCTGAACAATCTCTTCCGAGTTAATGTACTCGATCAACTCGTGTCGCATGCCATAGTAATCTAGAAAGCAATTCATGATAGACCGGGCAAAACAATTAGTACCTCGAAGCAAAGGAATTGGTTGATTTGAAGCAAAAGCAATTGTTGCACTCACCTGTGCAATACTGTCCGGCTGAATCCACGTGAAACTTGAAGTTTGGAGTGGCAAATAGTACAACGTCTTCGCTATCAGTGTATTGAAAGCAGGGAACAAATGAAAGCGCATCACTGAAGAAGACAGTTGCCACCTCTACTGGAATGCTGTTGACACAAATCTTCATTTTTGTGTCGTCAACAACATTCACTACTAGTGTATTGTTTGCGATAAAGATCAAATACTGGTCCTTTGAATCATCAATGATGCGAAATACGTTGGTGGCTTCGATGTATTTGACCATTGACTATAATTTCGATAACAATTGGTGAGAAACATTTCATGTTCTGCCAAACACACGTGATTTGTTTGGAATTCAAAGACTTACCTGTTTCTTGGAGGAAGGGTCTAGTTTGACTCTGAAGAGATTTATCTCTGGTTGGTGGGGACGCAAATCAAAAACGGGATCGCCATCGTAAGTCATGATCCCGTCACACTCGGAGAAGGTGTAATGTTTCGTCGTGGTTTCAAGATATTCACCAGTTTCCTTGCTGAAATTATTCGGAATAATAATTCGGAATTCATCATTGCATCGAACCTTATAGTAATCAACTTCGACAGATTTATTGATTTGACATAACGACATGTAGATCTTTACCAGAATCACATAGCTTTGATAATCAGGATCGGAATTCAATTCGCGGATGAGCTTAAATTGATTCGTCTGAACATTGAAGTTTTTATTCACTTGACATCGAGAAAGGAGAGGAAAATTATGAGCGAGGCTGACCAATGTGATCATCGTATTCGTTTCGGCTGCATTTTCACCTAGATTAACTTACCCAAAAACTTGTACGAGGTTTCGAAAATGAGCTCCTCGACTTTACTTCTTGTGACCGCATTTGAGGTGTTCTTTTTGTCGAACTCGTATATTTTATTTGCAACCTCGACCTGGAGCTCCCGTGTATCTGACTTGTGTTGCAGGTCGTGGAGGAAAGGAAGGTTGAGAAGGCCGACGTGTTTTTCAAACAGTCCAAAATCGAGCATAAGCGATAATAGACATAGATTGAGGACCTCGTTATCAGATTTGAGCTGAATGTCTTCGGCGCTATCAAACGTTTTCTCGAGAATCTTTTTCAAGTAGTTGAACTCGTAGATTCGATCAGTAATGATGAGGTGATTAATATCGTTTCTTTTTTGCCTGCTTACACCCGCTGCTGCATGTCGCGATGGAGTTGCCACTGTGAGTTCGAGTGAAGTCCTCGAGCCGTATCCGCGTGATACCACCTCCAAAGGTCCATAGTGGTAGTAGCCATCATGCTCATCATCAAAGAAGATTTTTTGGGATGAAATTGCCAAAAGTGCTCGAATATCTTTACCAAACAATGAAATATTCGACAAATCTGGATTTCTCCAGTAAGATTCCATTACGTTCACGAAATGCATCAGCGTGTTATCTGTTCATATGGGTTTGAGAGGCGGTCAAAGAATTTTTGGTCAGGGGTTTGAAATAGATGGGTCGAGCATGATAAAATGCGGCAACAAAGGTCGTCCTATCTCGCATGCAGCTCTCCACTTACACTTTGAGTATGTGTGTCCAAATCCGATCTTCACACAAACCTTGTATTTGTTTGAGGACTCCAGTGTTCCGTCAACTTTCGCCCCATATTTTGACAAACACGTACGAGCCATCTGGTTCAGGCACTCTTTCTCAAACTCATATTCCATTCGGAATTGCTGTCGACGCATGAATTCCGTATCATAAAACACTGTCTGGGTCATTGAATTGATATCTTTCTCCTTAGGGTTATAGTCAGTGAAGCCAAGTCCCGCGTTGTCACAGAAGAATTCAGAAGTCATGAAAGAGTCGAGAAATGTACGGTAATCCTTCTTATGATTCGCAAAGCGAGCTGTGTTCTGAATTTTGTCATAATTGTTTTTATTGTTGTGCGACTGTTTCGGATCGAAAGTGGATTGAAAGGGTGATAGCATTACGATTGTAAGATTACGGACAAATCAGATACATATTCACATTTTCAGTTGCATTTCAAAGGAAGCTTACCACAAAGATATGTTTCAACAATAATTGGTTGACACCATGGACACGTGACACGAGATCGCTGTCAGCTTTCTGTAGTGAACAGTGATCGATCATAAAAGTATAGTGATGGATGTCGATAAGTTCTTTTTGTCCAACCTCGTATTGACCCATGAAGTCTGAAGGTGCGTGTTGTAAACGTGGAAAAATGCAAGTGAGCCAAATCAATCAGGTCAATCAGACACGCAGATAGAACGTGGGGCGTACGAAATTTCTCAACATATCAGGCTTCGTCCCTTTTTTACTTACAGTAGTCTCTATACTTAGTAGATCCCCTTGCTACTTGAATAGCATCCGTGCAGTCACCAAGAATTGGTTCAATCTCTTTGTAAAAACGTAGTAGCTGGTTTTTCCTGAGAGAATTGAACTCGTGAAAGTCATTGATATTCATAATAACATTAGCATTGAAGCCAAACATAAAGTTCGCAGCCTGCTCGTGAAACAAACGAAAAAGAACAAGCAACCAACAGAAGTTGTGAGAAAGTCAACCAAACTGGCACTGTATCGTCAAGAATGTCCACGCATCACCATTCAACTTACACGGAATTTGTAATAATCAGATCTCGCCAATTTGGTAGCAGCTCCATCTGTCCCCACAACAAAACTCAAAGTCTTTGTGTTCGGGGTTGACTTGGTAGCACCACCCAATGAAAACTTGTCGTAGCGATGCAAACACTTTGTTTCCTGATAGTATTGCAAGACATGACGATATTGACGCTCGTAATAATCATCTGCGTAGTTTGCAATATCACCATCGTCTCCGTGAGAGTCGTGATAACCCTTCAAAAAGTCAATCATTTTGTGATAATACGGAGACGATCGATATCGGAAAAAGTCGAGCACAAAGTTGTTGTTTGTCATGGGTCGCATCAAGAGCGTTCCGCCATCGTTTGGTTGGTCTTCGGCAAAGAATTCCAGCAAAAACGTGCAAATTCGTTTCGCGACAGGTCCCAACTCGTTCTTGTTTTGAAAGCTGATGGAACGGCCATGACTAAAGCCAATATCGTCCCCAGTTACCGACACCGTAGGTTTTCCTACTTTGCACAGCACACCAAACAGAAATGCCTGGAAATAGCATGTGCAGCCAGTGAGTTGTCTCGACATGGCTCTTGTTTTTCTAGGCTCGTTGAGAAAGACATATTTATCTAGATTCAGCTCCACGTAGTGAGATGCTACGTTGATATCCTCCATCCGATTGATGCTCTTCCAAATCTGCCATATCGTTCGTCGGATAGGGTTGTTTTGTCCCTTGTAATGATTCGTATTGTCAATGATGTGCTGGTTATCACCATAGTGGCATTTCATCAACCGAAAGAGCGCAAATTTCTTTGCCGATTCCCCACTCATCAACTGCAGCTTTCCTCCAGCGGGATCATAGTACAACAAGGACACATTCTTTTGCTTCGTTTTTTTGTCAGTCCCATTCGTCATCAATTGAAAGGCGGTGAAGTGTGCCTCGATGCAACAAACGACCAAACAACCGCGATCGATAACGTAGTTCAATAGTTCTTCGTACTGCATGTTCTTCCGATCATATACAACATTTTCCAGCATGTTGTAATCCGAGCCAATGGCGGGAGCGAAATATCTCGCGACGGCATTGTAATTGGAATACCCTTTGTCGAAGTATCCTCCCGGAGCAAAGAGCAACAGTGGACTGAAGGAATAGGGGTAACAGTCGAGACGAATACATTCATCGACGGCCATCTCGTCATCTTCTTCTTCACTCCCGTCAGGGAGATCTTCGATATCTCTGAGAAGATCACTCTCAACTTCCATGTCCATGGTGCTGATTTTGTAATTGGTTCTTCCCCGAGCTACTATCTGGTTGCTTGTTCGATCCACAACCTGTTCTCTTCTTCAAACTCTATGATGGACAAGTCCCTCCTTGTCTTTTCAGCAGCGCAAAGACCAGATCAGTCGTAATTGGATAGTGATCAATGCTCCTTCTCGATTGAAATTGGAAATTTTACACTCCATTCGAATTCGTAGGAAACCAAACTACGGTTTTTGCCGTGTCGAGATGTCGTCACACGAAAGGGCGCCCTTTTCAATCCGTCGACAGACAGACGGCCGAAGCCACTTGCAGAGCATTGAGAATTTTGATGTTTCCTTCCATGACGAATGAACAATCAACCACTTGACCTACTATTACCACTACAATCATGGAACAAAATACTCGAGTGAGAGACATTGATTCAGATGCCTGTGGCGTTACTTTCGACTAATCGGTGCTTCTTAGATCTGCAGTCGCAGTGGTACGAGTCGTCGT
>JACLAC010007614.1_pt1 | contig 11781 bp, 9 predicted proteins | sample 8027881 | NCBI WGS metagenome assembly JACLAC01 (sample SAMN15725517, study PRJNA655200) | protist metagenome | isolation source: fluorescence activated cell sorting (FACS) single amplified genomes of... | place: Spain: Blaines Bay Microbial Observatory, Mediterranean Sea | collected 2016-01-19 | reverse complement strand
CTCCATAGCCGCGTCCAATTCATCATGTCTCTCCATGATGCTCATGCGTCTCTCAAGCTCATAAAGTGGCCTGATGTTCTCTTTTATCGTCGATAAGGCACTCGATATTCGATAATAACTATACCACGTCAGAGAGAAAATCATCAAGGTTCCAGCAATCACACTCAAGTAAACTGGAATGCCCAACTCGATCGCCAAAAAAGGCATCAACATCGATAAAGAGAACGAAACGAAAAGCTTCCATTTGATGCTAAAATCCATATCGCGACAGGATAAGCGCTCACTTTTCAGGTCAAAAGCTCATTCACATAAAGTTGCTCCGTTCGCCCAACACCTTTCTCTCACCTCATCAAGCACCCACCCCCACCTCCTGATGAAGCAGAACCTTGCACCAAAGGATGTGGTTCCACTTTCGTATCAAAATCAGACTTTGCCAATGAGAAAGGCTGTCTTAACCACGCTGCATTATTGATGGACACCTGATCATAGGGGGAGTTTATCAATGCCGCTAAGTAATAGGTTCCTGCAGGAGTATCATCAGGAACTAACATTTTGGCATTCCACATCATGGACTCCCCAGGCAAGGCCACCGCTTGGGTTAAACCTAGATCAAACGCACCATCAAGAGACTGATAGTTTGGTGTCAACTTCCATTGGATATCCATTTCCAATGCCATTTGCCCACCGCATGACTCTAAAGTGAAGTCTTCTATGGATATGGTGTCTCCTTTTTCAATATTGCCCTTTTTTACCCCATTGACTCTACATATAGCATCACTATAGGATTGGTAGCCTGTGGAGCTATACATATAGAGTCCGACATCATCATTTAAAACAGGAGTTTGAGGATAAATCTCTCTCAAATCTTTCACATCAGAAGCTTTTAAGGCGTACTCACCATCAAATCTCCTCGGTGCGTAATTCATCACGGACAATTCTTCAAAATTATCATCCAAGCCCAAGACATGCCCCAACTCATGCATGATGGTCAAATCGACGCCATATACACCTTCCTTAAATGGGATCTCCTCATTACCTTTGGCCCAGTTGACATTTGGGTTCAAGTAGATATCGGCCTCTAATATCTCTCCTAGCTCATTGGTTCTACTCACCGTAAAGCCCAATGTTCTGCCCCAGGTTATACCAAATTTTTCCTTGATCACCTCCTCCTCTGCAAAGCCAACAATGTCACAAACGCCATTGTTCCACTGTGAAGGCTGCGCTTCGGCCAACGGCGCGAAGAGTTCTCCGTATTGATTCCACTCAGCGATCATAGCCAAGCCTCGCCCCGCCAGTGACTTTGTGCTGGACATCGGATTGATCGCCACCGGTAAACTAGCCGAGTAAAATTTGGCTTTTGATCGCTGGCCCTCGTGCACCGGCATCTTTGAGCATCCACAATTCCGATGGATGTGATCAGCGTCATTCCATTCGTGACCATGAGCCTGCTTGCTGAGCAACCTGTCATCACCTAGCGATACATCGTTGAGTTGCTCTAGGTGTTTTTTTAGGGCCTGATCCTTGATCTGATCTTCTTCTAGTAAATATTTACCACTCACTCCCCCATGAATCGTATCAAACTCAGACCCTTCATTTTCATCTAAAAACAAGATAAGCTGTTCACCTTGCTTGAAGTTTGGGTTCACATTAAAATGCAACACTTGACCGCCCAAACTCCCACCGGGAAGACGAATCGTCAGCTCATTTTCCCCGACGCCTTTATATCTTTTATCGACTCTGAGCGTTATTTCAGTGACGATCATAGCGGAAAATGATGACCAGAGACTATTGGTCTCAACAACCTCTGCCTCGATCACCTGAAAGGCACCTTTGTTTAGATCATCGATGTCCATAGAGAATGTCAGCGCGAAGGATTTGGCTTGTATCGCCAAAAGGGCTACGCAAGCCCACACCAACATGGGTATTCTCATCAAAGCTCCATCAAAGGGAGCAAGATTTTAAAATCCTAAGACTCTAATTCATGCTTTCTGTCTCGATATGGCTCACCTCGTCTTTTTAATGAAAAATATTTCATTAAAAATCAATATCTTAAAAACGTTTTTTTTCCACAGGAGCACACTCTTTATTCACAATAGTGAAAAGAAAAAAGGGATTCGCCTATTATTCACTTAAGTGAAAACAGTTTTCACTCTGCATTTTCACATCAAAATTCACTACACTTAAATTTTGATGTGAAAAACTGTCTCAAAAAAAGCACGATTTAAAACCAAGAGAGCTTTTTATCGTAAAAAAAAAGGCGACCCGAGGATCGCCTTTTTATCATGAAGTGAATTGATCTTTATTTACTTTTACTCATTCTTTCTTTTTCTGCTATAGCAATCAGCTCCTTTTGCACACCATTTGGTACAGGACGATAGTCACAGAACTCCATCGAGAAACCACATTTACCTTGGGTCTTAGACCGGATCTCATTAGCGTATCCGAACATTTCAGCCAAAGGCACTTCAGCTCGAATGATCGCAAAACCATCCTCCATGTCCGTTCCAGTCAACATGCCTCGACGAGAACTGAGGTCACCACTAACCGTGCCTTGGAATTCAATCGGAGTCTCGCACTCGACGGACATGATTGGCTCCAAGATGATCGGAGAACTCTCCATGTACGCTTTGCGGAAAGCTTGACGCGCACAAGTCTTAAACGCCATCTCAGAGGAGTCAACATCATGGGAAGAACCGTCTTCCAAAATCACCTTGATTCCAAGGACAGGAAAATCAGCTAATGGCCCCTTGTCCATAGCAGAATGAAAACCATCTTCAATAGAAGGAACATACTCACGGGGAATATTCATACCTTTCAAGTTGTTTTCAAAGATATAAAAGTCTTCACTGTCCTTCATCTCAGCTTTTTCCTCTTCTGTCACCAAGCCAAACTGGCCAACGACGTGACCGTATTGACCAGAACCACCGGTTTGCTTCTTGTGCTTGTGGTTGAAAGGAACAGTGTCTGTAACCGTCTCTCGGTAAGCAACTTTAGGACGACCTAGCTCGATTTCACATTTGTATTCACGCTTGATTCGCTCGGCATAGATCTCCAAGTGGAGCTCACCCATACCTGAAATGATGGTTTCTCCCGACTCTTCATCCAAACGAACGTGGAAGGTTGGGTCTTCTTTCCTAAAACGATTCAATGCTTTAGAAAGCTTGTCTGCATCCTCTTGCTTCTTGAGATTCACACTCAGGTCAACCACAGGAATGGGCACATACATGGCCATCATGCTCATCAATTGGCCTTCATCACAAAACGTGTCGCCCGAAGAACAATCTACCCCTACCAACGCAATGATATCGCCAGCACCGACTTCTGTTTCTTCAGCTCGATCGTTAGAGAACATCCTCACGATCCTACCCACACGAACTTTCCTACCCGTGCGGGCGTTGTACACAAAAGAACCTTTTTTGATTGTCCCTTGGTAGATACGAGTGTAGGTCAATTGACCGAACTGCTCATCCGTGAGTTTGAACGCCAAAGCAACCAAGGGTTTACTCGAATCTGGATCGAGTGGAATCTCAACGGTTTCATCTTTGGGGTCTAAAGCAACCACTTGCTCACGGTCCACTGGAGATGGCAAATATGCCAAAACAGCGTCCAACATACTTTGGACACCTTTATTTTTATAGGCAGAGCCCACCAATACGGGAACCAACTCCAAAGACATCGTCGCCTTACGAATAACGGTTGCGATCTTCTCTTCTGAGATATCGGCCTCCTCCAGCATCATCTCCATCAATTCATCATCGAACATGGAGATCGCATCCAACATTTCAGTACGTCGCTCAACGGCAAGCTCGCGCAGGCGAGCAGTATCCAGTATTTCTCCATCGATCTGACCTTTTGGCAAATCATCGGGGGCGAATTCTTCATTCATAAAGTCAAAAACACGGATATCTTCGCCATTTTCACCATCAAATAAAACAGCTTTCATGGTCACAAGATCGATATGACCTTTGAACTCTTCCTCTGCACCAATTTTAAGTTGTATAGGAACAGCATTCAAGCCAAGCTTCTCTCTCATGGCCGTCACAACGCGCTCAGGGTTGGCACCAACGCGGTCCATCTTATTGATGAAGGCCAAACGAGGCACGCGATAACGTTTCATTTGACGGTCGACGGTGATCGATTGAGACTGAACACCCTCAACCGCAGTCAAAATCATAACAGCTCCATCCAAAACCCTCAACGAACGCTCAACTTCAACGGTGAAGTCAACGTGACCTGGGGTGTCAATGATGTTGATCTTATGATCTTTCCAGGTACAGGTTGTTGCAGCACTGGTGATCGTGATGCCCTTCTCTTTTTCTAGCTCCATGTGATCCATGGTGGCTCCATCGCCACCGCCACGGACTTCTTCGATCTTGTGGATCTTGCCCGTATAGAAGAGAACACGCTCTGTTGTCGTGGTCTTGCCCGAATCGATGTGAGCTGAAATACCTATATTGCGGTACTTGTTTAGGTCCTCTGCCATGGTCCTGCGGTAAAAAAGAGTCTCTATGATAATCGACGGCGCAGGCTAAGGTGAGCCCTTGAGCGTCAAATGACTGTCTCCACCCCCCATGACAGAATGGCCAAGCCGACATGTCACCCTGACAGTACATCTCTAAAAGCAACGCCCTTACTCGCCTAAATTTAAGCATAGGCAGTTTCGGCACGACCCTTGCTATAGCCATCATATCTTACGTTCTTATTTAAACGACAGGGAGCTTTAGCATGGGAAAAATTGTTGGCATCGACCTCGGAACCACAAACAGCTGCATCGCTGTGATGGAAGCCGGTCAACCCACCGTTCTCACCAACCCCGAAGGCAATCGTACCACCCCTTCTGTCGTGGCTTTTGCCAACGACGATATCCTTGTGGGCGATCCTGCTCGCCGACAAGCGGTAACGAACCCCGCCAATACTATTTTTTCCGTCAAACGCTTTATGGGGCGTCGCCACGAAGAAGTTAGTGATGAAGAAAAGATCATCCCATACAAAGTGACTGGGGCTGCCGACGAAGCGGTCAAGATAGAAGCCAACAATCGCAGTTACGCTCCTCCTGAGATCAGCGCAATCGTTCTACAAAACCTCAAAAAAACCGCAGAAGACTACCTTGGCGAAGATGTCACTGAAGCCGTGATCACTGTTCCGGCCTACTTCAACGACGCCCAGAGACAAGCCACCAAAGACGCGGGCAAAATCGCTGGCCTCGAAGTCAAGCGCATCATCAACGAACCCACCGCTGCTGCATTAGCCTATGGCCTCGACAAAAAAGAAAGCATTAAAATAGCTGTATACGACCTCGGGGGAGGAACTTTTGACATCTCCATCCTTGAGGTTGGTGACGGCGTATTTGAAGTTTTGTCTACGAGTGGCGACACCCACCTTGGCGGCGACGATTTCGATGAAAAAGTCATCAACTGGTTGGCCGACGAGTTTAAAAAATCGAACACCGTTGATTTACGCCAAGACCCAATGGCCCTTCAGCGTTTAAAAGAAGCCGCAGAGAAAGCCAAGATAGAACTTTCTTCTAAAACATCGACAAACATCAACTTGCCCTTCATCACCGCGGATGCAACTGGACCGAAACACCTTCAAATCGACCTGTCTCGAGCTGCATTTGAAAAGATGTGCTCTGAACTGATCGAGCGCACCCGTATACCTTGCGAAACCGCGATCAGAGATGCGAAATTGTCACAATCCGACATCGACGAGGTCATCTTGGTCGGTGGATCAACTCGCATTCCCGCCATCCAAGAGATCTGCACCAAAATCTTTGGTAAAGAAGCGGATAAATCGGTCAATCCCGACGAAGCCGTCGCCGTCGGAGCTACAGTTCAAGCGGGCGTGCTTCAGGGCGACGTCAATGACGTTGTGCTCCTCGACGTGACCCCGCTCACCCTTGGTATTGAAACCATGGGAAGCGTCCTCACTCCAATGATCGAAAAAAACACCACCATCCCTGTCAAAAAGTCTGAGATCTTTTCGACTGCTGCAGACAACCAGCCTAGTGTTGAAATCCACGTCCTTCAGGGAGAACGCAAAATGGCAGCGGACAACCGCAGCCTTGGCAAGTTCCAACTCACTGACATACCGCCCGCACAGCGTGGCACACCTCAAATCGAAGTCACCTTTGACATCGATTCTAACGGCATCTTGAACGTAAGCGCTAAAGACAAAGCAACAGGCAAGGAGCAAAAAATCGTCATCCAATCCAGTTCAGGTTTGAGCGATGCTGAAGTGGAGGAAATGATCAAAAACGCTGAAGCCAACAAAGCTGCTGATGAAGCAAAAGCATCACTCATCGAAGCGAAAAACCAAGCGGAACAGTTGGTCTACAGCACTGAAAAATCACTCAAGGATCATGGCGATAAGCTTGAAGCTGGAGAAAAAGAAAAAATCGAGGCCGCCATCAAAGAAGCCAATGAAGTCAGAGTTGGTGAGGACAAAGAAAAAATCGATGCCGCCGTCAAAACCCTGATGGAAGCTTCCCAAAAACTCGGGGAAATCATGTATAAGGAGCAAGCCGAGGCTGCGGGCGCAGCCGGTGGAGCACCTGGAGCTGAACCAAACGCTTCTGCCCCAAACCCTGAAGCAAACAGCAACGGCAAATCCGACGATGACAATATTGTCGACGCTGACTTCAAGGTTGTCGACGACAAGTAAGTCTATTTGGGTTGTTGGCGCAGGCTATTTAGGCCTGCGCCTAACACGCCTCCTGAAGGACCAAGCCCACAAGGCATTGGCCATCAGGAGGCATTTTTTTTGGGACACCTCAAGATCCATCAATAGCGATCATCCTGACTGGCATGATTTTAGCGGCAACTGGAATCACCTGTGCGAAATCAGTCCCCCTGATATCCTCGTTTTAGCTTGGGCACCAGCGAGCAGGTCCCTAGAGGCATATCAAGAGTGTTATCTCGACTCAGCAAGTCAACTCCTCAATTCACTCATAAAAATCAAGCAACTTCCAAAGCGAATCATCCATATCTCTTCTGCGTCAACCCTAGGTGGCACCAAAGGTGAAGTGATCGATGAACGCGACGCACCCCTACCCCAGCGCCAACAAAGCCTACTGCTCAGATCCGCCGAAGACAACATCGATCACTTTGGACGATCCCACAACATCGATGCCTGCCACCTAAAGCTAGCAGGAATCTATGGACCCAACCGTTTCCCTGGGCTGAGAAGGCTCAACAAAAATACCCCCATAGAACAACACCCCAATGGCTGGATCAATCTCATCCATGTTGACGACGCTGTATCCGCAACCTATTGTGCAATAAACGCAAGCAAAACGGGGGCTTTTATCGTCAGCTCAGAAGCCGTCCAGAGGAAGCCCTTTTACGACGTCATACAGAACATGCACCGAACACCAGCTTCGAGGTGGTCATCATCACCTGAGCCCAACCTAGGGAGACGACTCAATCCAAAGCTATTCAAAACATCCTTCCACTGGCAACCCCAATTCCCTTCTGCCTTAAAATGGATGAGACAGCAAGTCATTTGAGCCGAAAAATCTCAAAACCAATCCTTATCACTGGCGCAAGCGGCTTTCTCGGCTGGAATCTCATTGCTGCATCATCAGAAGAGCAACTCGCCTGTCCCCTGCGAAACCCAAAGACCATTAAACACGCCCCAAAAAAGGTAAATATATCATCGCATCATCGCTGGGATCACGATAGCTGCATAGAGCTGCTCAAAGCTGTTGATCCAAAAATCGTCATCCACACAGCAGCGATCTCGAACCCTGAGAGCTGCCTTCGCGACCCCGACCTCAGTCGTGAAGTCAACACCCTATGGCCGAGTCACCTAGCAAAAGCTTGTTCTGATCTAGAAATCCAACTCATCCACTGTAGCACCGACCTTGTCTTTTCCGGCAAAGATGGCCCCTACGAAGAAAAGGCACCTACGGCACCCCTCAATTTATACGGACAACAAAAAGCCCTAGCAGAGCAGTTTGTATTGAAACAATCCCCCACGGCTTGTATCCTTCGACTCCCTCTGCTTTTTGGCGAATCCGGAGCTTGGACTCGAAATGGATTGCGCACCCTCGCCGAGTTCTGGCGGAAAGGCGATCCCATAGATTTATTCGCCGATGAATACCGCACCCCAGCCCGTGCCCAACGCATCGCACAGTTCATTATAAAAGACCTCGTGCCTCTTTGCCTCAAAAAGAAGCCCATTGGCATCATGCACCTCGGCGGCCCGCAAACCCTTTCGCGTTGGCAGATGGGGCAGGATCTCGCTCAGGTTTTCCAACTCGACCCAAGTCATCCACAAAGCTGCAAACGGGCAGAGCGTGGTGTTTCAAACTCTCGCCCCAAAGACACCAGTCTCATTTCTCATAAAGCTAAATCTTTAGGGTTTCATCACAAAGCTTTTGTCGAGGAGTTGATGGACATCCGTGATGGAGGTGGTTTCACCCAAGACTTCCCAAAACCTTGCTTTTTATTATAAGCCTTTGACTAGACTGTTGATCATCATCTCCGTTATCCACTTTATTTTATGATCAAGCAACTCGAAAATCATGTCGAACAAAAAATGATGATCGTCGAAGGGAATGGGCACAGCTACCCACTGACCGGTGATGTTCAGGAAAAGCGCTACGGAGATGCCTCGGAGGACTTGCTCCCCGGTCACCTAGCCATGGGTTGGAAAGTCATGAACATGACTAGTTTTGGCGACAGCAAAGTTCTCGTTCTCATTGAAAAGGACTCGAAGGCCTAGGTCATTTTGATCAAACCTAGCCCCCAGCACCTACCGGTACTTTTTTGGATGGCCGCTATCTTCTGGCTTTCACATCAACCCGGGGGCAGCACGGGGCTAGACCTATCTTGGATCCTCCCTGACAACCCTCCCCCTTGGTTGGCCATCGATAAGATCGCACACTTCATGATCTACGCCACCCTTGGCTTTTTAACCATAAAGGCCCACCCAAACCGGCCTTACCCGGTCTTTATGTTCTGCTTGATCTATGGACTCAGTGATGAAATCCACCAAACCTTCATCCCCCTAAGACAATTCGAGCTACTCGATTTGCTCGCCGATGCTCTGGGATCCGCCTGTGCCATTGGGGCTAGCGACATCATCACCCGTCGACCTCAGGGGCCCAGTGATACTTAAGACAGCAAAAGTTCTTTAACAGCTTGAGCTGAAGCCGAGAGCTTTTGCTTTCGGGTCGGCAGAGATTTCAAGTTTTCAAGCTCATCGGGAAGAATGTAAGTTTCGCCAAGAGCTTTTTCAACCGCATCCTGAAACTTACCGGGATGAGCCGTTGCTAGACACATCACCTCAGCATCCTCCCCCAACTCTTTGATCGCAGCCTGAACCCCTACGGCAGAATGCGGACATAGGGTATAATCATGTTTATCATGAAATGCCTTTATCGTATGTAAACACTCATCGCCAACGACTCGCTGTGCAGAGAAATCTTTCTTAAAGGCAGCCATCACACTCTCATCGACAGCAAAACCCCCTTCACGTTTCAATTGCTTGATTTTGTCAGACACGACATCTCCATCGCGGTCGTGGAGCAGAAAGAGCAGGCGTTCGAAGTTTGAACTGATCTGAATATCCATTGCTGGACTCCAACTGGGAACCACCGCCTTCATGTCATAGCGACCGGTCTCAAAAAATCGGGTTAAGATGTCATTGTCATTGCTCGATATGATCAACTTACCCAAGGGTAAACCCATTTTCTTAGCGACATAACCCGCCAAAATATCACCAAAATTACCCGTCGGGACGGACACAGGCAACTCGTCACCAAACGAACGTCCCGTCTGATTCAACCAGCTAAAATATCCGTAGAAATAGTACACGATTTGAGAGGTGATACGAGCCCAGTTGATTGAGTTCACCGCCGACAAGCCGACCTTTGAGCGAAACTCGACGTCTTCAAAAAGCTCTTTAACAATGTTCTGGCAATCGTCAAAACTGCCATCAATAGCTATACACTGCACATTTTCATCAGGCACCGTGGTCATCTGCAACTCTTGAACCGGGCTAACGCGACCCTCGGGGAACAAGATAAAAGCTCGCACGCCATGCTTACCCTGCACTCCAGCAATGGCAGCGCTACCCGTGTCGCCACTGGTCGCCCCCAAGACGGTACGCTGCCCGACTTCCGAAGGCCAATGCTCGAAGAGTCCACCTAAAGTTTGCAAAGCAACATCCTTAAAGGAAAGTGTTGGCCCATGAAAGAGTTCTAAAATACTGTATTGCCCCTGCCTGTTCAAAGGCGCGACTTCAGGTGTTTTAAATCTAGATAAGGTTTTTTTGATCAGGGCTATTCGCTGCTCCCCATCGAGAACCTCGCCTGCATAGATACTATAAACACGCTCGGCCATTGCTGCGTAATCCCATTCTCTCCATCGCGGCAACTCCTCTGAAAGATCAGGGATGGTTTCTGGGATATAAAGTCCCCCCTCTAGCGAAAGCCCCTCGTTCACAACCTCCCGAAAGGACTTTCTCAATCTATGGTCACGCGTGCTTTGATAGCGCATCAGCTCTCCTTTTTAGCCGTTTCTTTAGAAGAAGACTTCTTCGGCTTTGGCTCAGGAGCAGCCTCTTCATCACCGTCCTTTGTTTCCTTAACCTTGGCATAGATGTCCTTAGCCACCTCTCGGTTTTCTTTCAGAAATGTGATTGCAGCTTCCTTACCCTGACCGATATTGTTGCCGTCATAACTGAACCATGAACCGGTCCTGACCAAAACCTTAAATTGCAAGGCCAAATCCACCAGTTCTCCCATCTGAGAGATGCCCTCATTGAAAATGATGTCAAACTCGGCCACTCGGAAAGGGGGAGCGACTTTATTTTTCACAACCTTAACCATCACATGCGTACCGTACATGTCCGTGCCCTTCTTGAGGACTTCTTTTTTTCGGATGTCTAAACGTACAGAAGAGTAGTACTTCAAAGCATTTCCTCCTGTCGTCACCTCGGGACTACCGTATATGACACCTATTTTAGAACGAATCTGATTGATAAAAATCACTGAAGTTCTTGTTTTTCCAATAATGCCCGTCAACTTACGCATCGCCTGTGACATCATCCTTGCTTGGGTACCAACATGAGTGTCGCCCATGTCACCATCCAGTTCAGCTTTTGGCACCAAAGCGGCTACGGAGTCTATCACGATGAGGTCAACGGTTGCACTACGCACCAGCATGTCACAAATCTCCAACGCTTGCTCACCACTATCGGGTTGGGACACCAACAACTCGTCCAAATTCACACCTAGTTTCTTTGCATAAACGGGATCCAAAGCGTGTTCTGCGTCAATAAAAGCCGCCGTGCCTGTTTTTTGCGCATTAGCTACCATATGCAAAGTCAAGGTCGTTTTCCCGGAAGCCTCAGGGCCATAGATTTCAATCACGCGACCTCTGGGGATGCCTCCAACACCGAGGGCTAAGTCAAGGGTCAAACTTCCCGTGGGGATGGCTTCAACATCAGCCTTATAATCCTGGCCCAGACGCATGATGGCACCACGACCAAATTGCTTTTCTATCGAATCTAAAGCAGCCTGAAGGGCCGGGTTAGCGTTGCTTTGGGTTGCTGCGTTCTTTTTTGCCATCTATTTTCCTTTTTTGGTGATCTTGACGAGGTTGCGACCTCAGCAAGGGGTTCTATTCGGTTCTATTTATCTGCAAGAGCTTAGCACTCAAACTTGAGCCCCCAATATCCTTCGGGCCCATTGTCTGAATTGAACAAAGAAACCCTCCCGCTCTTGAGCTTTGCGATGCCCCGAACGCAACTGAACCGCATAATCGACCAGACGAA